>ENA-UPTF01002443-UPTF01002443.1-marine-metagenome-genome-assembly--contig:-NODE-2443-length-10731-cov-11.273231_pt1 | contig 10731 bp, 8 predicted proteins | sample MGYA00238166_ERZ767019 | MGnify/ENA primary metagenome ERZ767019 (study PRJEB28930, sample SAMN06266391) | marine metagenome | isolation source: Sea water from 250 m depth | place: Atlantic Ocean... | reverse complement strand
GGAATTTCCCAACCCAAAGGCCTCCTGTATATCTGGCTGCTCGAAGTGTAGGCAGAGTATGATTGGTGCCGATCACCTTGTCGCCATAAGAAACATTGGTGCGTGGGCCAAGGAAAAGTGCCCCGTAGTTAACCATGTTTTCAAGGAACCAGTCATCTTTTTTGGTCATTACCTGGACATGTTCGAAGGCGAGCTCATTTCCTATCTCAAGCATTTCCTCATAAGTATCTGCCACGATAATCTGTCCGTAGTTTTGCCATGCAGGTCCTGCGGTGTCCCGTGTTGAAAGAGTTTTCAGCTGTCTCTCTACTTCCTCAAGAGTATTTTTGGCCAGTTTCATGGAATTTGTCAAGAGGACAGCAGGAGAAGTCGGGCCGTGTTCTGCCTGCCCCAGCAGGTCAACGGCACACATTTCTCCGTCTACTGTTTCATCAGCGATTACCAGAGTTTCGGTTGGTCCAGCAAAAAGGTCAATACCTACTCTTCCATAAAGCTGTCTCTTGGCTTCTGCAACATAGGCATTGCCTGGACCAACCAGCATGTCCACAGCAGGTATGGATTCAGTTCCTAATGCCATGGCCGCAACAGCCTGTACTCCTCCGATCACGAAAATATCGTCTGCTCCTCCAAGATGCTGGGCTGCAACGATGGCATCAGCTGGGCGTCCCTCATATGGGGGAGCGCAGGTAATTATTTCCTTCACGCCTGCGACTTTTGCGGTTACAACTGACATGTGAGCAGAGGCTACCATCGGGAACTTGCCTCCGGGGACATAACTCCCTACACGGTTGGTGGGAATATTCCGGTGACCAAGAATCACTCCTGGAAGCGTTTCCTCTTCAACGTCTTTCATGGAATCCCGCTGAATCTGGGCGAAGTTCCTGATCTGCTCCTGTGCAAAGCGAATATCCTCAATTGTCTGTGCATCAAGTCTATCAATACAGGATTGGATTTCTTTTTCAGAAAGCCGGAATTCATCAGGAGACCAGTTGTCAAATCGCTTTGAAAGTTCCCTGACTGCCGTGTCTCCTCGCTTGTCAATATCCTCTAGCAGTTTTTCTACAGTGTCGCGTACTTGTTTCTGGGCTTCATCCCGCTGTTCTTCTGTAATTGCTTCCTTGATCCAAGTTGCCATTATTCTCCTTAATTTTTTTAGTTTTACCTTATTATACTTAACACCCGTCTGTCGGGCTTTATACTAATTTGAATGTCCGATGATCTGCATCCAAATTGAGACTTCGTCTATAGCGTGATACTCCCTGACTACCAGGCCTTCCTGCAATTCTGCATGAGTCATGGCCATGATAACCACAGGAGCACCTGTTGGTTCACCGAAAGTTCCTGATCCTGAATGATCTGCCGTATAGCTCCATCTCAATGCTATTCGGTCGTTTTTACCTGCTTCTTCATTTAATATCCAATGATGAACCCTGTAGCTTCCATTTGGGAAAGAATCAGTGTAGCCCTTGAGAAACTCAACCAGCCGTTCACTTCCGTATATAACTCTTGCTCCTGGCCCAAAAACCTGACACGCCCTGTTATGTGATTTTTCCAGAATGCTGAATTCTGATTGCTCCCATATGGCTTGGTAAGTTTGAGCGAGATTTTTTGCTGCTCCGGTAAGCGGGCCTGAGTCAGGAGGTCCTGTCCAGCGACTGACGAATTCCTCAGCTGTTGGGATTTCACTGCCTTTCTCCTTAAGTTTTGAAATAAGCTGACGAGCGAATTGATCTGGTTCGAGTCCTATCTGTTTTACAATGGCGGACTGATCGCGTACCATCCACTCATCAATCACTTTGTTTTCCCTGCAGATGCAATCGGCGACAACTCTGTAATTAACTTTTGACTTGCTTGGAGATCCATAATATCCGTCGCCAAGATGTGTTGCAGTACTGAGTATTCTGTGTGAAGAATAATGTGTTCCAGGAAGATCCTCACTTCCTATCACATCTTCTCCAAGCAACTGCCGGTCAGGAAACATTTTCAGCGTATCCCAGGTGGAACTGATTACATCTTCAACACTGTATGAGACGCTTGTTGGGGTCTTAACCGGAGCCTTTTCTCCATAATAATCCCTGATACGTTCCACTTCGCGTTCCTCCCAGATGCGATAAGTGATCTTGAGGATGTAATCTTTTAAATCCTTAAATTCTGTTTCAAATCCTTTCATTACATTACTGCATAGGTATTTTTTTCATCCTTTCATCACATCAATATTTGAACTGCCGAATATCTAACACTGAAAGAACATTACTTCGAGCGACATTACCGAAATGATTATTTGCCTGAAGTCCTCAAACCATGGAGTGGTTAACGAGTTCTTTATGAAAATTCAAAAATTTACATCAAATTATTTATAAACATGATGTTCAGCACCTTTTCAAATCAGTATGGAATAGAATTAATGCAATTCATTTGGCTATGATGCTTAAGGAAAATCGATTATAAGGCTTGTGATAAGTTCTAGTTCGTTTTAATAAGGTTATATTCGAGACAACTGTATCCCAAATGAAATTTTACTAATTCCTTAACAAACCACGCATATTGATAGTTAATTTTTTTAAAGTAAAATTTCTATATCTACTGCTTCGAAAACATCGTAATCTAGTTGTTTCAGCATATCAATTAGATCTACAAATACCCAATTTTCTACAAGAACTTCTCCTTCTCTTCTCCACCAATCAGAAACACGACAAGTGAATTGTTGTCCCTTAGCTTTAATTCCTAGCCAATCCTGACATAAATGCCCCCCATGTGAGGGCCAACCACCTGAAGCAACAAAATTTCCTTCAGCAAATCTTGCAAAATGACCTTTAACTGCTAAGTCTAGTTTAGATTCTTTTTCACAAGTGATAGAAAAAGAAGATTTTCGATAAGGGTCAAAAACACTTTCATAAGGTAATTGGAAACGGGCAAACCCATCTACACCTATATAGCTTCCATAGCCTGATGGTCCATACCACATCATATTGGGGTGCCAGTATTTTCTCCATGACTGATCTTTAGTAAAAAGATTTCTGAGCATTTCTTCAACCATTACAAGGCTGCTTACAGAATCTTCTTGGTTTTGCTCTTGCAAAATAATTCCATCTGATGTTATTGGACCAGGAATAAATCCTTCATCCCCCAAACTTTTTGTAAGCAATGGCCATTTGCCGATTTGACGCAATAGATCAATAAAATCTAAAAATAAATATGTTTCGACAGCCTGGCCATTTTGCATTCTGTGAAATTCACCATATCGTAAATAAGTCAATTTTTTATGTGCTGGAATTCCCATCCAATTATTTGCAAAAGTACCGACAAAGTGCCCAGAACTAGTTACCCATTCTTGATTATTGAAAATTCCAGCAAAAAAAATGTCAGTTCGTCTATATAAGTCTGGAAATGCACATAACATTGGGTCAAAAATTTTTTTAAATAGTTCTTTCCCTCCCGTGATTTCGTTAATGGGGGCAACAACGTTAATTTTTGCTTCATTGTTAAAGAATTGATGAACGGCATTACTTAGCCCATCTTCTGTAACATCCAATAGATCTTCGGAGAATTTTTTATATATTTTTTTGTTTTCTGAAATCATTTCATTCACCCTTTAACTGCACCAGCTGTCAATCCACTTATAATTTGTTTTTGAAAAAACATAACAATCATAAATAAAGGGGCTGTTGCGGAGACCACTGATGCAACTGCCCACATCATATTCCCTTCATGTTGATTAGTGCCTAAATAACTCTGAAGTTTGGGTACCATCGTATGGTTTTCAAAACTAAGCAGCATTGCTGTGACAGTGAAATCGTTGTAGGCAAGCATCAGGCTGAATAATCCTGCTGTTATTACCCCAGGCCACATGACAGGCATTATGATATATCTGAATGCTTGAAAATGTGAGCACCCATCTATCATTCCACTTTCATCTAGTTCTTTTGGAACGGTTTTAAAAAAAGAATATAATAGCCATAAAGTGAATGGTTGATTAATCGCAACAAGAACGATAATTGTTGTTGGAAGGATTCCCCAGATATTCAGTTGAAAAAATGGGAATAAATATCCTGAAACAAGTGTAATATGTGGCATAGCACGAAAAACAAGTGCAGCTATTAAAATCCAGAAAGCATATCGATAAGGTGATCGTGAGAGAGCATAGCCGCCGAGAGTACCTAGAAATAAAGAGATCGTAACAACAAAAAAAGTCACAATTAATGTATTTCTTGCGGCATACCAAAATTCTCCTTCAATCCATGCTTCTTTATAAGCATTCAAAGTGTAACGTCCACCAGTTTCAATAATAGTGTTAAAACCTGAGATTACGTACCACCAATCTGATCTTGAAAAAAAATCCTCACGAACCTTGAATGACCCTAAAAAAGTCCAGATGAACGGGAAAGCTGCTATTATGAGCCAGGTAATTATAAATATGGTATTTATAATTAATAGTTTTCTGGATTTAATGTCTGCTAAAGTTGCCATATTTTTTCTTATCTTGTTTCTCCAAACTCACGCCATGTTTTAATTAGTACCGGAGTTAAAAGTATTCCAACCATGATGATAGTTAAAATAGAGGTTGCAGCAGCAGAACCAAAATTCATTACTTCAATATTGCGTAGATCATTATAAATTAGCCATGAAAATGATTGAGCGCTTGCCTCTGCACTAAAACCAAGTATCGGCTCGAAAACTCTGATATTGTCCATCATTGAAATAAGAGCAATAAAAACTGCCACTGGAAGCAAATGCGGAATAACGACATATCGAATTCTTTGAAAGCGATCTGCACCATCTATTATCGCTGCTTCTATGGGTTCTTGCGGTACTGTTTGAAGAGCAGCATAAAAAACAATAAAGGCAAAAGGAGCATGGTGCCATATTCCATAAGTTATTAATGTAATCCAGGTAAGTGTGGTTGAAGCTTTTAAGGATAGATAAGGATCATTGAATAAATCCTGAATTGTTGATCCAATAATGCCTTCAGCGTCAATCATCCAGAATAGTACCAGAGAACCCATCAGAGGAGTAACAATCATCGGCAGGATTGTTGCGAAAATAGTCGGCCCTTTTATCTTCAGTGTTAAAGCATTGATGCTCAGTGCTAAAATAAAACCTAAACATATGACAAAAGGTGTAACAAATAACGTATAAGTTAGTGTAAATGTTAATGCCTTATAAAAAGGTAAATTAAAAAAAGTGCTTGAAAATTCGCTGAATGTTTTTGAATTACTCCATCCTTCATACAATTCTTTAAATGCTAAATGATTTCTATCGATATAAGTTTTAAAACCATTAAATCTCCCTAAAGGTTTTTCTTTATTCAGAGCAGCATACGCTTCAACATCTACACCTATCTCTTTTTTACAGCCAAATGGATCACATATCTCAATTTCAATTGTAGGTTTTTGATGTTCAATAAAAAGTGATTGAACAAAAATTGAAACAATAGGAATTGCAATGAACAAAACCATTGCTACACAAGTAGGAAGCATGAACCAAAAAAAAGTTTTATGTTTCACTTATGCAGCTTTATCAGAAATTATTATGTTGAAATTGGTTGGATCCTTGAAGATTCTTGATGCGTCGAAAATTACCGCATCCTCCCTTGCAACCTGAGCAAGAGAAAGTACAGGAATCATGAAGAGTCTACTGAGCAGATGAGCATTAGCCAGGGTTCTACATCTAACGTGTTGTAGTTCAGAAAGAACAGCGGTTACAGTATCGCTTGATGTAAACCGACATCATGAATATCGTCAGGTTGGAAAAAGTAAAAAAGGTGGAAAAATTAACTTTCCACCTTTTAGCATTTTTTAAATTTACAGGAAGCCTTTTTCTTTAGCTTTACCTCTATAAGCAGCTTCTGTATCTGCAAGTGCTTGTTGAGCAGTTTCTTTGCCTTGCAAAAAATCAACAATTTCTGCGCCAAGTGCTCCATGCATAAGTGACATTTGAGCCAACATAGGATAAGGTTTTGCTCCCATTTTAGCTGCAGCAAGTACTCCAACTGATTTTGGACCAGGCTTAAATCCTTCGACCAGCCAAACTGCTTGATCTGATGCATCATTTGCCATTTTCTTAGAAGTTGCAGCATGAACAAGTACTTTAAAGCTGGCTTCAGCATCTTTATCTGACCTGTTTGTTGCTAAAGTAAAGCCATCCCACCATAGAGTTGCAGCTGGAATAGAGCCTCCTCCAACAGTTGCTGGTGCTGCTAATTTTGTTGCAGCAGTTATTGCTGGATCTCCTTCATCATCAAGTAAAGTACCTGATCTTGATGCCCATAAAGTCATAAGGCCGACCTTTCCTGATTCCCACTCAACTTTAATAGCTTCTGAGTCGTGAGTCAGGTAATCCGGGTTGCTATAACTAGCAAGTGTTTTTAACATCTTAAGTGTTGCAATGCCTTTCTGGTTGTTGATATTTGGCTCTGCAGAACCAGGCTTAAAAAACTCTCCACCATGACCTAGAAACATGTTTACAAATTCTTCTGCTAAATTCCATCCAGCTTTATAAGCTGCAGCATATGGATTTAGCAATTTACCTGAAGAACGCATTTTTTCAGCTGCTGCCACCACTTCTTCATAAGTTTTTGGTACAGCAATACCAAGTTCATTAAGAATATCTTCACGGTAATACAAATGCTGTGTATTTGCCATAAAAGCAACAGCCATCACTTTCCCATTTATGGTAATTAACTGTGATTTTTGTAAGCCTCCTCCGTATTTAGCAACAAGGTCATCCATTGGTCTGATTAAACCTTCATTCATTAAAGGTACAACAGAACTGTTAGCACCAATTCTAGCTGAATATTCTGCAGGATTAGCAGATAGAGCGGCCATTGCAAGATTGTTATGTTCAGATGTGTGATTCACTCTGAAATCTGCACCAGCTCCTGCACATGCTTTTGCAGTATCTGTGTATGTACGTAACGCAGGGAAATCATTTGCTAAGATATTTATTGAACCACTGGTGATACCACAAGCAGCATAAGTTGTATGCCCTAATAGAAACATGAATGTCGCTGTTAGGGTTAATTTAGATAACATTCTCATCATCCATCTCCTTTATAATGTGAGACTTAATTTATGAACCATTCAAACAATGAATGATTAATTAACTAGGAATGTTTAATAAAAACAATCCATTAACCACACTAATCACACAAATAAATTGGTGATGTGGGTGACAGGGAAACAATTATACATACGTATGCATTTTACGCAAGAAAAATAATGTAATTACATGTATATCAGGTAACAAAAAATTTTCCACAGATAATCAGGCAAGGAATGGTTTAGAATTTAAAAGTCACAATTAATCAAGAATAAAACAATTTATGGAGAATGATATGAAAGGTTCAAGACCGCCTCAGGCAGAAATTACGAAAGACAATGATTTATCAAAGACAGAAGAGACAAGACGGGTTGTTGAAGAAATGGTAGATGGATTAAACGACCATAAAATAGAGGGTATGGAAAAATTCTTTAGTGAAAGTTTTCGATGGATGGGAAATGCTGGTTGCGGCTTTAAGAACGGTCTCAAGGAGTTTCAGGACAACTGGCAGAGACCTTTTCAAAAAGCTTTTTCTGATAAGGTCTGTATTGATGAGGCACGCTTGGCAGAGGGAGAATGGATGGCAGCATTTGGCAGGCAGGAAGCAATACACAGTGGGGAGTTCATGGGGATCGCCCCGACAGGGAAAAGGGTTGAAATTCGCTATATGGACTTTTGGAAGGTCAGTAATGGTAAGATAGTTGATAACTGGGTAATGGTTGACTTTCCACACGTTATGCGACAATTAGGCAGGGATCCCTTCAATGGCCTTGGTTGGGAAATTTATGACAGTGGTGTGAAATAGAATTTTTAACAGTATTTATTCGCTGGCAACAAATACAAAACTCTTATTCTGAAAATAAATTTTAAGGAGCTGAGATGGACCGTGAGTCCTTTCATAAAAAATTGATATCCTCTTTAAGGAGGGCAATGTATGATTTCAGTGAAAGTGAGGTACTTAAACACCTTGATAAGTTATTTGAGCAAGAATGTGTGGTGCGTCTTTGCTACCCTCTGGGAGAGATTGTTGGAGCTGAAAATTTTTATACTGAGGTATATAAACCTCTTTATGCTGCACTGCCTGATTTAGAGCGCCGTGACAATATTGTGATTGCCGGACCAACTCAGGAAGGTGCAGACTGGGTAGGTTGCGGCGGTTATTACACAGGAACATTCAAGGAAGCCTGGCTTGACATTCCACCAACAGGGCATCAGGTTGCCATGAGGTTCCACGAGTTCTACCGTTTTGAAGAAAACAGGGTTACTGAAGTACAGGCACTATGGGACATCCCCGAAGTAATGATGCAAGCTGAGGCATGGCCCATGGCACCCAGCCTTGGGAGGGAATGGCATGTCCCCGGTCCTGCAACGCAAGATGGAATTGTACAAGGTCCGTATGAAAAATCATCAAGTTCTGCATCCTGTGAGTTAATAATTGATATGCTTACCTCAATGAAGAGACATCCATCTGAGGGTGGTCCGGAAGTAATGGAAATGAACAAATTCTGGCACCCGAAAATGAACTGGTACGGACCCTCTGGAATTGGAACAGGCAGAGGCATAGAAGGATTTCGAAAATGGCATCAGATCCCTTTTCTGGATGCAATGCCAGACAGGGGTAAATTTGTGGATCAGATTACATACCATTTCTTCGGTGATGGAAACTATGTAGGAGTTACGGGTTGGCCAAACATGATACAGACTTTGTCTGACGGAGGATGGATGGGTATTGCTCCATCAGGGAAAAGAATAACAATGCGAAGTCTTGATTTCTGGAGAATTGAAAAGGGCCTTATCAGGGAGAACTGGGTGCTGGTAGATCTGCTTGATGTCTATGACCAGGTCGGGGTAGATGTTTTCTCCCGTGTTCGAGAGTTTAACAAGGCGCGTCCCGGTTTTGATCCGGAAACAGGATACGCATTATAATCAATTTCCAGAAATGAGTGAATACCAGCACCAGAAAGCACTTGTACTGCAATATTACGAGAATCTTGAGGCGGCAAATACGGAGAGTGTTGAAGAGGTCATCAGTAAATTTAATTCAACAGAGCTGCACTGGTACGGTGTTTACCCATTCAACGAACAACATGGTGTCCCCGCTGTTGCAGAAGCTTTCTGGAAACCGTTTCTTAATTCTTGGTCAAATGTCCAGCGGAGACAGGACATTTTCCTTGCAGGTACAAATGAGATTGATCATACCGACTGGGTTATCAGTATGGGTCATTTCATGGGGTATTTGGATAAAAGCTGGCTTGGTCTCCCAGCAAAAAACAGGATTCTTTTTCTGCGCTATGCGGAATTCAATTGCATTCAAGATGGCATGATCACAAGAAGCAGTTTTTTCTGCGACCTGATTGGGTTATTGCAGCAGATGAGTATTAATGTGCTTCCTTTGCAAACCGGCTCGTCATTTATCTGCCCAGGTCCAAGAACACATGATGGATTATTATTTGAACCACAGGATCCTCAAGAATCTGCCAGGACACTTGAACTTGTTAACCGAATGATTGGAGGCCTGGATAAGCTCAACAAAAGCGGTGAAGACTGTCCTCCTCCTGAATCGCTTGCGGAAACATGGCACGAAGATATGATCTGGTATGGTCCAGCGGGAATTGGTTCATCATACACCATCAGGCGTTATCAGGAGCAGCATCAGTACCCATTCAGAAAAGGACTAAAGGATAAAGTTTTCAACGGTCACATCTGCCGATTTGCCGAAGGCAACTATGCTGGTTTCTTTGGCTGGCCAAACCTGACGAACACTCCTGTTGGTGGCTTCATGGGTCTGCCAGCAAGTGATGTCCCTGCAGATATGAGGGTAGTTGATATTTACCGAAGACAGGGAGACAAGCTGGCTGAAAACTGGGTGCTTATTGACTTACCATGGTGGCTTAAACAGCAGGGGGTAGATGTTTTTGAGAGAATAAATAAAATATTAACTATATGAGCAGTGAGATTTGATAGTTAAAATGTTGTCAAAAATTAGTTTGAGTAAAGTATCCCTTAAAGGTATGGATTATTTTGCAGCAAAGATATAATCTACATGTCTTGTCTGGCGCCCTTTTTCCAAAATATCTCTCGAACTGATACGAATTAAATCTCCTCAAATTCCTGCTACTTTCTGAAAATCAACGATCCCAACTTTCCATTTACCCCGCGCAATTGTCCCGTTTTCTATGGCTGGGTGATAATGGCAGCAAGCACTTTCGGACTGCTTGCCAGTATCCCAGGACAAACAATGGGTGTAGGAGTCTTCAGCGAATACCTGATCTCTAAGACAGGACTGAACCGAATCGAGCTGAGCTTCGCATACATGATGGGGACGATATTAAGCAGCCTTATTTTGCCTTTTGCCGGAAAGCTCTTAGACAGAATAGGGGCGCGTATTATGATCCTGGCCACTGGGATTGGGCTTGGAGCAGCGCTTCTTTTTTTTGCACAGACGGTTACACTGATTAACACCTTGAGTCCTGTTTTCTCAGAATTTTTACCTCATAGTTTTTTGGCCTTAATGATAATGACTTTAGCCTTTATGCTGCTGCGTCAATTTGGTCAGGGGATTATGGCTATGGTCAGCCGCAACGTTATTGCAAAATGGTTTGACGCGAAGCGAGGATTGGTAACGGGTATCAGTGGGATCTTCGTGTCATTTGGCTTTTCCGCTGCTCCATTGGGAATTAACATTCTCATCAA
>ENA-UPTF01002442-UPTF01002442.1-marine-metagenome-genome-assembly--contig:-NODE-2442-length-10737-cov-3.607880_pt1 | contig 10737 bp, 9 predicted proteins | sample MGYA00238166_ERZ767019 | MGnify/ENA primary metagenome ERZ767019 (study PRJEB28930, sample SAMN06266391) | marine metagenome | isolation source: Sea water from 250 m depth | place: Atlantic Ocean | study... | reverse complement strand
GGTTCAGATGGTGCTCAGGAATCAAGTGATTCTAACAACCAGGCATCAACTGGCTCCCAACAAAGCCAATCAGGCACAACATCATCCCAACAAAGCCAATCAGGCACAACATCAGGTATGGCATCTTCTGATCCATCCCAAGCCGGTTCCTCGCAAGCGGGAGCAGAGAGCTCAAATATGGGTTCAATGTCATCAAGCCAATCTGCATCCAGTATCTTTAATGAATCCTTGGGGGTGTTTGACAAAGAGATTGCAGGCGAAAGAATCGTCATTGCATCTTCCGGAGAAGGCCCTGGGGGGACAAGTGGACAGGAATCAGCGGATGCAGCAGCTGTTCAATCTGGAGTGATGGAAGGAGTCATGGAATCTGGGGATATGGCCGATGGAGCAGAGATGGGCTCATCGGACCAAGACAGACAAGATGCAACTTCTCAGGAGAGTGAAGAAAATGCTGATGCCACAGGCGAAGAAGCAGAAAAAGCAAAAGAAAGAATACCAGACGATATACCTATGGATGGAACAGGGGAAGACGTTATTGCAAGACAAATCAGGGAAGCTGCAATTCAGGAAGACGATCCATTAATACGCGAAGCCCTGTGGAATGAGTACAGAAAACATATGGGAATCAAATAGCATTTCAGAATTATGTCAAATTTTTTAAAAATCAAACCAGCTATTTCTTTATTGACTGTGCTCCTTTTGGCAGTTACTGATTTTGCATTATCGAAGACCATTACGTATGAAAATGTACCAATTCAGAGAGCTCAAGTTGAATTGACTCAAGAGCAATTGTTGGATGTTGGTATCTTGATTTTCGATCCGAATATTCCGGAAGAAGAACGAGAGCTTATTTTCCCTGAAATCAGAAAAGCTGAAGCAAGATACATTCCATATCATCTGAAAACAACACTAGAGGACACAGGTTTCTGGGGCGGTGTTTGGGTTTTGCCTGAGAAATCTGAAGCCATGGACTTAATCGTTGCAGGCAGAATAGATTCTTCAAACGGGCTCTCTGTTTCCGTCCGGATTGGAGCTTGGGATATCACCGGTAAAGAGTGGATGAATAAAGTTTATAAAACAACTGTTGCAAGGAGCGCTTACAGCAAACAAAGGGACTACACCCAAGATCCTTACCAAAGTCTCTATAATAAGATCGCTAATGACCTGTTGAAGATTAAAAGTTCTTTGTCGTCAGCAGAATTGAAAAGAATCAGTGAAATTGGTGATTTGCGGTTTGCAGCAGAATTGGTGCCTGCTGTTTACAGAGATTATCTCGAACAAGATAAACAAGACATATTTTCCGCGAGACGTCTGCCATCAGAAAATGATGAGATGATGACTCGCATACAAAATGTCAAAGAGCGTGAATTTGTTCTGGTCGATACGTTAAATGAATACTATGCAAAACTCTACCAGGACATTTCCTTGCCTTATGAAAACTGGCGAAAATTATCCCGTGAAGAGATGCTCACCTACGAGGATTTAAAAAGGAGTGCTAGGAAAAGAAAACTTTTGGGAGCTGCTGCAATACTGGGTGCTATTGCCTATGAGGGAGACAGCCAGGCAAGCAGTTATGCTAAACAAGCTGCTATCTATGGAGGCATGCAGGCCGTGCAGAGTGGTTTTGGTATGTCATCAGAAGCTGAAATTCATAAAGAAACCCTGAAAGAAGCAGGAGCGTCTTTCGATACCCAAGCCAAACCTCTGATTATAGAAATTGAAGGCCAGACATTGAGGTTGACAGGTACGGCTAAAGAAAAATTCCTGGAATGGCGAAAACTGCTAAAACAAATCTACACTGAAGAAACTGGATTTAATATTTCTGAAAATCTTGACCCTCAGGGTTAAAATTAATTTCCATGGATCACAAAATCTCTGAAAATACCTCAGACGTCACACCGGATTTGACATCCAGTTCGGATGAAAAATCAGTCAAGACCATTCATCAACAGAATCTAGAAAAAGAGAATAGAACCCGAGTCAGCAAGAGGATTGCCTATTCATTGTTAGGGACATTGTCGGTGGTTTTGATAATTGTCATCTTTATCCTTCCTTCTTTGGTTGATAAATCACCGGAGAAAGTTAGTGTTATTGAAGCGGACACGCCCGCAATAACGGCAATAAATCTTTCTGTTTTGGCACAAAAACCGATTGCGCAAGCAATGTTTTCAGAGCTTTTGATTAAAATTGATGAATTAAAGCTCTATGGCATTCAATTTTGGGGAGGTGATCAGTGGTCACAGGCAGTTCTTTTGCAACAAGATGGCGATGATGATTATAAATCAGCTAAATATGATTTAGCCGCAAATAAATACCGGAAAGCGATGCAGATTTTAGTCGATCTGGAAATCAGCGTACCCGCTCGTTTGCAAGAAGCTCTCAAAAAAGGCCAGAACGCAATTCTGTCTGGAAACAAAGACCAGGCCGTGTCAAATTTTGAAATTGCCCTGGCTATTGATGGCACCAACCAAGAAGCCAAGCGGGGCCTGGACCGTGCTCTCAAACTGGATAGAGTTCTAGAATTGACCACACTTGGTCTAAATTATGAGACGGAAAGGGAATGGCAAAATGCTATGCAATCCTTTACAAATGCATTGGTTATCGACTCTGAATGGGTGGATGCTTTAGATGGGTTGGCAAGGAGCACAAAGGCATTTGAGGCAGAACAATACCAGGGACTTCTCTCAGCAGGATATCAACTGATCAAGGAATCTAAGTTCGATGAGGCGCGGAGTGCTTTTGAGCAAGCATCCACACTGCAGCCCGATTCGGTGCAAGTTGCTCAAGCATTTGAGGAATTGGGACTTCAAGAAAGAATGGCAAAAATTAAGGCGTTGAAATACGAAGCCTTAAGCGCAGAGGTTAACGAAAGATGGGCCAGTGCCCAAGATTTGTATGAAGGCATTTTGGAGTTGGATCCAAACATATCAGAAATCCAGGAGAACCTAATCAGGGTAAATCAAAGGATTACGCTTGAGAACAACCTCATTTACTTCAGCAACATAACTGACAAACTAAACGACGACAAACTATACAATCAGGCTGTTCAGCTGTTGGTTACAGCCGACAGTATTGTTAACAAAGGACCTTCTTTGGAAAAACAAATTGTGGACCTCAGGCAAATCCTCTCAATCGCCTCAACCCCCGTTCCTGTCACAATATTTTCAGACGAAATGACGGAAGTTGTTATTTATAAAATTGGTAATCTAGGCGTGTTCAAACAAAATATTGTTTCCTTAAGGCCGGGGGTTTACATAGCAACGGGTTCAAGAACGGGTTATCGAGACTTGCAAATAAGGTTTAAAGTATCTGGGAACACGACCAACCAGACCATTCGTGTGGAATGCAAGGAACGGATATGAGTCAGATTTCAATCCGCCAAGGGGAAGACTATCAATCTTTTGAATCGAGCGACCTTCCGATTAAGATAGGCACGGATCTTAATGCAGATATCCGTATTTTGGGCCCCTTATCAATTGGCGTTGTGCTCCTGATTGACTCACTCGATGGGCGTCCCTTTATTCAAGTTGTTAACGAGAAAATGGAGGTTTTGATTAACGGTCAGTTACTCTCAGGCAACCATAGGATTAATAACGAGGATCGGATAGATGTTGCAGACAAATCAATTACCTTTGAGCTTTCCAGTGACAATGAATTGACGTTGAAGGTCACCTCAAATGAGGATTCTTTGCAGCCTACACAGTTTCAGAAAAAAACCGCAGGAACAACTATCTTTGGCAGCAGGATTTTCAAATACAGTGCTGTGGCTTTAATCTTGGGTTTAACATACTTTTTATTTTATTTATTTACCTCTAAAGCTGTCGAAATAAACACAATGCCAGCTGATGCTAAAGTTTCAGTCTCTGGAGGGTTTTTTCCACATTTGAAAATTAGCGGACGATTTTTACTAAGGCCTGGTGAATATAGAGCTGACTACTCTAGATCAGGTTATTTTCCCAATAGCTTGGATATTGAAATCAATGATGAATCCTCACAGGTTATTGATATCAAATTAAAGAAACTCCCAGGTATTATTACATTCACGACCCGACCCGATGTTGATTTTGAGCTGTATCTCGAGGGAAAAAGATCAACGCCATCTATTTGTGAAGATGTAGAGATAAGCTTAGAGGAATGTCGACAAAATTGGCTTGCCTTGGGTCCTATTTTGTCAGCTGGAACAAGAGATGTTGAGTTGCGATTTGAAAAGTATTTTCCTATTAAGGAGCAATTGGTCATCAATGGGATGGGCGAAGAACAAGAATTTATTTTTGATCTGGAGCCTGCTTGGGCCGATGTTCAGATAGACACCAAACCAAGTGGGGCTGAAATATTTATTGACAGTAAAAATGTAGGATTGACCCCCTTAGACCTTGATCTCATAGAAGGGCAACATGTTCTTGGAATTAAAAAAAATGGTTATAAGGATTTTTCAACTGAGATAGCTGTAAAGGCGAGAGAAAATATTGTCTTAGAACCATTTAACTTGAATCGTTTAGACAGCAAACTTAGTGTTGTTTCCTACCCTAAGGGTGCTTCTGTAAATATCAACTCGATCTATCAGGGCTTGTCACCAGTGACCGTGGAATTACCACCACTCAAACCACATCTTGTTGAACTATCCAAGCCAGGTTATCAGACCCAAACTGAAGAAATCATTTTGCCAACTAGAGAAGAGATGCAAGCAAATGGTGCAAAAGATTTTTTGCAAATTGAAACGAATCTTAAGCCAATAAAGGGGTTTATCAGGATTATAGGTACAGAAGGTGCAAGTATCCTAGTTGATGGAAAGCAAATTGCACGAATTCCATCAACTATAGAATTATTAGCCAAAGCGCAAACTTTGATTGTCCAAAAAGAAGGCTACGTGACTCAGGAAATCAACATCCAACCAACTCCTGGATATGAGCAAAATCTAAACATACGCTTATTGACGCCAGAGGAAGCTGTTTTAGCTGCTATGCCAGAATACATTCAGACATCACTGGGCCTGCAAATGAGATTGGTATCCCCAGGAACTTTTGTGATGGGTACTCCGAGAGGGGACCAAGGTCGACGCCAGGGTGAAACCGAACGTTTAATTAAGATTACCAGACCGTTTTATGTTGGTGTTCGGGAGATTATTAATAAGGAATTTAGGCAATTTAAACCCAGGCATACCTCCGGAGCAGAAACTTTTAGAGAATTATCAAATGGACTTCACCCCGCAGTAATGCTGACATGGGAAGAAGCTGTGGATTTTTGTCAAAAACTCAGCTCCAAGGAGTCTTTGGAGCCTGCTTATGAAAAAATCAACGGTCAATATCAACTTATTCAACCCGTTACCAATGGTTACAGGTTGCTCACTGAGGCAGAGTGGGAATGGGTGGCAAGGTTCAATGGTGGAGCCGGTAAACAGAGGTATCCCTGGGGAGAGAGCATGCCTGTAAAACCAGAGTCGGGCAATTATGCAGATGAATCAGTAGAAGGCCTAGACTTAGTAGCAAATACTTTGAGAGATTATTGGGATGGTTACCCAGTTACTTCACCAGCTCAGAAGTTCAGTCCCAATGCATTGGGCATTTATGATTTAGGTGGCAATGTGGCTGAGTGGGTAAATGATTATTATTCAGTCTACTCAACAAATCTCAAGCAAGCAGAATTGGATCCCTTAGGTCCGGATGAGGGGACTGCAAGAGTTATTCGAGGTTCTAGCTGGCGAGATTCCAGCATCAGTAAGCTCAGGTTCGCATATCGTAGCGAATATGGAACTCTGGGTAGGTTGGATGTCGGATTTAGAATTGCGAGGTATACTGATACCAGTAATATTGATGAATAAAGCCATGACTATTAAATTCTGCAAAACACTGTTTACAGCATTTACCATTATCATCATCGGGCTCGCTTTAATGCCAGGTCTTGCAAGCCCAGATCAAGGTCCTCCTGAGTTGTGGTTGCAAGATCAGGAAAACGATGCATCTCCAATGGATGCAACTGTTCTCAGTGAACAGGGAATTGAGGAGGAACTGGCTCGAATACAGGCCGCGTTTGAAGAGGAGGAGGTGCTGGAGGAATTTATACCCTCAGAACCGCTTTCCGCAGACATAGCAGTCAGTTTTCCATCAGATATTTAAATACCAATAGAGAATTAATATGAACAGTAAAAATCTTTCAAAAGAATTCATTTATCAAGGATTGGCGTTGCTTCTGTCCATTATTTTGGTTCACGCATTTTATGTTTCAGTTGTGCGACCTGAGGCACAAGCTACTATCCAAGAACAACAAGCTATGATTGCCGAGGACATCAACTATGTTCCAGAACGATCTTTGTATGTGATCATTCGGGATTTTGAGCAAGAAGCCTGTTTTATATTGATGCTGTGGGCATTTGCAATCATGACGATGAAAGGACAAGTAGCAGTTAATGAAAGGAAATTACTGCGAGAAGATCTTATCCCCCTACAGCAGGGCGAGCGAATCACTCCAGAAGACACCACAGGATATCTGAGGCAATTGGATAATCTGTCTGAAAGCAAGCAAAGTTTATTGCTACCCAGGATTTTGATCAATGCTTTGAATCGTTTTGCAACAACTAAAAGTGTGCAAGATGTATCAATTTCTGCACACACAATGGTTGAATCAGAAGCTGACCGATTGGAATCTGAGCTTTCCATGATCCGTTACATTGCTTGGGCGATTCCCTCAATTGGATTTATTGGCACCGTTCGCGGTATCGGAGCTGCCTTGTCACTGGCCCATCGAGCCGTTGATGGCGACATCAGCGGGGTTACCCAAAATCTAGGTATTGCCTTTAATTCAACTTTTATCGCCCTACTGATCAGCATTGTGATCATGTTTTTAGTGCATCAATTGCAATTGTTGCAGGAGAGACAAATTTTTGAAACTGAAAATTACTGTGATCAGAATTTAATTACACACCTTAAAGGAGAATAGGGTCTTCTATCATGGCTAGACGAAGACGACAGTTCAGTGTCTTTAATTTATCTTTTCTTGATGTTATTTCCTGCGGTTTTGGAGCTGTCATTTTGTTTTTTATGATCATCAATTCCCAAGTGAAAGTTAGAAGTCTGCAAGCCAGCGAAACTTTGCAAAACGAAACGGAATTTTTAGAGGAAGAGATTTTTGATGAACAAAAAAGAATGGTCAGAATCAAAAATGAAATAGATAAAACCGAACAAGAAGATGCGGTTATCAAGGGAAACGTACAGCTTCTTCTTGAAACCATAGAGAAACTAATTGAGGAGGTTGCTGAATATGAAAATACAACCCTATCGGCAACCGATAGCATAGAACAGCTCCAGTCAGAGGTAGAACAGCTAGAAGAGGCTAATAAGAGGATGGCAGCACAGTCAGAACTGGAGAAAACAGAACCAGGGGAATTGCTTAGAGAATACGTGGGCGAAGGAGATAGACAGTATTTAACAGAACTAAAACTGGGTGGTAGCCATGTCTTGATACTGGTTGATGCTTCATCCAGTATGCTCGGGCGTACCTACGTAAACGTCATTCGCTATAGAAATATGAAGGACGAACAGAAAGTCAAGGCTCCAAAGTGGAGGCAGACAGTCAACAGTGTTGATTGGCTAACAACTCGATTGACTGAAGGCACAAAATTTCAAATTTACGCCTTTAATGAAACAGCCCAAAGTGTGGTTGAAGAAACCGATGGTACTTGGCTTGAAGTTACCGATGGTTCGACAATCAGCACAGCTGTCAACAATTTACGGGGCAAAGTTCCCCAAAAAGGGACCAGTTTAATTAATGCATTTGAAGCCATCCAAAATCTGGATCCTACACCAGATAATATTTTCTTACTCACCGACGGTCTACCCACACAAGGAAAACGTTCACCCTCAAGAGAAACCATGGTGAGACCAGAACAAAGAGCGAAATATTTTGATCAGGCATTACGCGCATTACCACCCACACCAGTTAATGTCCTACTGTTCCCGATGGACGGAGACCCATTTGCCGCTGAGGCATATTGGTCGCTTGCAATTCGGTCGAAAGGCAGTTTCATGGCTCCTTCTCAGGATTGGCCATAATGAGAAAACGCAGAGACATGGAAACTTTTAACCTCTCATTTCTTGATGTGGTTTGCTGTGGTTTTGGCGCTGTAATTCTATTGCTAGTTATCACCAAAATATATGAACCGGTAACCATCCAAAAAAGCCAAGAGGAACTCCAAAATCTTATAGTTAGTCTCCAACAAGAGTTAAATCTTATCCGTGGTGAATCAACCGTACTGAATCAAACACTCACTGAGGTAAGGGAACAACTGTCGGAAAATGATGAGAAAAAAAATCGGTTGACTGGTGATCTCACAGAGATGCAGGGTGAATTTACAGCCTCAAAAGCACTGGCGGATGAAAAAACGGGTGAAATGAATGCATTGCTTACTGCAAGACAGTCGATGACCGAAGTCATGAGAAGATTGCTGAAAGATTTCAGGCCAAAGGATGAAACCACTGTTGGTGGAATACCGGTAGATAGCGAATATATTATTTTTGTGATTGATACTTCTGGCAGCATGTATCAGGGTCCTTGGAATCTTGTTATTCAGAAAATCACTGAAACCCTGGCTGTTTACCCTCAGGTCAAAGGCATTCAAGTGCTCAATGACGAAGGGGAATATATGTTTTCCAGTTATTCCGGTCAATGGATACCAGATTCCCCTGCGATCAGACAAAACATTACAAACCGACTGAGATACTGGAATCCTTATAGTGACTCTAGTCCTGTCGAAGGGATCACAGAGGCAATCAACACATTTTATGCTGGTGATAAACAAATCAGCATCTATGTTTTTGGTGACGACTTCCCTAGAGGGTCCGTTGAAGCCGTTTGCAGATACGTTAGCAGAGTTAACAAAGCAGATCGTTTTGGAAATCGATTAGTGCGTATTCATGGAATTGGATTCCCAACACAAATAGGAACTGCAAATGGGGCTAAATTTGCCCATCTTATGAGAAAATTATCCGAGCAAAATGGTGGCACATTTGTCGCTTTGCCCCATTTATAAACTGTAATTTTTAGGAGTAAAACAATGACTATTGATGATCTTGACAAGAAACATTGTGTGCCTTGTGAGGGAGGCGTGGATCCATTGGATAAATCAGCTGCTGAACAATTGGCAATGGCGATTGACCCTGCTTGGAAGATTTCTGATGACGCAACCTATATTGAGAGGGAGTTTAAGTTTGCCAATTACGATAAGACCATTTCGTTTGTGAATGCAGTAGCATGGATCGCAGAGTCTGAAGATCATCATCCAGATTTGGTTGTGAAATATGGCTCTTGTGGAGTCAAGTATTCAACTCACTCAATTGGTGGCTTGTCTGAAAATGATTTTATCTGCGCGAAGAAAATAGACAATATGATTTCTTGAGGTCTTCTTATAACAGCTCTTTGAGCGGTTATTTACAGCTCAGAGTAAAACTCGTGCGAATGTTCAGGCAGTATAAATGGTATGACTTTCATATGATGTTCCTTGCTTAAGCCTCTGCCAAAATTTATTCGATGTTGAATAGATTCCCACTCTTCAATCATCACAAAGTGTTCTCCTTGGGCATGTGCTTCTTCAGGATTTCCAGCAAGTTCCTCTTTGGAGTAAGTGGCCATAACTGCTTTTACCATGGCTCCTGTTTTAGCGCGATAAACTTTTCTGCTAATAAAACCTTCTGCCGCTTCATATAGAGGTTGTAGCCCGGTATAGTAATCAGCCACTTCATCCGCGTGTTCAAATTTTGCATATATAGTTACAACGTAGGTTTCCATATCATTTAACTCATTAATTAATTGAAATTGTAGTCTAAATTTTATACAACAATTAACGTGATTGCTTTAGAAAAAATCCTTCACGCAAATACAGTTTTAAAAGGAATTGTTAGAGAGACACCCTTGTTGTCTTCAAGCAAACTGAATCAATCTTTGGGTGTTGATGTTTTTTTTAAAGCTGAGTCAGAGCAACACACAGGGTCTTTTAAAATTAGAGGAGCCTACTACTGCATGCATCAGCATTTGATGGACCATGGTCCCCAGAATGTTGTTGCTTATTCGTCTGGCAATCACGCACAAGGGGTTGCATTGGCAGGCTCTCTTTTGGGTCTGTTTACCACCATAGTGATGCCAAGCGACGCGCCGAAGGCAAAGATTGAGGGTACTAGGAATTATGGAGCAAATATTATTACATACGATCGGTATACAGAGGATCGAGAACAAATCGCCAGTGATTTTGCAGACAAAAACAATGCCTTTTTGGTTCCACCTTACAATCACCAAGATGTTATTGCTGGACAAAGCACTGTAGCAGTTGAGGCAGTGCAACAGATGGCCTCGATGGATTTATCCATTGATGATTTCATTTGTCCCATAGGCGGTGGAGGACTAATAGCAGGATGTGGTTTAGCATTGAAAAACCTTACACCAAGAACACAAATTTTTGGGATAGAGCCCGAATTTTTTAACGACACGCAACAATCATTCTCTGTGGGTAGTAGGCAAAAAATTAGTATCAAAAAAAATACAACAATTTGTGATGCTTTGATGGTAGACACTCCTGGTAAACTGACGTTTCCAATCAATCAGCAACAAATCAAAGAAATCTTCACGGTTGATGATGACGCTGTCATTGAGGCAATGAGATTTACTTATGACGAATTGGGCATCATTCTTGAGCCCAGTGGTGTTGTAGGTTTGGCTCTGATTCTTAAAGGTGACTTTACTCCTGACGGAAAA
>ENA-UPTF01002441-UPTF01002441.1-marine-metagenome-genome-assembly--contig:-NODE-2441-length-10738-cov-3.363381_pt1 | contig 10738 bp, 9 predicted proteins | sample MGYA00238166_ERZ767019 | MGnify/ENA primary metagenome ERZ767019 (study PRJEB28930, sample SAMN06266391) | marine metagenome | isolation source: Sea water from 250 m depth | place: Atlantic Ocean | study... | reverse complement strand
GTGAAGGTTCTCATCAGGGACCCGATTTTCATTCCCCACTCGGTTGGCAGTAATAGCATAGACACGGTTTTCAAGACACCGGGTGATCATGGCTTGAGGGCAATGAGGCAAAACAAGGTTGGAAGGATGCGCAATGATTTCTGCACCGTTTAAAGCCAGTGAACGGGCTATTTCAGGAAACCGCCAATCGAAACAAATCATAACCCCGACCTTAGTTCCGTTTAGATTAAATACGGGAGGGGCTTCCGTACCACTATGGAAGCAGGCTTTCTCGGTATCAAACAAGTGAATTTTTCTGTAACGCCCGATGAAACCTTCCGGCCCAACTGTGATCGAGGAGTTATAAATTCGATCATCATCTATTTCGACCAGCCCGGCAATAAAGTATGTGTTTATTTTTTTTGCGAGAGACGTGAGAAAACTCGTAACCACACCGCCGGGAACAAGCTCCGCATACTGATGAGCTTCATCCATTTTTTTGAATCGGTATCCAGTCGAGAAAAGCTCCGGTAAGACAAATAAGTCCGCCCTTTTTCCCTCAAGCATTTCTTCGATTCGACTCAAATTGTCCTGAATATCTCCAAACTGAGGATGATTTTGAACAAAACCAACTTTCATAGGCAAAACTAAGTCCTAAGAGATCCTATAACGCCGGAGAAAATATTTACAAACAAAAGCGATATCAATTAATTGCATTTATGGGGGGAAGCTTAAAGTTGGGCGGATTTGTTTCTATATAAATGGTCGATTAAGGTTATAGCCACCATGGCTTCTGCAATGGGGACAGCTCTGGTTGCAACACAAGGGTCGTGTCTTCCTTCAACCCTGATTTCTGCTTTTTTACCCTGTTGCGTAACTGTATCTTGTGCCTTATTGATAGAGGAGGTAGGTTTGACAACAAGCCTTATAACAATATCCATACCGTTTGAAATACCACCAAGAATACCACCGGCATTATTTGTGGTTGTTATCACCTTTTTGTTTTTCATTGTAAAAACATCATTGCATTCAGAACCTGTCATGATTGCTGATTGGAACCCCACCCCGATTTCGACACCTTTTACCGCAGGCATGCTCATAACAGCTTTAGCAAGGTCGGCATCTAATCTATCAAAAACCGGTTCGCCTAATCCCGCAGGAACTCCTTGGGCAATTACTTCCACAACACCGCCTAAAGAATCCCCTTTTTTGCGGGCTCGCATTATGGAATTGATCATTTTTTCGGCAATTTTATTATCGGGGCAACGGACAATATTGTTCTCTATTTCCCTATAGTCAATATTTTTTGCGATATGTTTCCCAACCTGTCGGGTAAAGCCAATGATTTTGATCCTTTCACGTGCTAGGAGTTTTTTAGCAATAGCGCCGGCAGCAACGCGACCCACAGTTTCACGTGCACTGGATCGACCACCACCGCGATAGTCTCGAAAACCATATTTCATATCGTAGGTATAGTCGGCGTGCCCCGGGCGGTACAAGTCTTTGATCAGCTCATATTTAGAAGAATCAGCATCTTCGTTTTCGACTAACAGAGAGATAGGGGTTCCCGTGGTTTTGCCTTTGAATACTCCAGACATAATTTGAATTTGATCACCTTCTTTTCGTGTGGTGGTCACTTTACTCTGTCCGGTTCTGCGACGATTGAGTTCCAGCTGAATTTCAGATTCCTTGATAGGCAACCCTGCAGGGCAGCCTTCAATAACAACTCCAAGGCCTCGCCCGTGTGATTCCCCCCAAGTGGTAATTTTAAACAGTTTTCCGAAAGAGCTGCCTGACATAAATTTTTAAAATGGAGTAAATTAAATTGTTGAGGAAACTTACAACAGAGTGCAAGCCTGCTTTTCACAGGGTATAGAACTATACTAATGAAAAATATACAAAAAGGAGAGGGCTTACCGTTTGTTGTCTAGATTAGATAATCTAGTAGGTTTTAAAAAAAGACTCGCACCACCCTATTCCTGGGCTATTGATTTTCTTGACCCTCTATTGATTTATGCTCGTCAACCAATTCTCTGAGTTCTTTTCCTGCCTTGAAAAAAGGAACTTTTTTGGAAGGAACGTCTACTTTTTGTCCTGATTTAGGGTTTCTGCCCACTCTTGCATTTCTTTGTCTGATACGAAAACTCCCAAAACCTCTCAGCTCAACTTTTTTTCCATCGGCCAATGAATCGGTAATGCTTGAAAAGACTGTGTTAACAACAACCTCTGTCTGTCTTTTAGTAAGATTGATTTGGTTAGCTACTTTTTCTACAAGCTCTGCCTTTGTCATTTCATCCCCCCCCCGGGCCATCAATTTTATTGATAATCAAAATCGAATTGTGAGGATTATAGCATTAGGAGTATATAAGTCAACCCCTTATTTTAATTGAGTTAAGCAGAATATAGCAGAATTTCTTATCAGATAAAAACACGAATTATTTCGTATTTTTACTGTAAAAATACCCTGCTAAAAGGTAGTTATAAAATAATTTGGTATCGAGCTTGAGCTATTTGATAAAAAACCTTTTTTGGATTTTCTCTTAAACTGAAAATCCATTTCTGAAAGCATAAAGTTATTAGAGTTAGTACTTTAGAAACCAGCAAGGGAAGGAACGATATATTACATGTAGTTGGAAGAAGGTAAGATTTTATTTTTATTAGGGAAACCAAAGGTATTGCAGCCGGGGTATAAATGCTGGCACAAGAGATTGGGTGAGGTTTTTTGAAATAACACTTTGCATCAGCCAATCCATAAGGGGAACATCTTCTTTTTCTTCAACAACACTGGGGTAACCCACAATACCAATTTTTTTTCCAAGCATCTCTATAGTTTTTTCCAGCCCACCAAACTCATCAATCAATTTAAATTCAAAGGCTTGTTTCCCAGTCATAACTCTCCCATCGGCAAACAGTTTGACCCTATCCTCAGGTAGGTTTCTACCCAAAGAGACCGCTTGCACGAACTGCTGATGTACATCGTTCACTACATTTTGTAATAGCTCGCGCTCTTGGGGTTGCATTGGTCTAAGCGGAGAACCTGTATCTTTAAATGCACCACTTTTAATCACGGCGGGCCGCAAGCCTATTTTTTTTGCTAGCTCTTCCATATTACTGAAAGCCATAATAACGCCTATACTTCCTGTCAGTGTGCCAGGGTTTGCTAAAATATAATCCGCCGCACAAGCAATATAATAGCCACCAGATGCAGCCACGCTACCCAAAGACGCATAAACAATTTTTTTAGAGTCTTTTATTTTATTGATTTCATAGTAGATTTCCTGTGCGGGAGCAACCGCCCCGCCTGGAGAATCTATTCTAACAATTATAGCTTTAATTTTTGAGTCCCGCCGATACTTTGAAAGTTGTCGGACTACCTCAGAAGAATCCATCAATATGCCGTTTATATGAACCAGAGCGATTTCGCTGTTTGAGGTTTTCCAGCGGTCTTGCATAAAGCCACCCAGTATGGATGCTGCAAAAAAGAATACGAATATACCTAATGTCCATTTAATAAAAGATTTCAAAAGTGGCCTCTCCGACTTGGATAAAATTTCCATACTAAAACCCGATCTCTATAGAGATCGGGTTTCTACCTTCACTCTTCTTTAAAAACTTCCATATCGACCTGTTCTTTTTCAATTTGCGAAAGATCCAGGTTTTCTTCATAAGCTTTGATGCTTAAAGCGATCTTTTTATCATTTATGTCAACCTTGATCACTTTTGCTTTAATATTATCATCCACTTTAACAGCTTCTTCGGGTGCGGTTATATTTTTTGAGCTTAATTGAGATACATGTATTAAACCCTCAAGCCCATCTCCAAATTCAGCAAAGGCACCAAAGCCTGTCACCTTAATTATCTTACCTGAAACTTCTGTTCCAATTGGGTAATTGCCCGCAATTTCATCCCATGGGTCAGGTAACAATTGTTTGATACCCAAAGAAATTCTGCAATTTTCTTTATCAATACTAAGTACAGCAGAGCTAATTTTATCTTTCTTCTTTAATACTTCAGAAGGATGCTTAATTTTTTTCCAACTCAGATCAGAGATGTGAATCAATCCATCTACACCATCTTCCAACTCGACAAAAGCACCAAAATCGGTCAGGTTTCGTACTGTACCCTCGACCTCAGTACCAATGGGATATTTATCTTCAATTTTATCCCATGGATTGGGCTCGATTTGTTTCATGCCTAGAGAAATTCGTTTCTTTTCTTTATCCAATGTGAGAACAAGAGCTTCAACCTCATCACCGATAGCAACTATTTTGCTTGGGTGTTTTACATGACGGCTCCAACTCATTTCTGAAATATGCACAAGGCCTTCGATGCCTTTTTCAAGTTCGACAAAAACTCCGTAATCAGTGACACTGACCACTTTACCCTTAATTTTTGTTTCAACTGGGAATTTGGAATCCACATCCACCCATGGATCAGGGCTGGTTTGCTTGAGCCCCAAAGAGACACGTTCTTTGTCTTTATCGTATTTTAAAACCACTACCGTTACCTTGTCACCGATCGAAAACATTTCGGAGGGATGGTTGACTCTGCCCCACGACATATCAGTGATGTGGAGCAACCCGTCGATTCCGCCCAAGTCGATGAACACGCCATATTCAGTAATATTTTTAATAACCCCTTCAATAAGGTTACCTTCATCCATTTTCTCAAGAGTACCCGTGCGAATCTGTTTGCGCTGTTCTTCCAAGAGAATTCTGCGAGAGAGAACAATGTTGCCGCGTTTTTTGTTCATCTTGATAATTTTCATATCAAATTTTTCGCCAATCAATTTCTCAAGATTGCGAATGGGGCGAAGGTCGATTTGCGATCCTGGTAAAAAAGCTTTTAACCCGATATCAACTGTAACTCCGCCTTTTGCCTTCGCTATAACTGTACCCTGAATGATTTCATCGGCCTCATAATTTTTAACCAGGTCATCCCAGATTTTAATTTTATTAGCTTTTTCCTTGGAAAGAACAACATTGCCATCATTGTCTTCGACCTTTTCCATAAAGACTTCCACCTCGTCTTCGACCTGTAGGTTTTTTCCACTTTCAGGAAACTCGGATAGAGAAATCATGCCCTCTGATTTAAATCCCACATCAACTGTAACGAGCCCTTTGGAAATGGCGATGACCTTCCCCATGATGATCTGGGAAGCCTTGAATCGGCCGAGGCTTTTATTAAAATAGGTCTCCATTTCCTGATAACAGGCTTCTTCGTTGGGAGTCAAATCTCCCAACTCGGCTTTGTCGTCCTCGTCCATTTTTTTTAAAAGTTCTTTGGTTATTTTCATGACCTGCTGATTCTCACTTTCTATATGGTTGTTTGATAAAAATTAACTGTTTTGCTTTAAATTAATTTGTTTCATGACCTGATCTATGACTTCTTCAATCGTAAATTTCGTAGTATCAACTTCAATAGCATCTTCTGCAGGGTGAAGCGGTGAAATACTACGAGTCTTGTCTTCGTGATCCCTTAGTTTTACTTCAGCAATGATATTTTCCAAATCGACATTCATATTTTTTTCTTTTAATTCCAGATATCGTCTTTTGCCACGCTCTTCTGCATCCGCATCCATAAAGAATTTTAATTCCGCATTTGGAAACACCTGGGTACCAATGTCACGACCATCCATCACCACGTTCCCTGACTGACCTATTTCCTTCTGTTTGGCAACGAGGATTTCCCGAACTCTTTTTTGCGCTGCGACTTTTGCGGCACCCCGCCCCACGATTTCATTTTTTAGTAACCCAGCAGTATTTTCTCCGTTGACCTTTACTTGTTGCCCTTCCGGGTTGGCTACAAATTCAATTTTCAACTCTGCTACCCATTGACCCACAGCATTTTCATCATCTAGGTCAATACCTTCATTCTTTGCAGACCAGGCAACTGCTCTGTACATGGCTCCAGTATCGATATAGCGGTAATTAAGGTTCTTCGCTATAAATTTTGCAATCGTGCTTTTACCGCTACCTGCCGGTCCATCAATGGCGATGATCATAGAGTTAAATTAATTTCATCCGGTATTTATTAGCCGCGGCAAACGCTTCTTCCAAAGCCTTACCGTCATTTTTTTCAATCACGCTACGCAAGTCGTTCAACGTTTTCTGGTAGCGGTCTATCAGGTCCAGGGAATGAGTTTGATTCGTGAGACAGATATCACGCCACATCACGGGATCACCGGACGCTATACGAGTAATGTCTTTCAGTCCTGCTCCCGAATAGGCCGTGACTTCACGATCCTGTTTGGTACGCAAAGCTCCCAGAGTATTCATCAACGCATAAGCGACGATATGAGGCAGATGGCTCACCGCACCAAAAACAAAATCATGTTCGTCTGCATCGAGTGTTAGCGTCTCCATTCCCACCGCTTTCCAAAGCGCGTCTACTTTTCCAAACGCATGCGTATCGGTTTTAGATGTTGGCGTTAAAATACATTTTGCATTGAGGTATAAATCTTCCCGCGATGCTTCCAATCCTGATTTTTCCCCCCCGGCAATGGGATGTGATCCAACAAAGAAAATGCCTTCTGGCATCAAATCGTCCGCTTGGTTGACCAAGGGTCCTTTTACAGAACCCACATCAGTAATCACAGCACCTTGTTTTAGATGTGGTAATAAACTCTCAATCAGTGGAATGATTTTGGAAACGGGTGTGCAAAGAACTACAAGGTCGACATCTTTAACGGCTTCTGACAAATCTTTGGCGCAATGGTCTATGACGCCTAAAGATTTGGCTTTATCCAAATTCTCACGATTCCGACCAAACCCTGAAATTTCTTCGACAAGATTATGTCTACGACAAGCTTTAGCCAAAGAAGCTCCCAAAAGACCAACACCGATGATGGTTATCTTTTCAAATAACTTCATGCTTTTTTCAACCCCTGCTCAGGATAAGAACCCAAAACTCGAAATAACAATGTCTGCTTACCAAGAGTTTTGAAAACACGTTCAACAGCCTTATCCTCCATATGCCCTAGGAAGTCGATATAAAACAGATATTCCCAAGGCCTGTTACGTAAAGGTCTTGATTGAATTTTGGTTAAACTAATTTTGTTATTTGCAAACAGTTCCAGCGTTTTTAGAAGCGACCCTGCTTCATCCTTAATGGAAAACATAATTGATGTCTTATTCCTTCTGGCTTTTTTGGCTTGATCCCTGCTGATCACCAAGAACCGCGTGTGATTTTCAGCACGATCCTGAATATTTTTAGCAATAATTTGTAATTGATGAACCTCAGCCGCTAACTGCCCGGCTATTGCCGCTGAATTCTTGTTCCGTTTTGCAAGCTCCGCTGCCTGAGCCGTACTAGAAGCTGGAATTTGTTCGACATCCGGTAGGTTACAGCTAAGCCAATTACGACTTTGCGCCAAAGGTTGCGGATGTGAATAAACGGTCTTTATCTTTTTAGGATCTGTATTGTTTGCCAACAAGAATAAAGAGATGGCTAGTTGAGCTTCATCACAAATATGAAGCGGCGAATCGACAAAACAGTCAAGTGTTCGGTTGATAACACCTTCGATAGAATTTTCTACAGGCACCACTCCATAATCTGAATTCCCAAGCTCAACTTCAGAGAAAACACTCTCAATATTAAGGCATGGATTAAACTTGCAGGAATGACCGAAATGCTTGATTGCAACTTGGTGACTGAATGTAGTTTCCGGACCCAGAAAAGCAACCCTCAAAGGCTTTTCTAATGCCAATGTTGCAGAAAAAATTTCACGGAAAATAGAATTGATAGCAGATGGGGGAAACGGACCCTTACTCTGGTCGTTCAACCTATCAAGAATGGAACGTTCACGTTGAGGAACATGGAAATGCGCAGTTTTCCCTTGAAGGAACTTCTCTTTACCTATTTTTTCGGCTAAAAGGCCACGGCGACTAATCAGCTTTAAAAGCTGATCATCTATTTTATCAATCTGCTGGCGCAGATCTTCGAGCTTTGGCAAAAACGTTTACCACCTTTTCTTGGATTTCCCTCAACAGATGTATGGGATAGCTTGATCATTTCATAATTCCATCCTAATATGCAAGGATATTCTTTATGGGAACCATACCTTAATACAAGGTTTTCTCTATCTTAATAACCCGTTTCTATTGTGAGGTCATTCAAATGATTTTACTGGAATTCAGTATGAGTCCCATGGATAAAGGGGAAAGTGTAAGCGATCAAGTTAGCCGGTCTTTAAAAATTATCGATGAAAGTGGGGTGCCTTATAAGTTAAACCCGATGGGGACGGTATTGGAAGGCGAATTCGATGAGGTTATGGGTGTGGTCAAACAATGTTATGAAACCATGCGCTCGGACTCTAAACGTATCACCTGCGGTATAAAAATTGATTACCGCGAAGGCAAATCAGGAAGATTGGAATCAAAAATGGCCTCCATAGAAAACAAACTGGGAAAAGAAGTGAAAAAGTAAAACTTTGCCCACAGAACGACATGATAAGCAGAGACAAGGATTGTTTTCCTTCAAAAACTTCCCTTAGAAACTTAAAGTCGTAATATATCCAAAAACAATTATCGATAGAACCCCCTCAGCTTATTTTGAGCAGTTGTAAATCCTAAGCCTTATTTTTTTATCAGCGCCCATCTATTTCCACCAGTGATTCTAATTGCATCAAATTTTTCCTAATATATAGCACCACCGCATGAATTTCCTGTTGAGTCAGTCGAGACTTCCAAGGCATCATGGCAGTACCTTTTCTTCCTTCGGTAACCGATTGAATCATCCGATCTTCTGTCAGTTCTTGTTTCGAATTTTCTGAGGTAAAATTTTTTGGAGGGGGGTTCAATACATTCGCCGCGAAGGTTTTTCCGTCCCCCTTATCTCCGTGACAGGCCCTACAATGCTTAAAAAAAATGTCCCGCCCAGTTTCAGAATCCAGCGAATTGGAAAAAGCTTTCGGCAAAACCAGAATGAAAAACCAAATAAAAACTCCTACCCAAGAAAAAAAGATTTTCATTATTTATAACTCACTAATACTCTTGCTCAATAATAATTTTCGGGCTTCAACTAGTCAGACAAATTCCAACCGAGGGTGGTTTGGTTAGGGAACGTCTTCAAGTCTTTCGATCATTAATATTTTGATTATATTTGCTTTGAACTGGCTCATAAGCTTGTTGAAAGTGACATGTTGATCTTTCAGCGAAACATAAAATACATCGATACCTCGATCTCCTTTAGTAGAAATTTTTGCCCGATGGATAAGAATGCCAAAATCTGCAAAAACAGATGCAATCTTATAAAGCATTCCCATATGATCGCGGGCTTCCACACGAATAATAGTAAAGGTGCCTGTGGTTTCTCTTTCCACTTGAACTCGCGGAACGATGGCTTTATCTAAGCCCTTTTGCTCGCCCGCATAACGGGTACGTGAACGCATCATATTTTTTAAATTAGTTTCTTTCGAAAACAATTTTGCTAGATTGAGTTTGATTTCTTTCCAGATTTCAAAATTACTTCCCGTTGCAATATCGCTTTCTTCAACTTGGACCGAGACTATGACATATCCGTCTTTCTTTAAGTAGATATGAGCTCCCAGAATATTTAAGCTTTTTGCTGTTAAGGCACCTACCAGTTTTTTGAACGATTCCTGCCCAGAAACACACGATAGTGTAAGGTTATGAAACTTTCCTTCTTCATTGAATTCGTGATGCAATATAAAAGGTTTGTCTTTCAGCGAACGGATCAATCTTATATGCAAAGCCACTTCTTCAGAATATGCGGTCATTAGGTAGTCTTCTGGCATAAGCCGAAGGTGGGATTCAATATCAGCAACGGGTAATTCGCCATGCAGCGCCTTGAAAACACCCACCCTTGTAGCTTGTGGATACTGATCCAGGGATTCCGGATCGCTAAGATATTTTAAAGTGCGCTCGTAAAGTTCGGAGAGTAAAAGTTTTTTCCAAGCTGTTAATGTCCCAGGTGCAACGGCACGTAATTCTGCAAAGCTGAAAAGATATAATGCCGTAAGACGTTCATGGTTTATCACTGTTTTAGCGAATTTCTGGATTACTGTCGGTTGGTGGATATCCTGATGCAAGGCAGTTTCCACCATTTCATAAATGTTCTTTATTAAAAATTCCAGTAACTCTTTTTCCTCTGTTTGCAAATACAATCTCTCACTGATGAAATTTATAAACTCCTTCAAACCAGACTCCCCATCCATATCTGAAAGGGTTCCGGCAGATTGTAAAAGTGCTGCGAATTTTAGTGTTTTTTTATGCGAAAATTCTTCATATAAAAAAGCTAGGTCCGTAGGATTGGTCAACGTCGATACTTCTAGTTCCTCCAGAAACCGGATGATACGCAGCGAATGTTCGTCTGCTGTAAAGTGATGATAAAAATCATGGTTGACCTTGCAATGAGCCAATCCGAATTCCGGCAATACTTGTTCTAGAATTTCCGTTTCATGCATTAACCTCAGAGTTTTATGCGAGTCGCTATCTCCAAGAATTGAATAAAGAAAGTTTCTGACTTCTTCTCCCTCCATGTGTTCGGCAATAATTAGTTTTTTGTGCAACCTCAATTGCCTTCGAAGTTGGTAGTCAGGTGAAATGGAATATTTACGACAAAGCCCCAAAGCTTTCAGGACAAGGGATTTATCCTTTTTAAAATCATTTTTTTGGTCTCCTTCATATACTAGTGCCGAACCCGAGATACAGAATCCGTTCCCCAAAGATTTTTTCGTTAGATCGGTAAGAACCTGCATGAAAGGTTGTTTGGCCTGAAGACAATGCTCAAAAAGATT
>ENA-UPTF01002440-UPTF01002440.1-marine-metagenome-genome-assembly--contig:-NODE-2440-length-10738-cov-3.760529_pt1 | contig 10738 bp, 8 predicted proteins | sample MGYA00238166_ERZ767019 | MGnify/ENA primary metagenome ERZ767019 (study PRJEB28930, sample SAMN06266391) | marine metagenome | isolation source: Sea water from 250 m depth | place: Atlantic Ocean | study... | reverse complement strand
CAGAATGGGGAAAAATTACGTGCACAAAATCGATACCCAAGATTGCACGAAAAAACAATTCTTGGGCGAAAGCAACGGTTTTTGGGCGTTTTGTTTTTGCTTCTTTTCTTTGAGGGTAAATTTTTGTTTTTTAATGGTATATGCAAATAAAGCTCCAAATTCTTTTGGCTTTCTATCATAGCCTGTTTCATAATGTGATTTAAAATTCATACCAATTGTATAAGGTTTATTTTTAACATAATAAGACAGACCTAAATAACTATACCTATCATCTCCTTCTAAATAAAGCACCGTATCAACCATATGTTCTAACATTTTTGGGCCAGCAATTATACCTTCTTTAGTTACATGACCAATAATAATTACTGAAATATTCTCTTGTTTTGCTAATTGTAGTAATCTTTGTCCACATTCTCTAATTTGCGAAACTGATCCAGGTAATGAATCTAATTCATCATTAAAAACTGTCTGAATTGAATCAATAACAACCAATTTTGGATGCACTATTGATATCTGATTTAAAATAGAATCAATATTATTTTCCGATGATAAATAGAGGTTTGTAGAGTTCACACCTAATCGTTGTGCCCTAAGACCTACTTGAGATTCACTTTCTTCTGCAGAAATATAAAGTACTGCTTGATCGAAAGATGGCAATATCTGAAGAGCAAGCGTTGATTTTCCAATTCCTGGGTTTCCTCCGAGTAAAATCAATGTTCCTGATAATAACCCGCCACCAAGAACACGGTCCATCTCCGGTATGCCAACTGATAATCTTTTAGATTCTCCCTTAATTAGAACATCTTCTAATTTTTGAGAATCTTTTTTTATTCCATTTTTTTGGAATTGTTTTTTATTAGAAACCTTATACTCACTTAGAGTACCCCATTCATTACAAGAAGGACACTGACCATTCCATTTTGGGTGATCATTCCCACAAGCTGAACAAAGGTAAACAATTTTAGATTTCATTTTAGCCATTTATAGGATAGAAATTTCATTAGGCTATAACTAGAAACAAGTTAATTGGACAGAAAGTTATTTACCAATCATACCCTATAGATAAATACCACTGAGGCTTGCCAAAACCAGAGTCAGTCCAATCATAAGCTGCTTCAATCCTCCATAACATAAAAATAGGCAATTTAATTCCATAGCCAACTGAACGTACCCAAGGAGAAAACTTGTCAGGAAGATTATTTCCATATTTTGCTTGAAGATATTCAAAGTCAGTGAATTCACGCTTATCATCCCAAGCTGCTCCAAAGTCCATAAATACATGTCCAAGAATATTTCCTAATGTCATTTTAAATGGAAAGCCGATTTGTAAATATTGAATTAGTGGAAAACGAAATTCTAAGTTTGCGAGTGCAACATTGGTTCCAAAACGTTCTGAAAATCTTGCGCCTCTAAGAGGATATGCAAATTCAGAAAAATAGATGTCCTGTAACAATGATTGATTTTGACTATCTAAAATTACATTTCTCCATCTAGATTCATTTGTATCGCCATCATCAACACCATTAGTGATACCAGTACCTAAAAGCCAGTTTTGCATTCCTCCTAAATAATACTTTTGAGGGTTTTTCCCTGTGCTAGTCCCAAGAAACAATCGACCTGCCAATGAATAATCTCTACTAAGCATTTGATATTTTCTAAGATCAACTTTGATTTTTTGGTAAGAAAGTCCTTTATCGCCCATGGCGGGACTTAATTCAACCGTAGTATTTTGTCTAAATCCATCAATTGGGCCTGTATAACCAAAAACTGAATTATCATAAATATAACTCAATGTTGGATTTGCAGAAATAAAACCATCTTCATCAACAATAGTATTCTTATTCTCAAAAGAGTTTATTTCAAATAACTTATAATCTAGATTATGAAATACGAGACCTGCATCAATTCGATTAAATCTATTGAAAGGTCTCGAGGCCATCGTAGCTAATCCATAATGCCGCATTCTAGCAGTTTGCTCTACAGGAAACCCGTACTGATTATAGTAGCCTCCAACAAAGAAGAAATCAGCTTGATGAAAAACTGTAAAATAATAATCAATTCTATTTTTTAAGTAAGCATAATTCAAAAAATAATCACTATTTGTAAGCGAAATTTGAGATTCAATTGCTAATGATAATTGATGATCGCCCATTAAATCACTAAAATAAAAAACAAGTAAGCCTTGGTGACCAAACACGTTATTGTATCCATATGAACCTTGAGCAATATCTAAACTAAACTTTGTTTTATATACTTGGGGAATATATTCACCATCACTTCCAATAAATGCTGAATCAGGTTTTAAGGCTATAGGATCTTGTTCAAAATCTTTATCATTATAATGTTCATACTCATAAGCAAAAATATATGAAGAGTAATCTGTGGTCATTGCCTGAGTACCTTTACGCTTGTGCTTTCTCAAATCTGCTAATTCCTCTTCATCATTTTTTTTGCGACTTGCAATATAATTGGTAGGTTTAACAGAAACTTCATCAAGATCAAATGGATTGTTTAATCGATAGACATCCCAACCTAGCCCTGAGTATCCAGAAAACACCAATGAGCCATCATCCTTTGTTAAGCTTAATTGGAATAAGCCAGTAAGCAAGTTTGTAACAACTGTAGATTCACCAGTATCTAGATCATGATGAAATAAATTCCAAGTTCCTTGGTAATCAGCAGTGTACAGGAGCATATTTTTTGTATTTGAAAAAATAGGGTAATTCTCATTGTATTCAGTATCAGTTATCTGAACAATTTTTTTTGAATCTAAATTAATTGTATAGATATTTTTTTGACTGTAATTATGAGAAATCATTTCGTTAACTGCTATACTTTGATTATCAACATTTTTTCCTCTATCAGATGCAAAAACTATTTTTGAACCATCAGGGCTCCAAGAAGGTTCAGTATCTGAAAAAACATCATTTGTTAGATTATTAAGCTCTTTTGATACCAAATCATAAGAATAAATATCACTAGCACCTCCTTCATTACCAACAAAAGCTAACTTATTTCCATCGGGACTCCATGCTGCTGTAAAAACACCATCTAACTCAAATGGAATTTTTTCTTGTTTACCTGATTTAACATCAATGAGATAAAGTGCATCTGAAGAACCTGCTTTTGCTGCTATCACAATTTTTTTACTATCTGGAGACCAATTAATGCCTGGTTGCAAAAATTTTAATTCTTCAAAATCAATAGATCGATTACCCTTAATTAATCTCTTAACTTTTTTCCCGGAGATTGCATCCAAGAGATATATGTCCATATAACCTGAGCGATCTGAAAGAACAGCAATATGACTACCATCGGGAGAAACTGTGGGTGAAACATTATAAAAGTTTTTTTGTTTTTTATGATCTGTTAGGCGCTGGGCTATATCTTTAACTTCATCACGACCGGCAACATCCGGATAATATTCCTTTTTAATGTATTTGTGCCATTGTTCGGTTAACTCTTCAAAATCCATACCTATTGCATCTTCGAAACCTTTTTGTGCATTTCCGTATCGTTTCATTGATTGAAATATTTCACCAATTTTTTCACGTCCATATTTACCTGCTATAAATCTCCAAACAGATTGCCCACCTTTATATGCCAAGAAATATTCTAACTCTCTAATTGTTGGTATTCGCTCATTAATCGCTAAATCACGAATAATCATATCTGCCTCAGTATCCCAATTCATAGAAAGGTATTCTGCTAACCCTTCATTAGTCCATAAAGGAAGCATTAATTGTATATTATTTGATACAACATTCTGCATCCGACCACCATAGATTAAATCATTAATCATAGCGTGTACTAATTCATGATGTAGAACATGTCTGAAGGATTCATAATCTCCTTCAAAGGGTAGTACAACTCGATTTTTATATAATTCTGTTACACCACCAATGCCCTCCTGCATATAAACACCAACTACATTCGTCTGTTGAAACTCATTATGAGAATGATAAACAATAATAGAAACTCGTTTTTTTAAATTCCATCTTAGGTGTTTTGCTATTTGCTCATACGCTTCTGATGCTGCCTCCATTGTAAAAGTAGCTAACTCAATTTCATCTCCATAATAGAATACGTCAAAATTGGGCGAGGAGATATAATTCCAATCAAAATCCCTATATTGTACTTTATTTTGTCCAAAAGATTGGGCATTTAAAATAGATCCCAAGAGGATCAACATAATAAAAAGAAATTGTTTCATGTATTTATAACGTCGAATTTATATTTATAGTTCCTCAAATTCGACAATAAACAATGAAAAAAGTTAAAATAAATTTTTGTTCTTTCAAGATTGACTGTCCCCTCGTGAATCTATTAGTTTAGCTACTATGGATTTACCAATCTATTTTATATCCGATATTCACTTGATGTTAAAAAGAGGAGAATCTGAGTTAAAGCGACAAGATATTCTTTTCAAATTCCTCAATCACGTCAAGAAAACTGGGGGAACCCTGATCATAAATGGAGATTTATTTGATTTTTATTTCGAATATAAAGATGTGATTCCTAAGGTTTTTGTTCCTTTTTATCATGAAATTTTAAATCTTCGAAGTTCTGGTGTTAAAGTACACTATGTTTTAGGCAATCATGACTTCTGGGTTCAAGATTTTATTACAGAAACCCTCTTTGATAAAACTTACTTTACTGATACTACGTTTAAAGTTAATGGGAAAAAATTTTATGTTACTCACGGAGATGGGTATCTATCCTGGGATCGTGGATACCGACTTTTAAAAAGAATTATTAGATCTCGATTGTTCATATGGCTTTATAGATGGATACATCCAAATATTGGTTATGCTTTTGGTAGATGGGTCTCAAAGAAAGGAGAGCATTATGAACATTCAGATCAATATAACGACCGTATTGCTAGTGAGATGTCTATCCAAGCAAATAAACGTTTAGAAGAAGGGTATGACTTCTTCATTACGGGGCATTATCACCAAGCAAAGGAATTATCGCTTAAAAGTGGTAAATTGGTGATACTTGGTGATTGGCTCAGTTTTTTTTCTTATGCAAAATTTGATGGCCAAGATCTGAAGTTATATTTTTGGGGAAAAGATGAAACGTCTTAATGAAATAATTTTAATATTGATGATCAGCTTTTGTTTTGAGGGCTGTTCAATGATAAAAAAATTCCTTCCTAGTGAAAAAGGAACGGATGATATTTCATATGAATTAATTGAGAATCTTAGTACAGCTTTTAGTGAGGGGAAACTTCAAGCACTTGAAGAAATGATTGCAATATATAATGACACCAATCAACCTTATGATGTTAGAATGGCAGCAGGAAGGGCTTTAGCAGAAACCCAACATCCTACCGCGTTAAACGCATTATCTGAGACAGTAGGAGAAGCTGCCGCTTTAGATGTTAGTTTTATGATTGGATCTATAGAGTTATTAGCTCAATTTCGTGATGATCCTCGTGCTGCAGATGCAATGGTAAACGCAATGAACAAAGTTGAGGAAAAAACCAATTCGCTTCAATTAGCTTTGGTGAAAAATTTGAATAAAGTACGGACTAAAGATCAAGTAATGGCACTGTTGGATTTATATGAAGTCAGTAGAAGTAATTTTAATCGTACAGAACAATTACTTACAGAAACACTTGGTGCTCTGGGAACAGATGAAGTAGTTCCAATATTAACAAAAATATCTAGAGATCCATTTGTAAAACTAGGGATTAGAAATAGAGCATTAGAAATTCTCGGTAAAAAAGATCCTTCTCAAGTTGCAAGTGCTTTCGCAGAGTTACTTGGTGACCCTGAGACAAACATTGAGGTTAGAGATTTTGCTCTTGATACTATGAAAGGTGTAAAGGAAGAAAATTTAATTCTTGCCCTTTTACAAACATACAGAACTGGGAAAGATCAATATTATAATATTCTAAATACACTTCTTGATGCTCTTGGAGAATTTGATGATCCTGAAATTAGACGCTCTGTTGAAGAAATTGCAATGAATGACGAATATCCACTTGAAATTCGTATAAAAGCTATTGACAAACTTTCCGAAATAAGCGACCAATCTGTAATTCCTTTGCTGATGCCAATCCTATCTGATTACGATCAATACAAACTTCATGCTCCTGTAATCGAAACAGTTAAAAACTTGGGTGGGTATGAAGAATACAAACAAGAAATCAAGCGTCGTACTTTTGAAGCCCATCAAAAAGCAGTAAGTATTAATGAATAGATTCCTCTTCCCAGTTTTACTACTTAGTTCTATTATAGCTCAAGAGAAAGATACTTTATCAGTTATCAATGTAGATAGTCTACAAATTGAACAAATAGATCCTATACAAAACCAGACTAGAGAAATTGATTCTACCAAATTAGATAAAGAAAAAGTATACAATGATTCACTAACTCAAACAAACCCATTACCAGATGTAAGAGTTTTAAGAAAGAAAACCGACAAACTAGAATCTGATGAACCTTTCTTTGAATTGAAAAGCAGTATTGATTTACTTCATCAGCAGGTTGACTCATTAAAAAAAGTTATATCCACTTATGAAAAGGGCAAGGGTGCTATGCCTACAATTGATGAAGAGTTACTTAATCTAATAAAGGTGCCACAACTTCGACATAGAATTGAGCTTCAAAATGGTACAATAGTAAATGGTGAAATAATCGAAGAAGATGAGTTAGGAATTATTATCCAAACATCTATTGGACAATTAGCTATTGAAAAAAATAGAATTGTTGATATTATAGAAGACCTTCCACCTAGTGCTAAGGTTGAATTGACTTCTGAACCATTTGTTGACGCTTTTCCAGATAGAGAAGAAATCACAGGATCAATAAAGAATATAGGTACAAAACGTGCTGACTTTGTAAGAGTGATAGCCCATCTTTGGTCACCAACAACAGCATTAATACAAAAAGACTCTGTTTTCATCTCTGGACAAAATCAGAAATACTATACTGGTATTAAATCAGATTCAGCAATGGAGCCAGGAGCCATTGTGGATTTTAAAATAACTATTCCACTTACTGAAGGAGATGATGTTTCTTATCGGACTTATGAAATTCGTTGGGAATCCTATAAATAAATATTAAAGACGACTTTGGTAGACATCATGAAGTCTTAGTAAGCCAGAACAAATTTTATCATCATCGTTTACTACTGGCAAAACTGATATTTGAGATTTACGTTCTTCCATTAATGTCAATGCATCTCTCAATGGTGCTTTCATATTAACCGATACTGGATTAGATGACATTATTTCGCTTACGCGCATTTTATCAATATCTCCATTTTCTGCTAAACATCGTCTTAAATCACCCTCAGTTATAATTCCAATAAGATTCTGATTATTTAAGACGATAGCTGCTCCATATGGTTTCTCTGTCATATCAATTACAACTTTCCGCAATAAATCATCTTTTTTTACTACAGCTATTTTCTCGATGGGCTGCATTATATCTTCTACTGTAAAACGTAGACGTCTGCCAAGATCTCCAGCTGGATGAAGTTTTGCAAAGTCCTCATGATTAAATCCTTGATGACTCATAATAACAGCAGCTATAGCATCACCAATTGCTAAAGTAAGGGTAGTGCTTGCAGTAGGAACGATACCTAAAGGATCAACCTCTTTAGAAACAGACGCATCCAAAACAATATCCATATGTTTTACTAAAGAAGACTTCATATTACCAAGGATTCCGATTAACGGAGATTTAAATTCTTTAAGAATTGGAATGAGTTTAACTAACTCATCAGTAGAGCCACTCTTTGAAATTAAGATAGTTGGATCCCCTGGCGCATATATTCCCAGATCTCCATGAGCAGCTTCAGCTGCATGCAAAAAAACTGCTTTATTTCCTATACTACATAATGTAGCTGCAATTTTTTGTGCAATTAGTCCTGATTTACCCATGCCACAGATAACAATTTTACCTGGATGATTTATAATAAGTTCACAAGCTTGTACCACACTGTTGGAAATACGGTCTGAAGCATCTATAAGTTCTTGACCCTCATCACGGAGTATAGAACTAGCAACTGTTTTTAACTTATTTTCATTCATAATCGAAAAAGTCAACTTTTATTAGCAAGCATCACCATAATCGCATTTTGTGCATGCATTCTATTTTCAGCTTGATCAAATACAATTGAATTTGATGATTCCATTACTTCATCAGTTACCTCTCTACCTCGCTCTGCTGGTAAGCAATGCATAAATAATGTATTCTTTCCTGTTGCATTAAGCATAGAAGAATTTACCTGAAAATCTGCAAATACTTTTTCCCGATTTTTTGCCTCATCTTTCTGACCCATGGAAGCCCATACATCTGTATATATTACATCAGCATCAATGACATCATTTTGAGGATCATGGCTTAATTCAAATGTAGACAAACCAGATTTTTCCACTAAATTGATTGTTTTGGAATCTGGTTCAAATCCTTCAGGACAAATACATGTAAAATGGAATGGTATTCGGGTAGCTAAATGAATCCAAGAATGAACAATATTATTACCATCTCCAACATATACAATTTTCATTTCATCTAGATTCCCTCTGTGCTCATAGATAGTGAATATATCTGCCATTATCTGGCAAGGATGGTTATAATCTGTTAATCCATTAATTACAGGAATTGTTGCATATTCTGCTAATTCAATAATATGCTGATGATCAAACAAGCGTGCCATAATCATATCATTATAGCCACTTAATACTCGAGCAATATCTTTTACTGACTCCCTTTTCCCAATTCCAATATCATCGGGGCCCAAATACAATGCATGCCCCCCTAATCTGAAAAACCCTGTTTCAAAAGATACTCTTGTGCGAGCTGATGGCTTTGCAAAAATCATCGACAGAGAACAATTTTCGAAAGGCTTATAGTCCTCTTTATTTATTAATTTTGTTTTTATTTCTTTTGCTAGATCTAATAAATCCAAAATTTCTTGAGTTGATAAATCAGTAATATGTATGAAATCTTTTTTCATAATAAATTTTATAAAAAAACTATGGATTCCATTTAATTAGCCAATTATTTTTCCAATAAAAGCTTAAATAAACGAGAGTTTGATGGTAAAACTAAAGTTGTTTTATCATCTACCACTTTTTTATAAGCATCTAATGTTCGTACAAACTCATAAAATTTTGGATCTGAGGAATACGAGCGGGCATATATATTGACTGCCTGCGCATCTCCTTCTCCACGTAAACGCTCTGCTTCTTTATAGGCATCAGCCAAAATAATTGTTTTGTCTCTATCAGTTGCAGCACGGATTTTTTGAGCTTCTTCTTCACCCTCAGAACGATATTTATTAGCCTGCCTTTTCCTTTCAGCTTCCATTCGTGCAAAAATAGATTCTTCATTTTCAGCTGGTAAATCTACTCGTCGGATTCGAACATCAATTACGGAGATACCATACTCCATAGTGGCTGAATTACTAGCTTCTGTAACTTCTTCCATAAGTTGTTCACGATTTTCTGTTATAATCTCAACCATATCATGTGTTCCTAACTCACGCCTTAGCTCTGAATAAACAATATCGTCCATTCTACTTAATGCTGTAGGAATAGCCTGTACTGTTTTTAGGAATTGAAGTGGATCTACTATTTTCCAACGAATATAATTATCTACAATAAGAGTTTTTTTATCTTGACTTAAAATCTCTTCTGGAGGAGAATCGTATTCCAATAATCGATCATCAAAAACAATTTTTTCTTGAATCGGGAATGGAACTTTAAAATTAATCCCCGGCTGAGTAATAGTACGAACAGGTTTACCAAACTGGAGAATTACAACTTGTTCAGTTTCATCTACGATAAATACAGTGGTTAACCCAATAAAAGCAATTAGAAATCCTAAAATCATCATTACCTTTTTCATAATTATTTATCTCCTTTTGCTTTTAGATTTAATAGATTAATAAGATTTCCTCCACCCTCTCCATCAGGAATTATAATCTTCTCCTTGTTCTGTAAAATTTCTTCGACAGTTTCAAGATACATTCGTGTCTCGGTCACACCCTTTGCCTTTCGATATTCTTTTAATACAGCATTAAACTTCGCAACGTCACCCTCTGCCCTTGCAATACGAGCTTCTTTGTACCCTTCAGCCTCCCTGATCATTGATTGAGCTTCACCTCGAGCTTTAGGTATAACATCATTACGATATCCCTCAGCTTGGTTAATCATCCGATTTTTGTCCTCTTTAGCTGACGCTACATCCTTAAAAGCTGCGACTACTTGTTCAGGAGGACTTACATCTTGAAGTTGAACAGCAACAACTAAGATTCCCGTATTATATTTGTCAAGAATTGACTGGACTAGAAACTTTGTTTCTTCTTGAATCATGAACTTCCCAGCTGTCAATGCATCATCAATATTGTTACGCCCGATTACTGTCCTAAGCGATGCCTCAGATGCCTGTCTTACGGTAAGCTCTGCCTTAATAAAATTGAACACATAGGCAATGGGATCTTTAATCCGATATTGCACAATCATTTCAGCATCAACTATATTTTCATCTCCCGTCAACATTAGACTCTCTCGTTCAACTGTTTGATATTGGTTTTTACCTATACTTCGAAAACCAATTTCAATTCTTTTTACCTCTGTTACTTTAGGTGTTTGAACTTTTTCAATAGGGTAAGGGAAATGGTAGTTCAAACCAGACTGTGCGGTTCGATTATATTTTCCAAATGTTTGTACAACCCCAACTTCATCTGGACCAACCACATATATACCTGTAAGGAGCCA
>ENA-UPTF01002438-UPTF01002438.1-marine-metagenome-genome-assembly--contig:-NODE-2438-length-10744-cov-6.008437_pt1 | contig 10744 bp, 10 predicted proteins | sample MGYA00238166_ERZ767019 | MGnify/ENA primary metagenome ERZ767019 (study PRJEB28930, sample SAMN06266391) | marine metagenome | isolation source: Sea water from 250 m depth | place: Atlantic Ocean... | reverse complement strand
TATAATTAAATAATCAATTGATTCTTTTGGTAGATTAGTTACTTTTTCACGGCCTAAAATAAAATTCACATTTTTTATTTCTTTACGCTTCATTTTTCGTTTATTGAGCTCGATCATCTCCCTTTGAATATCTACTGCATATACCAAACTACATAGTGGAGCAATCTTTTCAGTAAAATAACCACTCCCCGCTCCAAAGTCAGCTACAACATCATTCCTATTTAAACCTAGGGCATTGATTACAAGATCTGGGCGCTCTTCAATTTCTCTTGATGCGCGATCAAGCCAAGGTGCTCCCATATGCCCCATTATACCACTTATTTCTCGATCAAGATATACTTTACCTATACCATCTCTACTTGATTTAACATAGGTGTAGTCTTGTCCTAATAATAAGCTAACAAAAACTACTAAAAGCCAGTATCGTTTAATCATTTGATTGCAATAATTATTTCATTCTTTCTAAATGGGGGCATCACCCATGGTGAATTATATTGTGCGACCATTATATCTCCAACAGCATCAATCCTTTCTTTTTTCAAAGAATTAATTAGCAGGTCAATATAATATTTTGTTCGATTTTCTGTTGCCCATCCACCAAATTTAAAGACAGCTACTCTGCCCAATTGTCTTTCTGATATCGAAACAGTTTCCAAATCAGGACTGGGTAATGATTTAAGATTATGTTCTTTAGGCATAACAAATGATACCTCAAAAATATTAGAATTAATGTCGCTTGGGAATTTTGTCAAAACCGGAGCTGTCATTGCAATTTCCATACTTTTATCATTCCCACCAAAAATATAATTTGCTATTCGTCTAAATCCTGTACTAGTTGATTCTCTGAATGTTCGTCTAATTTTGGTATGAGCAACAATCATCTTTTCATAATCTCTTATTTCAAAATTTTTATATTTTTTAACCAATTTGTAATTAGGTGTTTCAATTGAATATTGATTTGTTAAGATTAATAGCATTGTACTAATAATTAGATTCATTCTGATGTTGTTGGTTTAAATTAAAATCAAAAATTAAGAAAATGCATCCCGCAATAAATTAAGACTTTTAGGTACACCAATATTTGGATCCTCTTTGCCTTCAAACTCTAAAGAAATATATCCAGAATAGTTTACCTTTTTCAATATTTTGGCAATGCGTGAATAATCTAAGTCCAACGTATACCATTCACCGCCGCCGTAATATGTTTTAGCCTGAACAAAAACAGTTTTAGATGCAATCTGTTCTAGTTTTTCATAGGGTTGCTCGAGAAAATTTCCAGTATCCATCAGGACACCCAACCACGGCGAGTTGATGGCATTAACTATTCTTAATAAACCTTCTGGAGTTCGAGTTAATCCCCAGTGGTTTTCCAGTGCTAGTATTACACCCATTTTTTCGGCCGTAGGCAAGCATGCTTTGATAGAGTCTATACACCATTTGAAACCCTCATCTTCAGTTACTCCTGGTAAAATTGGTTCAATCCCACGGTTAGCCATTAGTTCATCAAAAGATTTGGTTGTATTCCAGCGACCTGAATTCAAACGTATATATTTTATACCAAGGGTTTTGGCAATCTTTATACAATTTATAGTATGTTGAACATTCCGATCTCTTTCATCGGGATCCGGGTCAACAAAATCCTGATGAATTGATAAACAAATCAATTCTATTCCTTTTTGAGTAGCATAGTTTCTAAGATATTCAAGATACTCAGGGGTTTCATTATCCATTTGTACATGGAGCACATCTACACCCTCTGCCCCTAAATTAGCAGCATGATCAATAACTTCTTGTACAGTTACTTTTGGATCTCTAAAATGCCAATAAGAATAGGTTGCAATTGCGAATTTATATTTAGGTTTTGTTAAGCGTAATCCACATGATTGCAGAGCATAAAAAGCAAATGGCGCCAATGTTACTTTATTAATGAAATCTCTTCTATTCATTATTTAAATCAGATAAAATTTTATTGAAAAAAATATTATTAAAATCATCAAATTTTTCTTTATGTGGAAGATGCCCAGAATCTTTTATAATAAATAAATTTAAGTTTGGCATAATTTTTTTGATTTTCTCACTTACCTCATTAAGAGGCAATACCTTATCGTGATCACCCCATATTGCATATTGTGGTAAATCGGTTCTACCAATTTTTTTATTAATCGTATTTAAAGAATAATTGTTTTTTGTTGTAGATATTAGTGCACGAGCGAACCCTTTATATTTCAGTAAACTTTCATACTTTGTATCCCATCCTTTAAACTTTGAAGGTTCTTTAAAATCTTCTAGTTGTCCCTTTGCAATTGTTTTATATCTATCACTAATAAATGATGCGATTTCATCTTCAGTGATTTCTGTTGTATCGGGTTTTAATTTGGGATTATGGAAACCTGCTGGAGCAACATAAATTAATCTTTTTATTCTATCTGAATTATTTTCTGCAATTTTTGATACAACCCGACCGCCATTTGACAATCCAACTAAATTTATTTTTTTATCAATTTTAAGTTCATCTAAAAGTTCTAATACCTGGTTAGCATACAAATTATCATTATATATAACATCTGGATTATCTGAATAACCTCTTCCAAATAAATCCATCCTCAGTACTCCAAAGCCCCGTTTTATTGATTCATAATAAGTTTCATCCCAAATATATGACGGTACTGAAAAACCATGAACCAAAACAATTATTTCCTCATTATTTAAATTATCAAATTCATAATAAGTATAACCATGAGTAAGTAAGGAAAAATATCCGGAATCAATTTTTTTTCTAAAGGTGTCATTTTTTTCAATATATTCATATTTAACCTCTGGGCTTGAGCAGGAAAAAAATATTATACATGTTATAAGTTGTAAACTTTTCATTTATATATCTAGAATTTCGGTACTACAGCAATTACTCCAGATAGCACAAGAACAATTAGTATGGCTAAAAATATTAGTGGCGCAATTAGTATAGCCGATAAAATTAAACGTTTCATATCTATGCAATTTATATGATAATTATTTCAGTAATCCATTCAAGTTTCATTATATTACTATATTAAAGAAAGTATTTTGAATGGCTTGGATAGATATCATAGATGAAGAAAATGCAGAGGGTTCATTAAAGGATCAATATGATCAATTAATTGAACCATGGGGTGGCGTAGATAATATTCTTAAAATACATAGTTTAAATCCCGAATCACTAGCTGCCCATGTAACATTATATAAAACCTTAATGTATGGTAAATCACCGTTAAGAAGAACTGATAGAGAAATGATTGCGGTTGTAGTATCCGCAATAAATCAATGCCATTACTGAATTGTTCATCATGGGGAAGGTCTTCTCAAACTAACAAAAAATGAATCATTAGTTAATCAATTGAAATCAGATTATACGTTAGCTGATATTTCAATTAAGCAAATGTCCATGCTGAATTATGCTGCAAAACTAACTGAAAGACCAGCTGATATTTTTGTTAAAGATATAGACCAGCTTAGAGATGTAGGATTTAAAGATCGAGCAATATTAGATATAAATCAAATTGTAGCATACTTTGCCTATGTAAATAGAATCGCTGATGGCCTAGGTGTTGATTTAGAAGATTTTTGGGATATAAAGTAATTAGTTTTTTTGAGTAATCAGAAAAGTTTAAATCGCGTATTATCACTAACTGATGCCACAATGATAAATGTTGGCGGTATCCTTGGATCAGGAATATTTATGGTCCCTGCTACTGTTGCCTTATATACAGCATCTAGCTCTCTCTTTTTTATGGTATGGATTCTTGGTGGAATTATTAGTTTATTCGGAGCTTTATCCGTTGCTGAACTAGGTGCAGCAATGCCTAAAGCAGGTGGTCAATATGTTTATTTAAACGAAGCATATGGCCCCGTCTGGGGTTATTTATATGGATGGTCAGCAGTAGCAGTTATTAATACAGCATCAATCGCTGCTGTTGGCGTTGCTTTTGCCGAATATTTAAGTTTTTTCACCTCACTAAGTAGCTTTGATATAAAAAGTATAGCTATTGCTTCTATTATCATACTAACGATAATTAATGTTATAGATGTTAAATCTGGTGCACGATTTCAAAATTGGTTTACATTCACAAAAATTGCTTCTATCATAATAGTCATTTTACTTGGCTTGTTTCTTGATGGCGGCTCAACACAAAACTTATCACCATTCTTCAATGATCAATCATCTTTTTCTTCACTTGTAGGTCCATTAGGACTAGCAATGGTGGCTGTACTTTGGACATTTGATGGCTGGATATTTATTACTTATGTTGCTGGTGAAGTAAAAAACCCCGGTCGAAATATTCCTTTATCTATTATTTATTGTATGATAATTATCGTATCTGTCTACTTAGCTCTTAACTATGTTTTAGTTTTTGCACTTGGCTTTGATAAGATGATAGGATCTGAATTAGTTATGTCTGATGCAGCTTCAATATTTCTAGGCAATAAAGGGGGAGCTATCATTACCATCATTATTTTGATTTCTTTAATAGGAGCAAATAATGGCTTTATACTTACTAGTGCCCGCATCAATTATGCTATGGCAAAAAATAAATTATTTTTTAAGCAGGCAGCTTCAATTCATCCAAAATATAAGTCTCCCTCAAATGCATTAATTATTCAATGTGTTTGGGCCTGTATACTGACATTTACAGGCACGTTTAATCAATTGATAACTTATATTATTTTTGCATCCTGGATATTTTACGGAATGTCTGCTGGTGCAGTAATTATACTTAGATTTAAAAACCCTGAACTTAAAAGACCTTACAAAACACCTTTATATCCATGGATACCTATCATTTTTATATTATTCGCTATTTTTCTTACTATCAATACCATTATGGAAGCTCCTAGGGATGCAGGAATTGGAACACTACTAATCTTGGCAGGATTACCTTTTTATTATTACTGGAATAAAAATGAATAATTATAGCTCAATTATTAATTCAACTGTTAATGATATGCGGGAAGAAATAATATTATTTATTCAAACCCTTGTCCAATCACCAAGTTTAGCTAATGATGAAAAAGATGTGCAGAAAATAATTTTCAATAAACTTGAAAGTCTTCAATTACTACCAGAGATCATTCCTGTAAATTTTGATTCCATTAAAGACCATCCGGCATTTTCTGATGATGGTTTTTCACCTGATTCAAGAATAAATGTAATAGGTAATTGGAACAATAATATGAAAGGGAAATCACTTATCTTAAATGGACATGTTGATGTCGTTCCAACTGGATCAAAAACATTATGGAATGATTCACCATGGTCAGGAAAAATTAAAGATGATCGTATATATGGAAGAGGCTCATGCGATATGAAAGCCGGATTGGCTTCAGGTATATTAGCTGTTCAAGTTTTAAAAACTATAGGGTTTAAGCCTAATGGAAATGTAATGATACAATCAGTTGTTGGTGAAGAATCTGGAGGTTGCGGAACTCTTACAAATATTGTGAAAGGTTACAAAGGAGATGCTGCTGTTATACTTGAACCAACATCTTTGAAATTATGCCCTATTCAATCTGGTGCATTAACGTTTAGATTAACAATCCCAGGTCAAGCAACACATGCAGCAATGCGTTGGGATGGAATAAGTGCAATTGAAAAGTTTAATATTATTAATCAATCAATAATTGAATTAGAAAAAGAACGCCATAGTTTATTTAATGTGGAATATTATAAATCACCTGAGCGTGTTGCTCCAATTAATATCGGTACAATTAAAGGTGGAGAATGGCATTCTACTGTCCCCGATTCAGTTATTGTTGAAGGTAGATTAGGTGTCTTCCCAGGAGAGCCTGTTTCAGATGCACGGACTGCTTTTAGTAATCATATAATAAAAGTTTCGAATTCTGATCCTTGGCTAAAAAATAATCCACCAATTATTGAATGGTTCGAAGGTCAATTTGAATCCGGCCAAACTGATATCGATCATTCAATAATAAATCATTTGAAAGAAGCATATAATAACGTTAATAAATCAAATCCAATTATAGAGGGTGTGACGTATGGATCGGACTTGCGACTTTTTACAAATCATGCTGATATTCCTGCCTTACTTTTTGGTCCTGGTGATGTCCGACTTGCCCATTCTGCTAATGAATATGTTGAAATTGAAGAAGTATTAACTTGTATAAAGATCATCTCAAATCTAATTATTAACTGGTGTCGAGAATAAATTGAATAAAGATTTTGGTTGTCAAAGCATGGTTGGAAAAATAGAGCGAGTTTTAATTAAACATCCAAAAGATGCCTATCATAATCAGTCAAGAATAGATTCACAAGCTCAACAATTAAATTATTTAAACAAACCAGATTACAATAAAGCAATAACTGATTATGAACAGTTGATTAATATTTTTGAATCAAATAATATTGAAATTCATTATCTACCGATCGATCAAAAAACTTCTCTTGATTCTATTTATACACATGATCCATGCATTGTATCAAATGGAGGTGTTATTCTTTCAAATATGGGGAAGAAAGATCGACAGACTGAACCCGAAAATATCGCATCTTACTTTAAATCAATTGATATACCAATACTAGGTAGGATTGAATCTCCAGGTACTTTAGAAGGAGGAGATGTTATTTGGATTGATGAGAAAACTGTTGCAGTTGGTGAAGGCTACAGAACAAATGCTGAAGGAATACGGCAGTTAAAATCTATACTAAAACCTTATATAGATACTATTATCATAGTCCCCTTACCGCATTGGACAGGACCGTCTAATTGTCTTCATTTAATGAGCAATATCTCACCAATTGATGTAGACCTTTATTTGGTTTATTCCAAGTTGATACCCGTATCGTTTAGACAGTATCTTCTAGAAAGAGGAATTCAGTTAGTTGAAGTTCCAGATCAAGAATATGATTCTATGGGATGTAATGTTTTAGCAATTTCACCAAGAAAAGTGATCATGATTAGTAATAATCCAATTACACAAAAAAGACTTGAGGATGAAGGTGTTGAAGTTTATATGTATGATGGCAGTGAAATATCAATTAAGGGTGCAGGTGGACCTACTTGTTTAACCCGTCCATTCATGAGATTATAAATAATGATTTATGAAAATACATTTACCGCAAATACTCAGCTAAAAGTATCTCCATTTTTTGAACGTACTTCTAAATTAAATGAATCTCAGGAATGGCGTAGATGGTCTGGGTATCTTGCTGCTACTAGTTATGAATTAACGCATGAAAATGAATATTTTGCGATCCGAACAAAAGCAGGGCTCTTAGATATAACACCATTAAAAAAATATATAGTTGAAGGCCCAGATTCTCAGCAAGTATTAGATCGATTAGTAACACGTAATATTGGCATCTGTAAAATAGGGCAGGTTATGTATACCCCATGGTGCGATGAGAATGGTAAAGTTATTGATGATGGAACGGTGCAGAGGCTTTCCGAAAATAAATTTAGGATTACTAGCGCAGAACCAAATCTGGAATGGATTGAGAGTAATTCAATAGGAATGAATGTAGTGGTTAAAGATGACTCATTTACTACAGCAGCGCTTGCCCTTCAAGGTCCCAATTCTCGTTCAATTCTTAATTCCATTTCATCTAAATCTCTAGATAGTCTAAAATTCTTTTGGATGATGGAGACAACTTTTGAAGATATTCCCGTTTCAATTTCAAGAACAGGATACACAGGTGATCTTGGATATGAGATATGGATGGATCCAAATGATGCGCTAAATGTTTGGGACCTACTTATTGATAAAGGTAACCCTTTTGGTATTACACCAACTGGTCTACATGCATTAGATGTAGCAAGAATTGAAGCAGGTCTTATTCTTTTAGATGTGGATTATATATCATCTCGACATGCTTTAATTGAATCTCGTAAATCTTCACCATATGAGTTAGGATTAGGTTGGGCAGTTAAAATGAAAAAAGAAAATTTTATTGGAAAACAATCCTTACTTAAAGAGTTAAATCACAAATCTGGTTGGAGTTTTGTTGGCATTGAAATAGAATGGCCTGAATTTGAAAACCATTATAGAAATGTGGGCTTAGCCCCTGGACTTCCATCTACCGCATGGAGAACAAGTACCCCTTTATATAATCAAAATGAACAAGTAGGCTATGCAACTAGTGGCACTTGGTCTCCTATCCTTAAGCGCTATATTGCTTTGGCTCATATTAAATCCAAATATGCTGAAGAAGGTTCAGAATTAAAGTTTGAATTAAAAGTAGAACACTTCAGAAAACTAACTAAAGCAACTGTGGTAAAGACTCCTTTTTTTGACCCCGAGAGGAAACGCTCATGCCCAACATAAAAAAATATGATGCTATCGTAATTGGTGGTGGGCATAATGGATTGACTGCTGCCGCTTACCTGGGTCGCGCGGGAAAGAAGGTTCTTGTCCTTGAACGGCGGCATGTTTTAGGTGGGGCTGCAGTAACTGAAGAAGTTTTCCCAGGATTTAAGTTTTCGGTTTGCTCCTATGTGGTTAGCTTAATGAAATCCAATGTTATGCGTGAGTTGATGCTACCAAAATTTGGATTAGAGCTTCTTCCTTTAGAGAGTACCATGACTCCATTGGAGAATGATTATCTACTTCGTACAGCTGATTCAGATCAAACATATCGTGAGATAGCTCGCCATTCAAAAAAAGATGCAGAAAATTATATGCGATTTGGCCCGGCGATGGGACAAATTGGCATGGCTGTCAGACCCATACTTGAAACAATTGCTCCAAATCCAATTCGGCCTTCATTTTCAGATATTTCTGCAACAAAAAAAATATTAGATCATGTTAAATCACTATCATCTCAACAATTTGAATATTTAACAAAACTCATGACAATGAGTTCGGCAGATTTTTTAGATGAATGGTTTGAATACGAACCATTAAAAGCAACAATGTCTGCTAGTGGAATAATCGGAACATTTATGGGTCCTCGGTCTCCAGGGTCTGCTTATGTGATGCTTCATCATTATATGGGGGATATTGATGGCGCTTTTAGAGCTTGGGGTTTTCAGCGAGGTGGCACAGGCGCTGTAAGCATGGCAATCGCCAGATCTGCAAAACATTTCGGTGTAAAAATAATGACGGAAGCATCTGTCAATAAAGTTATTGTTAAAAGTGGTCGTGCAACAGGTGTGGTGTTAGATAATGGAGATGAATACAATTCAAATATTGTTATATCTGGCTTAGATCCAAAACTTACCTTTTTAAAAATGATAGACGAAATTGATCTTCCATCAGATTTTGTTTCTGCAATTAAAAATTTTAGAATTCGAGGTTCTTCTGGGAAAGTTAATTTAGCTTTAGATGCACTTCCAAATTTTACATGTCTTCCTGGTGATGGTCATCATTTACGTGGCGCGATATCTATAAGTCCATCATATGACCATTTAGAAAAAGCATATGATGATGCAAAATATGGAAATTTTTCGGAAGCTCCATTTATGGACATTATTCTTCCATCAGTTTTGGATCCTGATATGGCTCCTCCAGGTAAACATGTGATGTCTTGTTTTGTTCAATATGCCCCCTATGATATAAATGGAGGTTGGGATGATCAAAAGAGAGAGAATTTTGGCGATGCAGTAATTAATACAATTTCAAGATACGCACCGAATATCAAAGATATTATTTTACACCGGCAAGTACTAACTCCTGCAGATTTAGAATCAACATTTGGCTTAACTGAAGGTAATATTTTTCATGGTGAACTAACTCTTCAACAGTTATTCTCATTACGTCCTGCAGTAAAATGGGCAGATTATACAACACCAATAAAAAATTATTTCCAATGTGGATCCGGGACTCATCCCGGTGGAGGCATTACAGGGTCTCCCGGTGAGATGGCGGCTAAAAAGATTTTAGGAACGCTGTAATGAATAATTATGATGTAATTATAATTGGCGCTGGAATAAATGGGTTAACTACTGCATCTATTTTAGGCAAAAAAGGGAAACGTGTTATTGTTTTAGAATCAAGAGATAAAATAGGTGGGATGGCCTCCTCAATTGAATTCTCACCTGGATTTAAATGCAATTTAATTAATGATTCTATAAAATGGATAGACCCTCGCTTAGTTAAATTATTAGATCTGGAAGCTTGTGGTCTAGAATTAGTACAACCTGAAATACTAAGAATTGTTTTTGGGAAAAATGGTGAACATATTGCATTTCACAAGAATGTAGATAAAACAATCGATTCAATTTCAAAATATTCTCTAGAAGATGCTGGGAAATGGAAAGATTTTATATCTTATATTGATAAACTTTCACATTTTTTAGAAAAAGTTTATGAATTAACACCCCCCAAATTACCAAATGTTGGAATAAAAGAAATTTTCGGGATGCGATCTATGTTCACACCCATTAGGCGATATGGAACCCGAGGAATTGTAGATCTATTGCGTGTTGCTCCAATGATGATGCCTGAGTTAGTTGATGAATGGTTTGAAAATGAATTATTGCGTAGTTCAATATCGATTGCAGGTATTCACCATCATTCATTTGGTCCTTATGCTGCTGGAACGGGATATAATCTTTTACATCAACATGTTCATGGGAATGGATTATTTCATAATGTTCAATTCACCAAAGGTGGTACTGAAATATTCCCTTCAATCTTGAAAAGCTGTGCCGAAAACTTTAATGTAGAGATTAAAACTTCTGCAAAAGTTATATCTATTAATACTAATCAAAATGAATGTAATGGAGTAACTCTTGAAAATGGTGAACAAATT
>ENA-UPTF01002437-UPTF01002437.1-marine-metagenome-genome-assembly--contig:-NODE-2437-length-10745-cov-2.879078_pt1 | contig 10745 bp, 9 predicted proteins | sample MGYA00238166_ERZ767019 | MGnify/ENA primary metagenome ERZ767019 (study PRJEB28930, sample SAMN06266391) | marine metagenome | isolation source: Sea water from 250 m depth | place: Atlantic Ocean | study... | reverse complement strand
GTAAGGAAGTTTTACCGTGATCTACATGACCCATTACAGTAACAACCGGCGCACGGCTAACTTCTTTCTTGCCTTCATTGGTTGCAACTGATTCCGCTAGTTCTTCTTCGATAGCATCTTCAGAAACAAATACGGGGGTATGGCCCAACTCTTCAATAAGGAGAGTTGAAGTATCTTGATCTAAGACTTGATTGATGGTCGCCATCACACCCATATTTAAGAGAATCTTGATGATTTCAGCAGACTTAACAGACATCTTATTCGATAAGTCAGAAACTAAATTCGCTTCACCTATAGTAACTTCTCGAGAAATAAACTCAGTGGGCTTTTCAAAAGCGTGCTGCTGGGCGCTCAGTTTTGCTTTCGTCTTGCGACCGCTACGGCGACCACGTCCTGCCATTTCATCAAAATCATCGCCTTCAAGAACAAAGTCGTCATTTACATGAATAGTTTTCGACTGACGTTTTGGAGCCTGCGCTTTTGCCTTGTTACGGAGATGACTCTTTTTCTTCTCTTTTAGATCATCGGCATCATCCCGCGTAGCTGATTTCCTTTTCAGTCCAGCTTTTGTAGGTCGCCCTGCATCTGTTTCTGGCGGAGGTATGTCTTGCGCCGGTGCAGCTTTATCAGCTCCATCTTTCTCTCCTTCAATACCAGCTTCTGCAGCCTTCGTTTCTTCCTCTGCTTTCTCCAGTGCCTCCTGCTCATCCAAAGGCACTTCGATTGCTGGTGCTTCGGCAACTTCTGGAGTAGCTGTTACAACTTCTTCCTGTTCTGCCACTTCTTCTTCTGGCGGGAGGGGTTCTGCCACGCTACGTTTAACATAAGTACGCTTCTTTCGTACTTCAACGTTTACAGTTTTACCGCGTCCATGGGTTGAAGCGGACTTAAGTGTTCCGATAGTTTTTCGCTTTAGAGTAATTTTCTTAGGCGCAGCAACAGTCGCTTCGCGATCACCGTGACTGCGACGCAAAAAGACTAGCAGCGTATTTTTGTCATCATTGGAAATTAGCTCATCTGGCTTCGTATGCGACAAACCTGCCTCTTTAACTTGAGACAAGAGTTTGTCTACCGATACGCCAACGGTACTGGCTAATTCACTGATAGTTACATCTGCCATTCAATTACTCCTGGCCACTCCAATAATGCAATGACTACTCCTCCTCAAACCAGGGTGCACGGGCGGTCATAATTAGCTTGCCGGCCCTTTCTTCATCCATGTCGTCAATTTCCATTAACTCATCAATCGACTGTTCTGCTAGATCCTCCATGCTAAGAATTCCTATCTTCGCTAGAGCCAAGGCCAGCGCATCGTCCATGCCTTCCAAGTTCAATAGATCATCGGCAATATTCGCGGAAGACAGGTTTTCCTCCGAAGCGATTGCCTGAGTCAATAGAGCGTCCTTCGCACGATTACGTAATTCGTTTGCAATCTCCTCGTCGAATCCTTCAATAGCGAGAATTTCATCAAGAGGTACGTAGGCGATTTCTTCGAGTGATGTGAATCCTTCCTGTACGAGTACTTCAGATACTTCCTCATCAACGTCGAGCTTTTCCATAAACAGCTCAATAAAATTACTAGACTCTTGTTGCTGTTTAGCTGCGGCTTCTTCCTCGCTCATCACATTTATGGTCCAGCCAGTCAATTGACTTGAAAGTCGAACATTCTGACCGTTACGCCCAATTGCCTGAGCAAGGTTTTCTTCTTCAACCGCTATGTCCATCGTGTGGCTGTCTTCATCAACTATGATTGAAGCGACTTCAGCTGGCGCCATGGAGTTGATTACTAGCTGTGCGGGATTGTCATCCCAAAGAATGATATCGATGCGTTCGTTGGCCAATTCATTTGAAACTACTTGCACGCGAGAGCCTCGCATTCCAACGCATGCTCCAACTGGATCAATGCGGCCATCATTTGTGCTTACTACAATCTTTGCCCGCGACCCTGGATCGCGGGCAGCCGCTTTAATCTCAATTACTTCTTCGGAAATTTCTGGGACTTCAATCTTAAAAAGTTCAATCAACATTTCTGGAGACGTGCGACTCAGGAACAACTGGGGTCCGCGTTGCTCAGAACGAACTTCTGTTAAAAGCGCTCTTAGTCGATCTCCAATTCGAAAAGTTTCTCTTGGGATCATCTGATCTCGAGGTAGCAATGCTTCGGCGTTGTTGCCAAGATCAACGATGATATTGTCACGGGTTACTTTCTTAACTGTCCCCGCGACGAGTTCGCCAACTCGATCTTCATATCTAGAAATGACTATTTCACGTTCTGCTTCTCTTACTTTTTGAACGATGACTTGTTTCGCAGTTTGGGCAGCAATTCGACCAAATTCAAGATTGTCGATTTTTTCTTCCCAGGTATCCCCGATAGTTAAGGCTTTATCTCTTTCTGCAGCCTGTTCGAGAGTAAACTGAGAACCTTCTTCCAAATACTCTTCTTCTTCAACCACTGTCCAAACACGAAAAGTTTCGTAGTCGCCAGTGTCTCGATCTACGGAAACTCGACAATCGATTTCTTCTCGGTTGTAGAGTTTCTTAGTAGCAGTAGCCAGAGCTGATTCGATTGCTTCGAAAATCACGGCACGAGAAACACCCTTCTCATTCGAGACAGCGTCTGCAACCATCAATATTTCTTTACTCATCATAATCATGTCACCTTACTCAAAACCCATCTGTGGGTTTAACTTCCAGAGCATGGATTGTTCTATTCGAAAACGATATTCGCTTTTTCTACATTTCCAACTTCAAGATCAAAATTTAATCCATCGACATTTAGTGCAACAAAGTTTTCATTAACGCCTGTTATTAATCCTTTAAACTTACGTCTTCCTTGAACAGGGTTGAGCATACGCATATTCACTTCTCTCCCTGTAAATTGTTCAAACTGCTTCGCAGTGAACAATGGCCTGTCTAATCCTGGTGAAGAAACCTCTAAGGTGTATTCACCTGATATAGGATCTTCTACATCCAATATCGCACTTACTTGCTGACTGACTTTTTCGCAGTCCTCGATCGTGATTCCGGCTTCACTCTCGATATAAATTCTTAGTAATGAGTACTTTCCCTGCTGAATATGTTCGATTCCCCATAACTCCAAGCCAAAAGCTAAAACTGTTGGTTCAATCAATTCTATTACCAGCGCAACACTACTCTTCACAGCACTCCAATATTGTTCGTATTCAGTTTTCTTTTTCGAAAACTTTCCGCTACAAACTGCGGATACAAAAAATGGGCCATAGGCCCACTCTCGAATTCTCCACTCTCGAGGCCTTTCAGGGCCCAGTGCGAAGCTATTTTTCCGACTAATTTCACCTTGGAAATCGGTCATAAAATATTGGTAGCGGGGGCAGGATTTGAACCTACGACCTTCGGGTTATGAGCCCGACGAGCTGCCAGACTGCTCCACCCCGCACCAGAACCACCCTAATCCCTTGTTTTTAAACGAAAAAAATGTGCGCCAATTTCCCGCAGCTACAATTTCACAAGGGCTGCGCATTATAAGGAGGACATGGGCCCAGGGTCAAGAGTTTACGCGGCTTTGCGGCGATTTGAGGGATGTCTCTAAACGAGAGAAATTATCGACATGTTGGGACTAAATTTACCATCTGGCCGACTAACCCAGAATTCTAGCAAATCTTTCTACCAGTCCAACTAGCATAAACCGAATCTAGATTCGCTTTTTGAGAATCAAAAAAACCTGCATACGCTCGCATGATCATTCTTGCTTGATCACCAAATTCTTATAAAAATTCACAATATAATTTTGGACTTTTGACCATGAATTCTTCCCTAAAAAAAGAAATATCTTGGGCAAATTGTTAATGTAAATCTCTTGAAATTTCTATAGTCTTGTAAGCGGTTAATATTGAGTCCTACCCACTCAACATAATAATAAATAAGAGGAGACAAATATGGATTCCGAAAGAATTCTAATGTTGCTTTTACTAGTTGTTGCTGTTATTGCAGCGATTGTAGAGATACCTTACACCGGCCTAGCCCTTCTAGTTTTGGGCCTAGTTTCAGGCTTTTTGAATCCGGCAGAAGAAATTATGGAACGCACAGCATATTTGGTAGCTGCTGTCCTAGCTCCAGCCGCAGCAAATAATTTAGATTTAATCCCAGCAGTTGGTAGTTACCTAAATGCAATCATAGATGGTATAGCGATCGGGGCTGCTGGAATGTGGATATCTAGCTTTACCAGAGGGCTTGTCGCACGGGTATCTTCCAGCAGCTAGGTGTAATTGCATAACTTTAAGCTAATGGACTAGCGTGTTCTTAGCGAACTTAGGGTATTCATATCAGTTAGCTGAAAGGCTTATTTGACGACCTTTACCATGGAATGGATAAGTTGTATCACTTTGGATAATGTTTCTGGATAAGATTGGTGCCGAAGGCCAGGCTTGAATGGCCTTCGGAATCGATTACCTTTGATTATTGAGCCAATTTAACTCCCCCGCCACCTAAGAATAGACCCTTCCAGATAAGTTTTGGCTAGCGCTTTAACGTTCTTCACTATTGCCATGCGTCTAAGTAAGTTCTTATCACTTTCTGTTGCAATGAGCCGAAACCAGGCCAAGTTTTTTATTCGGAAAGGGCGTGTCTCTGTTGACGGCGACGTGACCACTGACCCCAATTTTGATCTCGCTGACACCAGTCACGTGATTTTCGACGGCAAGCCAATCTCGATCGCGGCGCACCATTATGTTCTGCTACATAAGCCTGCATCTTACATATGTAAAACGAAAGACACACAATACGTTTCCGTTTTAGAGCTCGTGAAAAATCGATCTGAAGATCGCTATTATTATTTCGCGAATGTTCTGGGGGCTGAACTAACCGGTTTAGTGCTACTAAGCGATGACGCCCGCTGGACAACTAGAATGCAGAAGAAGCTGTCAAAAAAACCGTGTGTTTATCAAGCCAAATCAAAAAAAATCATTAGCGATGATCAACTTAGGCAAATAAAGGAAGCGTGCCTAGTATTTTCAGAAAATCGGATTGGCCCGATAATTAACATCCAAAAACAGGATGAAAAGATATTATTACTCAGCATGAATCAGACCCACATTTCCGAAATCATGGATATATTTTCTTCGGTGGATCTGGCCATTGAAACACTGCACCTAAAGCAAATTGGCAGATTGAGTCTTGGCGATCTAACAGAAGGTGATTATCTGGAACTCACCGAGAATGAGATCAAGGTTTAAGGCTAAACATCAGAGCAAAAAAACTACTGTTTTTTTGCTCTGATCCCATTTACTAACATCGCATTGTAAATGCCCTCAGTAGCGTGCATGCTGCCACTTGATTCCAGCAGCCGGAGAGAAGTCATGATCAGAACCACTTTATTATGCGTACTCGGGGTGTGCCTCACTCTCGGATTCTCGCGGGCCGATTCCCAGACACCTACTGCCCGGTCGGCAGCCTGGGATCAGAAGGCTGCAGCTACCTACCTCGACGATCGAGCAATCTGGTGGAAAAACTGGTCCGTCTCAGACCGCGACCACGATACCTCCTGCGCTTCCTGTCACACAACGGTGCCATACGCACTGGCTCGCCCCGCGCTGCGCGCTGCTCTCGGGGAGCCTAGCCCTACCTTTCCAGAAACGGAGCTGCAAGATGACGTTTCCACGCGCGTGGCCTTGTGGAATGAGACCAATCCTTACTACCCCGATCAGAGATTCGGTCTTCCCAAGTCGAGTGAGTCGAGAGGCACTGAGTCGATCCTGAACGCGCTGGTCCTCTCCAATCGTGACGCACAGGAAGGGCATCTGAACGCTGAAACAAAAAAGGCGTTCGAGAACCTGTGGAAGCTCCAGTTTACCCGGGGCGACGGAACTGGTGCTTGGGCTTGGTTGTACTTCGACCTCGCCCCCTGGGAATCGGAGGGCGCGGCCTACTTCGGCGCTGCGCTGGCCGCCATTGCCGTCGGCATTGCTCCGGATCAGTACGCAAGTTCCACTGAGATCGAGGGTCAGCTTGCATCGCTCAGGGAGTATTTACTTGAGAATTACGCAGACCGCTCGCCCTTCGACCGGGTCATGTTGCTGTGGGCCTCCTCCGAGTTGTCGGGTCTGCTTACGGAAGAACAAAGCCGACTCATCGTCGATGGAATCCTGCACCTGCAGAATAACGATGGCGGCTGGAGTCTCACCTCATTGGGATCGTGGGATCGAGAGGACGGGTACCGCCCTGCTCCCGGAAGCGATGCCTATGCCACCGGATTGATCACGTTCGCCCTCCAGAAATCCGGCGTATCACCCAGCCAAAAGAATCTCGGTAAGGCTCTTGATTGGTTGGTGAAAAACCAGAATCCAACTGAAGGCTACTGGCCTGCCTCGTCACTGAACAAAGAGCATGAGCCAACGTCCGAACGAGGATTCATGTTGACCGACGCCGCCACTGCATTTGCTGTTCTGGCATTGACTTATGCGGATCCCTAAATCGACTGAGCGTTCAGCCGTGATTTCGGGAACACTTAAAAATTAACAACTTAATTCGGAGGGACTCTCTTAATTTTTAAGCTCTTTGAAATGGAACAAAAAGATTACGGGCGGTTACAAAGAGATTGTTATATTAGGGCGTTTTAGGGGTTTTTATTGACTGGGACGTTACGAGAAAATACTAAAAGATGGTGCCGAAGGCCGGACTTGAACCGGCACGAGCTAGGCTCACTACCCCCTCAAGATAGCGTGTCTACCAATTCCACCACTTCGGCAATTTTTTTAATTATTGTCTGGCAATGAAGGCACATCGCTTTGATTAGAAACTGATTGCTCCTCTTCTAAAGCTGGTACATCCGATTGCTGTGAGATTGTCTCTTCCAGAAGTTCTTGGTCAGCTACCGGCAATCCGGTTGTCGAACCAACTCCCGCGTTGTTGCTAGCAAAAATTGCTAGTGAAAGACTGGTAACAAAAAAGACAACCGCTGCAACAGTTGTCGCTCTGACCAAAAAGTTGCCACTCCCGGACGATCCGAAAACGGTTTGTGATGCGCCTGCGCCAAATGACGCACCCGCGTCTGCACCTTTACCTTGTTGCAGTAATACCAATCCAACAATAACGATGGCAGTAATAACATGAACAACGACAATTAGTGTTTGCATAATTGTTAATCCGCACTCTTACAGATTGAAATAAATTCTGCCGCCTCCAATGAGGCTCCCCCTACCAGGCTACCGTCAATATCAGCCTGATCAAATAATTCTCTAGCATTACCACTCTTTACACTTCCACCGTAAAGAATTTTTATAGCTGCGGCAACTTCCGTATCTTGATCAGCTAAATATTCTCTTATAATTCGATGAACCTCTTGTGCCTGATCTGGTGTTGCTGTTTTGCCAGTGCCAATTGCCCAGATTGGTTCATAAGCAATAACAGCATTGTTAAACACATCAATGCCTGCTTCACGAATCACCGCATCGAGCTGGGCTAAAACAATTTCTTCCGTGATTCCTTGTTCCCTTTGTTCTAGGGACTCACCAATACAAAGTATGGGCGTCATATTATTCGCTTGTACTGCTTTAAATTTCTCAGCTATCAAAGCATCGGATTCAGCAAACAACTCTCGGCGCTCGGAATGCCCAACAATTACTAGTGACACTCCTAGTTGCGCCAACATTGGTGCAGATACTTCGCCTGTATAAGCCCCTTTTTCTTCGCAGTATACGTTCTGTGCACCCATCCTTATTTTAAGGTTTGCTGCTAGTAACAACTTAGCAACCTGTTCAATATGCAGATAGGTTGGGCATATCCCTATTTCGACCGTTTCGCTTATTTGCGGACGACCGTCAATGATGCCTTCGACCAGTCTATTAATTAGATCTCGGTCCCCATGCATTTTCCAGTTTCCAACAACCAGCTTATGCCGCATGGATTCGCACCTTTCAACCAGGGATTAGCTTATTAACAGTAAATAGTAGCTCTTGGCCACTAAAAACGGGCGCCAATACTAACTAAGAAGTAGGGGTCTTGCAACGATTAGGGCTGGCAGCTAGCCGGCGAATTCAGTGGCTACAACCTCAGAAAGTTCAACAACGAGCTTATCTACTACATCGATATCTTCGCCCTCAACCATGACCCTAAGAACCGGCTCTGTTCCAGAAGGCCTTAACAATACTCTGCCATTTTTACCAAGCTTTGATTCCACGTCAGAAACAGCCGATTGCACAGTTTTGTTCTGGGTAATATCAACGACATTCTCAACTTTTATATTAACCATGGATTGTGGAAGTTTGCGCATCTTACTGCGCAAATCACTCAGTGGTTGTTCGCAGTTTACGATGGCAGCAAGAGCTTGCAATGCCGAAACGATTCCATCTCCTGTCGATGTAATATCGAGGCAAATTATATGGCCAGAGTTTTCGCCACCTAAGTGCCAGCTCCTATCTAACATTTCTTTCATAACATAACGATCGCCAACTGGAGTGCGCACAAAAGGAACGTCTAATGCATCCAATGCTAACTCCAATCCTAAATTACTCATCGCCGTTCCAACTACACCACCAAACTCAATGCTTTGTCGACGTCGATCTCTAGCAATCACGTAAAGAATCTCATCCCCGTCCACAATATTTCCAAGATGATCAACCATGATGACACGATCACCATCACCGTCGAATGCTATTCCAAGATCAGCTTCTTCTGCTAACACTGCTTCTGCAAGCGATTGTGGTGAAGTAGATCCACTATTTTCGTTTATGTTTAATCCGTCAGGGGAAACACCAATTGATTTTACTTTCGCACCCAACTCTTCAAACACTTCTGGTGCGATGTGGTAGGTTGAACCATGGGCACAATCAACAACAATTTTTAAACCATTAAACTTTAATGATGAACCAACAGTGCTTTTACAAAATTCGATATAGCGTCCTGCTGCATCACTGATGCGAGATGCTTTACCTAGTGATTGTGCATTAACCGTTGCGACTTCTTTATCTAATAAATCTTCAATGGCGAATTCTAAATCATCGGGAAGTTTAGTTCCTTCACTGGAAAAAAACTTAATGCCATTGTCTTCGAAAGAATTATGAGATGCGCTAATGACGATTCCAGCCTGCGCTCGCAAAGTTCGAGTGAGGTAAGCAATAGCAGGAGTAGGCATAGGGCCAGTCAAATTAATATCTACACCCGCAGCAGTGACACCAGCTTCTAGTGCAGCTTCAAACATGTAGCCAGAAATCCGTGTGTCTTTGCCTATAAGGATCTTGTTTCGACCATTACCCTTACTGGCAAATACTTTGCCCGCAGCCCAGCCGAGCTTTAACATAAAGTCCGGTGTTATTGGTGGGCTACCAACAGTGCCACGTATCCCATCTGTGCCGAAATAACGCTTATTCATAAAATGACCTACTACAGCATCTACGCTAGTGTATATGCCGAGTGTACTTTAATTGCATCGACCGTGGCACCCACATCGTGAGTACGCACTATATTTGCACCGTTCTCCAAGGCCAACACTGTTGCCGCGGTAGAACCTGCGACACACTCCTGCGGTGGCCGGTTTACCAGCCCTCCAATCATGGATTTTCGCGATATCCCCACAAGTATCGGAAGATTCAGACTTTTGAAATGAGCTAAGTATTTGAGCAATTCAAAATTGTGTTCGAGGGATTTACCAAAACCAAAGCCAACATCGATTAATATATGCTCTGAAGTAATTCCCGCGCCCTTGCAGGCTGCAACCCGAGTCTCTAGAAATCTGAAGACTTCCTGTATCACATCATCATAGCGATAAGATTGCTGCATGGTTCGAGGTTGACCTTGCATATGCATGAGACAAACTGCTACTTGAGAATCTACAGCGACCGATAGCGCATTTGCATTTGATAAAGCGCGAATATCGTTAACTATTTCTGCGCCAGCATTAATAGCTTCAGTCATTACTTGTGCAGAGCTGGTATCTACGGAAATACAAAGATCTAGGTTAGCTTTTATTGCCTGAATAATTGGAATTACTCGATCTAGTTCTTCTTCTATTGGTATTTCCCTGGCTCCTGGGCGGCTAGACTCGCCTCCAACATCAACAATTACCGCACCCTGCTTCACAAAAGACTCTGCTCTAAACAGCGCTTTGTCGATATCGACTACAAATTTTTCTTCGGGGTTTTTCGTGAGCTCAGATCCGTCAGAAAACGAATCAGGTGTCGCATTGATTATTCCCATGCATACCGGAAAAGACAGATCAATCTGTCTCTTTCCGGTATTGAGGAAAAAGGACATGAAATCAAAAAGGATTAACTATTAACGATCGATTTAGTGCTCGCTGGCAGGACCACCAATGGATCCTGGCTTATCGACTTCTTCTTCGTCGACCTTGCTTGCACCACTGCTGCTATCTTCATCTGAATCAGACCAGTCAGCAGGAGGGCGCGGCTTTTTACCTTCCATGATGTCGTTGATCTGTTCGGAATCGATAGTTTCGTATTCCATTAAGGCATCTTTCATCAATTCCAATAAGTTTCTATTGTCTTCGAGAATCTGTGCAGCCTTTGCATAGCACACATCGATAATTTTCCTAACTTCTTTATCGATAGCAATAGCTGTCTCACCTGAAACAGTCTTCGCTTGCGATGCCGCAGAACGACCAAGGAATACTTCACCATCGTCTTCAGAATAAAGCAGAGGCCCGAGCTCATCGGATAGCCCCCACTTAGTAACCATATTCCTAGCCATCTCAGTAGCACGCTGAATATCGTTTGAGGCGCCAGTTGTCACACCTTCCTTACCAAGCGTCATTTCTT
>ENA-UPTF01002436-UPTF01002436.1-marine-metagenome-genome-assembly--contig:-NODE-2436-length-10748-cov-2.742386_pt1 | contig 10748 bp, 10 predicted proteins | sample MGYA00238166_ERZ767019 | MGnify/ENA primary metagenome ERZ767019 (study PRJEB28930, sample SAMN06266391) | marine metagenome | isolation source: Sea water from 250 m depth | place: Atlantic Ocean... | reverse complement strand
ATAGACAACTGTGAGATTGCTATCGCGAACGCGCGTATCGAGGGGGCAACCTGTGAATCGAATGGATTTGAACTGATTGAGAAACCGAGCGATACGACACGCGATTTTTATGATCACACAGCCGTACTTGACGGTTACTACGACGAATGCGCCGAGATAGTCCGGGAAATCACCGGGGCCAGTTTCGTCGCAGCATTCGATCACAACATTCGCTCAGCCCTTGGTAAGGAGGCGCAACGACGGATTAAAAGCGGGCAACAGGTACAAGGGCCAGCCCACATGGCTCACGGAGACTACACGCTCGCGAGTGCACCGCAAAGGCTACTCGACCTTACGAAGCCTTCATCCGGGAACGATACGCTCCGCGACCTGCTCGGAGACACACCGTTATTACCCGAGGATGCAACCGAGTCCGCGTTGGCCGGCGAGACGCGTTACGCCATCATCAATCTTTGGCGCAGTATCGGTGAGGCTCCCGTGGCAACCGATGCGCTAGCGTTATGCGACGGCCGATCCGTGGTTCCCGAGGACTTGGTCGTGTTCGAGATTCATTACGCCGATCGTGTCGGCGAAAACTACTTCGCTCGTCCGTCCATAAACCATCGATGGCTTACCTACCCATCCATGAACCGAGACGAAGCGCTTTTGATCAAGCAATGGGATTCGGCCGGGACACTGGCGCAATCGTCAGGAGAGCTCGGAGACGGCAGCGCAGACGCACCCTGCACTTTTAGCTTTCATACCGCTTTCACCGCACCCGATCTTGACTCCAAGGCCCCAAGACGCGAGAGCATCGAAGTCCGATGCGTCGTGCTCTACGAATAGCGACGCACAAATATGATCAACGACTACGCGGATCGGCACCTACCTTTTGAAGCATGCTTCAATTTCCGCGACATTGGCGGTTACGAAACGACTGCCGCCGGCACCGTCCGTTGGGGCAAATACTATCGCGCCGGTCGTCAAGACCGGATGACATCAACGGACATCGACCGTGCGAAAGAACTCAAGATCGCGACCCAGATCGATCTTCGTCGTCCCGACGAAATTCGAGAACAGGGCCGTGGTCCTTTCGAGGACCTGGGTGCTAGGTACGAAAATCTCGCGGTGATACCCGATGGCGGCTCTGAAAAGCTCAATCAACTGGTAGGAGACGTGGGTATCTCAGGCGCACGGTACCTCGGCTACTTAGACCTCGGTTCGGACGTATGGATCCGCCTTTTCAACATTCTTGCGGACGAAGCGAGCTACCCCATTCTCCTGCACTGCACAGCAGGTAAAGACCGAACCGGCGTCTCGACCGCCTTTCTACTTTCCGTCCTTGGTGTCGACAGACCCACCATCGACGCAGACTATCTACTGACCAATCGCGACGTTGAACGTCAAGTGGATTACGTACAGAACAATGTTGGCTTGCCCAAGGGCTTCACTCGCTCAGCGATGATGACTGCGGCCGGCGTACCTCAAACTGCAATCACAGACTTCCTCGATGGGGTGGACAAACGGTATGGCGGTCCGATCGAGTATTTGCGAGGGATCGGGATCACCGATAAAACCTTCGACAGAATCCGAGGAATCCTCCTAACCCAGTGAATTGACCTTGCGGTGGCTCGGACAGCTTGACCCGCGCCACCCATAAGCCCTCTACTTGCAGGCTCGGACAACTATCGGACCTGCAATCATGGGCAACACTGCGCGTCGTGGACCTCTTGAAGATCTGACCGTCATCGACTGCACGATGGCGCTCGCCGGACCTTTTGGTGCAAGTCTCCTCGCTGATCTAGGGGCACGCGTCATTAAGGTCGAGCCGCCACGAGGAGATGGCTATCGCAACATTCCCCCATTTCTCCCCGACCATGCATCGCCGTACGAGGATCGCGAAGCCGGGACCGACTTTGGCGCCCCCTTTGCATCGGTTAACCGTAACAAGAGGAGCGTTTGCCTCGACCTTAAAGATGAGGCGCAAAAAGAAGTCTTCTTGCAACTCTGCGACCAAGCTCACGCGCTCGTCGAAAATATGCGGGTCGGTGTCATGGACAGCCTTGGTCTGGGTTATGAGGTCATCTCCGAACGAAATCCGAAGATCATATACGCTTGTGTGCGCGGGTTTGGCGATCCACGCACGGGCGAGAGCCCCTACGCTGAATGGCCATGCCTCGATGCAGCCGCACAGAGCTTCGGCGGCTTAGTACACGCTAACGACAACCTCGTAACCCCTGCCCTAGCCGATATCTTCCCCGGTACGCTGATGGCGCTTGGCGTTGTGTCCGCGATCCACCACGCCGCACAAACAGGCAGGGGCCAGTTTCTCGACGTGTCAATGTACGATGCCATGCTAGCGTTTCAAAAGAGCGCAGTCGCGCAATATGGCTTCACCGGCAAACCAAATCCTGCCGGACTACAGCGTGCGATGACGCTCTACCCCTTCGACCTATTCCCAACTAAGGACGGACGCGTCGCAATCGCCGCGGTCCAGCCTCATCACTGGGATCTGCTCTGTGCTGCGATGGAGCGTCCCGAGCTCATGACGGACGAGCGCAGCGCGAGCAATGCCGCACGACTAACGCACGTGGATTGGGTCGAGGAACAAATCTGCGCTTGGACTACACAACTCACCCGGGCGGAAGTCATGGAAAAACTAAACGGTGGGATCCCAGCAGGCCCCGTCCAGAATATGGCAGATATCTTCCACGATCCGCATGTGGCAGCCCGCCAGATGTTGGAATCCTGCGAACCTGGCGGTGACAATCCGGACATCAGCCTAGCTGCCAATCCGATCAAATTCAGCGAGACACCAACCTCGCTTTATCACGCCCCACCGACTTTGGGTGCTCACAATGCCGAAGTACTGGCCGAGTTCGGAATAGAAATGCCCAATAAATGAGATGCTCCATAGCATGAATCAAGGAAGTTGAACTCGCCCCTCTCCGCTCAGCGATTGCCGTAAACTACCGAATGACTAACGATCACGAACCCGTTATCGCGACGGGAAAAAGCGAAGGACGGCCATGCAAATAACCAACATCAAATTGACCATGATTGGATGGGAAGTGGAACCATGGCGCACCGCGACTATGCGTTTTGGTGGAAAAACAAAGCTAGGTATCGTCGCAATAGACACTGACGAGGGAATTACAGGAAACGCTTTTCTTGGTGGAGGCGACGTATCGGCACTACAACTGATGCGCTTAAAACCGAGGCTAATCGGCAAGAACCCACTCGATATCGGTGCAATATGGCATGAATTATGGCCGTCTCACCGCGGAATACACCCATCCGTCATAGGGGCCGTGGACGTAGCGCTGTGGGACATTGCGGGAAAAACGGCCGGGCTTCCCATTCATCGACTACTCGGTTCATGTCGGACAAAAGTCCCCGCCTATGCCAGCGCCGATTGGTTCCCAACCGCACAAGAATTTGCTGACGAGGCCGTCCATTTCAAAAACCAAGGATGGCCAGCATACAAAATCCACCCCCACGCCGACCCCAAAAGCGACATTGAGATATGTCAGGTCGTTCGAGAGGCCGTTGGCGACGAGATGGTGTTGATGCTCGATTCCATGTGGTCGTACTGCTATGAAGATGCCTTACGTGTCGGTCGTGCGATAGAAGATCTTGATTACTTTTGGTACGAAGATCCATTGCAAGAAGAAGACATTTACAACTACGTGAAACTAAAGCAGAAGCTGGATATCCCCATGCTCAATACCGAGTTTGCTCCAGGCGGCTTCTACGGGATGCAACAATGGGTGCAGCAACAAGCAACCGATATGTTACGTGGCGACGTGGCCGTATGCGGAGGGATCACACCGCTAGTAAAAATCGCCCATATGGCGGAAGGATTTCACATGAAGTGTGAGATACACCACGGCGGTAATTCCCTGAACAATGTGGCGAATTTACACGTCACGATGGCGATCCCCAACTGCGACTATTACGAGGTCTTTCCTTGTAGCGGAGCGAATAAATACGCCTTGGTCGATGACATAGAAGTCGATTCGAACGGTTTCGTTCACGCACCAGAAGGCGACGGACTGGGCGTAGAGATCGATTGGAATTTAGTCGAAGAAAAAACGATTCAGAGTTATGAATAATTGGTCGTCTGGACTAAACGCATCGGGCGTGGCGAGGAGCTCCCCATGAGCATCGTCTGCGAAACCCTTCAGGAGAACTGAACCATGGATCATGAGCTTCAAGTCAGCATTCTCAAAGAACTGATGACGCAATTGGATGAAGGCAAGAACATCGACGTGGGCGTGCAATACAAAATGCCGACGACGAGTTATACCTGTCCGGAAATTGCAGCCAAGGAGCGCGAAAGTTTTTTTCAAAATCATCCCCAAGTGCTGGGGTTATCAGGCGACCTGCCGCAACCGGCGAGCTATTTAACCAACGACGATTTCGGAACCCCCGTGCTCGCTACCCGTGACAAGACTGGTCAATTCCGGGCCTTTCTTAACGCATGTCGTCATCGTGGTAGTCGAATCGCACAGGACGTCCGTGGCCGCAAAACCGTTTTCACCTGTCCGTTCCATCATTGGGGATATTCCAACAATGGAGATCTCATCAATGTCTCAGATGAGGATCACTTCGGCGCTATCGATAAATCATGCAACGGCCTCATAGAACTACCTGCGGTAGAGCGGGACGGCTTGCTGTGGGTCCATCCCCAGCCCGATGGCGAATTGGACATTGATGAATTGCTCGGCAAACCGTTGGCAGATGAAATTGCCTCCTACAACCTGGGAAACTTGGTGTACGCGGGAACCAAAACCATTACCAAGAACCTCAACTGGAAGTTGGCCAACGACACGTTTGGCGAGACTTATCACTTCGGAAAACTGCACAAAGACACGTTGGGCCAAGTCCTCTACGGCAACAACCTTCACCTGAAGGAATTCGGACCACATCATCGGTTTGTGACGGCCTCAAAAGCAATCGATCAACTCAACAATCTACCCGAGTCCGAATGGGACATTGGGGTTGGTGCTGGTTTCATCCTTTATTACCTATTTCCCAACATTCAACTTATTCTCAATCCGGATCAGTGTTCGCTGGTCAAGATTTACCCGGATCCAGAACACCCTGGGCGATCAACGTCTCAGATCGTTTTTTACTACAGTCAAGAAGCGATGATTGCCCAAGCCGACGAAAACCCGGACGAAATAACCGCTGATGTTGTTTACCGAAGAGATAATGGGGAGCCAAGACGGGAGCCTTCACTCACGGCGTCGATGGAGGTTTTCACTAGCACCGTCGAACATGAGGACTACCTCATGGGTGAATATCAACAGAAGGCGGCCGAGAACGGTCTCCTCACCGAAGTCATCTTTGGTCGTAACGAGCCACCTTTGCATCATTTTCATCGGACTTTCCGCGAAAAGCTTGGGCTCTCTCCCTTAGAGAAGATCGAAGCCTAGCGATATTCGGCCTGCAATCAATTAGCGATTGATCAATCCATCCACGGTAGTTGTATTCTGCCGTGCCCGGTGGAGCCCCTCATTCACAGGGCCACTCTTTTTCGAACGCGATTAGAATCAAACCCGAGGCCGTTTTGTGGAGGTTCTCAGGATTGTCCTTGGCCCATTTCATCCAAACTCGTCTAAGTTGAGTGGAGTCAAACGACAAACCGGCAGGCAAACACACGAGCCTCAGCGGACGTTTTGCATCCGGCCCAAGGATGTTTCCAAATGCATCCAACATGTTCTCCGTCAGGGTCATGGTGTCCGCAAATCCCATCAGATAACCGGTGCATTTGTTATTCCTTTCCTCACAAAATTCGAGGAGTTTTTTTCCATCAAGGAATGCGCCAATTGATCTTTGTTCAGCGCCGATCGAGGCGGTTAGGTAGATGGCAAGACCTACGATCAATCCTCGCATCTCGATCCTCACTTCTTCTCGAAAGCATCCAGTTCGCTGGCATCGTGTCGTTCTTTCAATCCATTCTTGCTGGCTCGATTCACCTTTCTACCGCGTCGTACCGCTGGCCGCTCATGGATTTCGGTCGCCCATCGAACCACGTTGGCGTAAGACGCGACATCGAGAAATTCTTTGGATTCATACAGGCCGGTGAGCACCAGCTGGCCGTACCAGCTGTAGATGGCCATATCGGCAATGTTGTACTCGTCGCCGCAAAGGAAGCGGCGCGATGCCAGATTACGATCAAGCACATCTAATTGCCTCTTGATCTCCATCGCATAACGATTGATCGGGTATTCCCATTTTTCGGGAGCATAGGCATAAAAGTGACCAAAGCCACCACCAAGATACGGAGCACTGCCCATTTGCCAGAAAAGCCATGAAAGGCACTCGGCACGCCCAGCTCCCTGCATCGGCACAAAGGCTTCAAATTTTTCCGCCAGGTACAACATAATCGCGCCCGATTCAAACACTCGGGTCGGCGGCGTTGTCGTGTGATCGACCAATGCCGGTATTTTCGAATTCGGGTTGATATCCACAAAGCCGCTGCCGAATTGGTCTCCTTGGCCAATATTGATCAGCCACGCATCGTACTCCGCGCCGTCCTTCCCTATGGCCAACAGTTCCTCTAACAGCATGGTGACTTTGACGCCGTTGGGAGTCGCAAGGGAATAGAGCTGCAAAGGATGCTCTCCGACCGGCAAGTCCTTGTCGTGCGTCGGACCCGCAATGGGTCGATTGATGTTGGCAAAGCGGCTCTCGGTTTCCTGTTCCCATTCCCATACGGTTGGGGGTGTGTAAGGTGTCGAATCAGTCATTCTCTACTCCAATGTCGATGGCTATACGTGCGCATTGACCGACACGATAGCACTACCGGGGATAGCAACCCTGGCGCTGTTGGTTATTTGGTGTCCGTTGGTGGCTCGCCTTGACCGGTAAATCCCATCGAGCACAATCGCTTGTTTTCATGAAGCCTCGAAAATCCTTATTACAGAATACCCTCGGTTGAGACTGCAATAGACCCAATACCACGGATCGCCACACAACCTTCGTTGGTATCTACGTTCGATCTCGTTACTATTTCGACATATTCAAGAGGTATCAGGTTGGTCACATGAGTGCAGTGAAAACGAAGGCCGAGGAACTCAAAGAGACAGTTGCGAAGCTGGGCCTTGAACCCTATCTCAATGAACTTGATGAGCAAGGCTATACGGTGGTCCCGCCGAGCGTCACCGGCGTATCCGAAGCGCAAATCGGGGAGCTCACCCAACTTCTACTCGATGAATCGGAGAAGCGGGTCGGCTGCAAGTTCACCGTCGAAAATGGGCCCGAAAGCAAACTCGACTATGGCAACTATCCTGGCGCGCTCGAACGTCGATCAGGTGTTAAACCAAGTCAGTTTCAGCTCGTGCAACTGTGCAATATCGATCGGGCTTTCCGCGATCTGGCGGTCAACCAAGCGAGCACGACAATTCTTCACCACCTAATCGGTGCCATGGGTTCATCACTCTTCGCCGGCGGCGAAAGCTGGGCCGCGCGCTTCAGTTCATTCAACTCGTTCATCAAATGGCAGGGCGAGGGATACGGCAAGTCTTTAGGGCTGCACTGCGATCAGGGGGGCGTGCCGCTGCCCTGGGGCGAAAAAGCTCTCAACGCCAATTGCACATGGTGTCTCACGGACTACACGCACGAAGGCGGCGCCTTTGCTTGTGTATCCGGCTCTCACCTCCGCAAGAGCCATCCGAGCCCAGACGCCGCAGATGAAGCGATTCCTGTCGAATGTCCCCGGGGATCCCTGATCGCTTTTCACGGAGCGCTTTGGCACGGGGCTTACCCCAAATCTACGCCTGGTCTGCGCGTAACCATTGCCAACTATTTTCGTCACACATCGATATCGCCACAGGACGACATACCTAACTATTTCCCGCGTGAATTGGCGGACGATTGCAGCGATCCGGACACCTTCAAATTATTGGCCGGATTTGGTAATCCCTATCAAGACTTCAGGCTACCGTTTCCCCGCGCTGTGAATGCGTGATAACGCCCTGCCAACGCAGGTTAGGAAACAGCGATCTATTCCAAAGTCCGATACGGAGAACCCATCCAGGGTAGCAAACCACTAAGCCAAAACGAGATGAGTGAGTTTTTGGCAGAGCCCCGCAACTGCATGCTTGGAACCACCAACAAAGACGGGTCACCCCAATTGACGCCGGTAGGCTTTCTATGGGACGGAACAGCCTTCTACATTATCGCGGACAAACGACGACATTGGGTCAAGAGGAACCTCAATCGCGACCCTCGACTGAGTCTAGCCGTTGACCAAGGGGACGATTACCGTGCCGTCGTGGCCACCGGTAAGGCAGAGATTCGAGATCACGATATCTGGGAGATAACCGAGAAGATCTTGGTCAAGTACTTTGGTCCTGACACAGGCATGACTTACACGGAACGCCTGAAACTGCAGGGTAATGAGCACCAAGTCCTCGTTGTCCTCAACCCAGATCGAATTTCTTCATGGGGACGCGATGACGCGACGTGACACACGAATTACGGACTGTTGCACGGGCGGGTAGAGAACATCGTGCCCGCACGACGAGCAGCCATCAGCATCTCGGGACAAACCCCTGCTGATTTCTCAACTAACCGTACAGAGAACTATTACCGAACCCACGTTCGCCGGTAAGGTCGCTAATCGTCTTCGCATATTTCGCCGCGCGCTCGCTCCGTGCAATAGCGTCCTTTTGGCTCTTCCACCCATAGGCTTCGCCTTGCTGCAGCAGCCAACCGAAGCGCGGCTCGTTACGCTCCAGCATCTCGTCAGGCACCGCGCCAAACAAGCCTTCTTGTGTCCGAACTGAAGGTCGGGCCATGTACACGGGGATACTCACCCGGAGCCCTGGCTTGGTCCGGTTAAAAGCGCCGTGCCAGGTATTTCCGTGCCAGACGAGCAAGGAGCCGGCGGGGGCTTCTACCGCAATCGCCTTGCTATTGAGATCGGGATCCGCCTCATTGGCCTCGGGACTTCGACACCATTTGTGGCTACCCGGCACAAAAGCCGTCGAGCCGTTGTCCTTATTAAATTCCGTCAATACGTACGTGAGGTTGCAGACCATCGAATGCGGGGGCAGTGGAGACGGCATCGGCGTGTCACTGTGCAACGTAAAACTCGACTTATTCGGTCCCTTCATGAAACAGCCCATGCTCGAAAGCACAACGCTGTAGCCACACAAGTAACTCGCTAGCGTTAACAGAATCGGGTTCATCAACGCTTCTTCGAAAACCGGATCTTCGAAAATCAGCGATTGCATCAGATCCCCTATGGGCGAATCGTGATTTTCCCCCAGCAGTGCCGCAAAACGACCTTTGTAATTCTCGTGGGTCTTACCAGTCTCTAGGTCGGGTCGTTCGCCGTTTCGTCGTTCGGCAACATCAAGACACGCTTGCAAAAGACGCTCGTCTAAATTGCCTGGGCATGCAAGTTTCGGAGGAATCACGGTGTAGCCTTGGGAATCTAACTCCGCGACATGTGTTTCTAGTCCGTGGGTACGAATTTCACGCCATATCCGCTCCAGCGGCGAGAGCGGTTTTTCATCTTCTACGTGCATTGCTTGCGCCATCGTGATCTCCTAACAAAGGTATTTCGGGTACATGCCCACACTGGTTTGCTTGCGGGAAGAATAAACCATCTTCCCTATTCGTTATTTGATGACCTCATCAATTTGGCATCAAGTCCTCAAGTTTCAACGAGTCGATATCAATTTCACCCGTTGGTAAGTGAAGAAGTTCAAGAGAATGGCCTTCCGGGTCGTTGACCATAGCCACGGTTACGGTCGGTAGCTCGAGCGGCCCCATCGTCAGCGTGCCCCCGGCCGCCAATACCCCGTCTACCAATGTTTTGACATCGTTGGTATCAATCACCAACGGCCCGTACGAAGTGCCGTTGGTTACGGGCACATCACCATGACGCACCAGGACAAGGCTTAGTTCGGACCCGGGAAGGCGAAGCACATGCTCCGTCACATCGCCCAAGGTGATGGTGTTTTCGAGTTCAAACCCGAATGCTTTTTTGTAGAACGCAGTCACCCCTTCAATGTCCGAGACCACGAACTTCATTGCCCTCACTGCGATGGTTAAACCTTCCGGCATAGCGATACTCCCCCAACCAACCCAGGATTCCAGCGCGGCCAAGAAGAAATGCCGCTCGCCAAGAGAATTGCACGAAAACACCTCACGTGCCATAGCGTCCGCGAAGGATAGCAAACGGTAGACAACGTTCTATTCGCCAATTGAGTATTCCTCTGGTGACGCGAAATAGCGCTGCATTTCCAGCATCCTCGCGCGAACAATCGTTAATATTTGCGCGAAATGACCTTGTACAGGATCACCCTTTCAGGGACGCATGGACCGCCGCGATCAAATTGACCGTGCGTATATCCTCCAGTTGCATCTTGTTCATCACGTAGCCAAAACCGATGCCGGCCTGCGGGTCCGCGAAACCTAACGACCCACCGGCACCCGAGTGTCCAAACGCGCCATCCTGACCGAGACTACTGCTCTCCCCGTGGAGGGAGAAACCGAGCCCAAAGCGAGTAAGAATTTGTAGCACCTCGTCCCGTCCCTTGACCTGCTCGGTGGACGCGCGCGCGACGGTCTCGTCGTTGAGCAACCGTACGCCATCAACACCATCGCCGATGAGCGACGCGTACATGCGTGCCAGCGAACGAGCGTCCGTGATGCCGTTCCCAGCTGGGACCTCAGCCGCGTGATACGCACGACTGTTCGGTTCTAACACATCCGTGGTCGATGGCCGGTTAAGCAGCGAATCCGGG
>ENA-UPTF01002435-UPTF01002435.1-marine-metagenome-genome-assembly--contig:-NODE-2435-length-10756-cov-2.849424_pt1 | contig 10756 bp, 14 predicted proteins | sample MGYA00238166_ERZ767019 | MGnify/ENA primary metagenome ERZ767019 (study PRJEB28930, sample SAMN06266391) | marine metagenome | isolation source: Sea water from 250 m depth | place: Atlantic Ocean... | reverse complement strand
AGGCGACTACGGCTAAGAGGATTGCACCGGTATAACCGCCTAGTGTATTGACTGTTCCGGTGCCAAAACTGTATCGCTCGTTGTTGGCATTGCGGCGAGCATATACATAGGCGAAGGCGTTAATGCTCAGAGCGATAGTATGTGAGCCCATATGTAGGCCATCAGCCAAAAGCGCCATGGACCCAAAGGCCAACCCGGCGGCGATCTCTACCAACATCATGGATAAAGTTATCGCTATAACTATAAAAGTGCGAAATTCACCGGGTTGTTTTTTGTCCTGCCCGAAGGCATGAGAATGCCTCCAACGACTTAATACTTCTTCTTTCATACTGGCATCATTTATAACATGAGGCTCCGGGCTAAATCCATTCGATCGTGCCAAACAGAAGAGTATTAATTGTCTGGGCCGTTAGTTTTTTTGGCCGACCAATACTGGCAAGGTCCTAGTCTTATCCGGAGCATCAACTGGACTTAGCTTTAGCTAAAATAAGTTACACTGGTTATTGCTCTATGATTAATAGCAGCCTAATATGTTCTTCGGTTGAGTAAGCTACATCCGAAAGTCAAAAAATGCACCATCGGTCCTATCTTTGAGCTCCATTCTTAATTGAGAGGAGGGATAGCCTACTTAAACCTTGATAAAGGATTGAAATTCTTGAAGTAGCATTTCACATGGTCCCTAGACGTTAATAGACTATGCTGGATGTCGTAGTTTTAAAAAGAAGTATGATGCATCAACTATTTAGTGAAGAATAAGTTTAAGAAAATTAGGAGAATAAAATGAGTTCAGAGAACATCATTATACTTTTGATAGCTATCCTCGCGGCAGTGGGCGCTTTTGTTGATATAGAGTACGTACCTCTGGGGCTAGTACTATTGGGCTTGGTTGCAGGTTTTATGAACCCGTCAACTGATATGGCAGAGCGCACAGGCATGCTGCTAGTGGCCCTCGCATTACCTATAGTTGCAAATCAGTTAGATGCAATTCCTGTTGCTGGCACTTATCTGAATACCTTCTGCGATGGAGTTGCTGGAGGAGTGGCAGGCATGTACCTGGCGAATTTCGCTATAGCTTTATATGGCCGGATTAAACCTGCATAAAAAGCATAGATTGCTTTAAGTAAAATGCGCGATCCCTGCTGCGGGGCGTTCTTAAGCGGGAGATATAGTGTATGGGTAACGCACGCAGACCCCAAAGCGACTAAGCTAAGAAAGCTGTCGTAATAAGTTGCTGTTCGCCCTAAATTTAAGTCACAAAAAAAGGCGAGTCACTGGACTCGCCTTTTTTGTACACAAATCCTTCTAGTCTGCCAGAATTCGTGATTTGACTTCGTTAATTAGGGCTGCAATGGCGTAGCCAGCTATAGCTACGGCAAATTGATCAACGAACGTATTTAGGTACATTCCCACTGCGGGTATTGCGTCCAAATTATTGGCGATAGTGGGAAATAGAGCTGCAGCGACAATGATCATGGCTTGCGAAGCATGGTCTGAAACCGGACTCATTATGCCGTGTACCAATCCAATCAGGACAAGAATCAGAGCCAAAATTTCCATATCAACAAAAGTTGCTATAGCTGCCACAATTACCGCCAGGATCGGGGCGAGTTTATCTATATTCATAGTTATTTCCTTAGTTAGTATTTTAATAAAAACAACTTCGTGTATAGCACCTTCGTGCCTTCATCTCCTATCTAAGCATTTTGAAAGTAGCTTCTCAAGCGCTATAACTTGCGATGATTTTGCGGCGGATAGATCCATTATTTTCAAGTACTTGGTTTGTAAATTTAATGAATTTAGTGTTGGTGCAAGCACCCGCAATTGATTCATGGATTCCAAAGCGTAGGATCTATACCAAGGTGTATTTACCAGGCCAACAAAGCTACGACGCAAGCAAAGGGAACCCTATGACTTTAAGACAGAAAAAAAGGTGAGTCATTAGACTCACCTTTTTAACGTACGGATACTTCTAATCAGCTGTAATTCGTGATTTTAGGTCAATGATCAGCGCGGCAATTGCATAACCTGCTATGGCAATGGCTAATTGATCAACGAATTGGTTGAGGTACATTCCAATGGCGGGGATCGACTCCAAGGTATTCGCCAATCTGGGGAATCCAAATGCGGCTATTATTATGAAGGCTATTGAAGCTGGTTCTGTAACCGGACTCATCAATCCGTGTACCAACCCAATCAACATAAGTACCAATATGAACCACTGAGCATTTCCGTCAAGGACATAGCCCCCCGGAATGCGTTCAACACCTCCAACAACGAATACTGCTATAGCAGCCACAATCACGGCTGCGATAGGGGCGAGTTTATCTATATTCATAGTTATTACCTTAGTTAGTATCTTAATAAAAGCAACTTCATGCCTAAGGCAAGTCCTGGGATTAGCCTTTTAGCGAATGAGAGCTTTTAATCAGCCATAATGCGTGATTTGGTTTCATTGATTAGGGCAGCAATTGCATAACCTGCTATGGCAATGGCTAAGTGATCAATGAATTGATCGAGGTACATCCCAACTACGGGGATTGAGTCCAACGCATCCGATAACCTGGGGAACGCAAATGCAGCCACTATAACCATAGCCTGTGAGGCATGGTCTGTAACCGGACTCATTAATCCGTGTACCAACCCAATCAACATAAGTACCAGAACGAACCACTGGGCACTTCCGTCAAGGACATAGCCACCCCCCTCAGCGAACGGTATAAATTCAACATCTCCAACAACGAATACTGCTATAACAGCCACAATCACCGCAGCGATAGGGGCGAGTTTATCTATATTCATAGTCATTTCCTTAGTTAGTATTATTTTGGCAGCAACTTACTATGCAACTTATACGTGCGACCTTTCTGTATCTAAGCATTTTAAGAACAGCTTCTCAAGCTCTAAGACGAACAATGTTTTTATGACAGATAGAAGCGTAATTGCGGACTAATTGGTTTGTAAATTTAATGCATTTGGTGTCGGTGCAAGAGCGCCTGCATTATTTCACAGAGGGGACATTAGGTCGGATTCAGGCCTATGCAGCCGGGTTAAGAAAACGACTGTGAAGCCTCGCAAAGGAACTTAAATTTAGGGTGAACAGCAACTTTTGCGATAGCTTTCTTAGCTTAGTCGCTTTGGGGTATGTTATTGATTTTATTCCCACTCAATAATTACCTTATCTAAAACCCCAATAAAATCAATGGTTATAAGGCATGTTATTATTTTTGTGTAACTCTCTTACCATGACTACAGATTCGTCAGAAGCTTATCAATAGAGTGATATCCAGAGACTATAGCTCCAGGAACACCTAGTTGATGGTTCAAATCATTAACTTCCCCTGCAAAAAACACTTTACCATTTAATGGTTCATTTAGAGTTTGAATTAATGATTGGTTATATTGAAATGATTCTATCCAAGTTCCTAGAGTAAACTCATGTCGTCCCCAATCTTCTAAAGCATATTCTCCGGTAAATGCTTTAGATGCTTTTCCTTCGTAAATTTGATCTAGCTCTTCCAGTGCTTTTAAAACTATATGTTCTTCAGATTCTAAACAGTAAAAATCTTCGACAGAGCTTCCTTGAACAAGTAAACCTAAAATATGGGTTTCAGTCTCTTTCTTGAAAGCCATATCATAATATTCCTTCTCTCCTGTTTTAGCCTTGCACATAATAATATCTGGATAGAATTTTTCTGAAAATTTCATAACCAACTTAAAACCGGGCATAAAGACAATAGATTCAATTGCATCTTTCTTTTCTTTACTGATATCTGGAATGAAACTGATATAGTCAGATTTCAAGATTCCAATCGATACAGTAACCAGTACTTTATCCGCTTTATAAACCTTCCCTGATCTAGTTATTACATCCACTTTATCTTCAGAGTAGTTAATTTTTGTAACAGGGGAGTTAAATTCGATCTTGTGTTTCACCTCTTCCGCAAAATTTCTATCTAAAAAATTAAACCATGAAGAATTCTTAAACTTAAATTCAGGAAAAAATTTAAACCTAAAGAAAAAAAGCAGTCTCAATAAGGAAGAATTTATCCAGGTGAAAATTTTTCCATATGAACTATAACCAAAGTCTTTGTCAAACTTGTAAAAAGCGTTATAAGGAACGGTTTTCTCTTCAACTAGATCTCCTGATTTACCTTTAAGGCGATTTAAAACGGCAGGCAGATGATGTATCCATTCTGCCCCCAAGTCGATTGGGAAATCAGCCAAAGTTTTGTTTTCTTTCAATCTTCCGCCATATCTGTTGGAAGCTTCAAGTACAAGATAGTCAATGTTATTTCTTTGTAATATTTTTGCTGCAGCTAACCCTGAAGCTCCAGCGCCTATAACGATAACTTTCCCCTCATAGCTATATGTTTTATGCAGAGCAGTATCCTCTGGAAACATGTCCAAAGCTCTTGAGCCCCATCTAAAAACTTTCATTCCCACTCAATAATTACCTTATCTAAAACCCCAGTAAAATCAATTGTTTTAAGGCAAGTGATTATTTTTGTGTGACTTTTGTGTAACTTTTTATCTACAGAGATTGCCTCATCTCTTCACCAATTTTAACAAAACCATATTTTTCATAAAAAGGTTGGTTGTGTTTTGTAGATTCAAGTATATAAAGTCCAAATTCTTTGCAACCCCTTTTCTTGGCTAATATAAGAGTTTCTTCGATTAACAGCCCTCCGACATTCTTCCCTCTAGCATCTTGATCAACAACTAATTCCTCTAGTTGACAGTATTCTCCGTTATATCTCAGCGCAAGATTAAAAGAAATGGATGCCATTCCTAGAATTTTTTTATTTTCCTCCGCAACAACTAGACTACCGCTCTCGTTGGAAATTAGTTTATTAAAAGTATCTGAATCAAAAGTTTCATATTGATCAGATGTAGCCTTAGACAAAACGTTAAGTAATTCCGAGCATCGCGGCTGATCTTCTGATTTAGCAAGTCTTATCTTTACGCTCATTATTACTCCCACTCAATAATAGACATAAAATATATTGATAGCATTCAATAATTTACAAAGTTATTTTTCTACTATGTAGTAACTTTTGTTCCCTTCCACCATTATCAATTTAACGTTTTAACATCATTAGTAATGATTTTACTTTTCGATCAATGTAACCTTTACTTCTCTTTCTTTACATGATAAGTTTACGTTACATAACTAAGTTAGGCGAAAATTATGACTACTCTAATTCCAATTTTAGGAATACTGACAGGAATCATTATCCCCGTATCGGTATTTATCTGGCTATATTATGAAGGAAAGGGCAAGAGAGAAACTGCACTAGAGATAGCTAAACACATGGACGATCCTTCTAAAGTGGAGGAATTACTAGGTATTTTCGACGAAAGAAAAAAAGAACCGATAGATTATCGAAGAGGAGGAGTAATAACGATTTTTGTAGGTATTGGTATCTATCTTCTTGGTGTTGCTGCGATGGGATCTTTCTTTGAAGGGGTTGGGCTTTTAGTTGGTGCCATAGGGGTAGGTATTATGATTGCTGGATATCTCTACCCAAATACTAGTGAAGAACTAACCAATGCTGTTGAGAAATTTGAAGAGAAATAAAAAGTGGGCAAAAACCACAAAAAACTTTTAAACAATCTTGAAGAACTTAGGAAATCTTCTGGTTTAACTCAACAAGAACTTTCTGAGAGTGCAGAAGTATCAAGAAAAAGTATTAATGCGATTGAAAACGGAATTTATGTGCCCTCCACTGTTCTTGCATTAAAAATTGCTAAAACTCTCAAATGCTCTGTTGAAGATTTATTTCAATTGCCCTGATTTCATCTTTAAACCAGTTATTCCCACTCAATAGTCGACATGAGAAAAACCCCAATAAAAACAAAGGTTAGACAACCTTTTATAAAGCCACTATTTAAACCAAAATAATTTATTTAATTTTAAGCTTTGTTTCAAAAGGATAATCACCAGATGATTCATGCTCCTTTTGCATCTTTACCATAGTCTCAAAGATTTCATCTGATATTTCTGCAGATTTTCTTATAGACATATCAATATGGATTTCAACAGTTTCAACCAGAGCTGCCACTTCATCTGATTCTTTACAAATTGCACATACGTAGTGGTATAACTTTTTATTTACGTTAAGCATTCTGAATCTAGGTGTTAATTTTTCACCTTTTAAACATTCTTTCAGATATCTAATATTTTGTTCAGCTGTAAAAGATGAAAAACCCTTGGCAATATAATCTTCCCCAAAACCAAGACTGTTATAGAAATTGCTATCATAATCCATAGGAATAGTTTGGTAGAATCTTACATTCATATGTCCATTCATATCACACATGTCATCAGATACGATCACAGATGCACCTTCGGTTGGAAATATATCTTTCATAAAATTATTACGTTAGTTAAAAATGCATCGTTAGTGTTTAATGGTGGGAAATAATTTTAAGCGGGCATCATTCCCACTCAATAATAGACATAAAATATATTATTAATATTCAATAATTTACAATGGTATTTCCCTACTATGTAGTAAGTATGTAGTAACTTTTGTGTAAGTTCATTTTTAACACAATTTGATATTATAAATGTTCTAGAAAAAGCTAAAGCAAAGGAATGAGGGCACCTATGAGTAAATCAATTTTTACATTAGCTTGGAAAAGTAATTGGACTGGAGCAAAAGATGGTACAGCCCAGGGAGTAGCCAAACAACGCTTGATTGAAACACTATCCAAATCTGATGAACGTATCATAAACGATCCTTACGCCGATAGGTTTGTAATAGGTGCTAGCATTATCAAACTGATGGGACATAAGCTCAACGTTTGGTTGGCTCAAAAGTTTGCACCTGGTTTTCACGAACATCTAGTTTCGCGTACGCGCTTCATCGATGATCTAATTAAAAAAAGTGCTGCCAGTGGGGCAGAGCAATATGTCCTTCTGGGAGCGGGATATGACTCCCGAGCTCATCGGCTTGAACTTCCATCTTCACTAAGAATTTTTGAAGTAGATCAGCCTGAAGTTCAGGCTAGAAAGCGCTCTAAACTTCCCAAAGAATTACCCAATTCAGAAAATGTCACTTATGTGACTGTTGATTTCACTAACCAGTCGTTAACTAAGCAACTTATGGATGCAGGTTTCGATCAAAGCAAGTCCACTGTCTTTACGCTCGAAGGCGTCTCGCAGTACATCACTAAAGAGGCTGTCAGTTCAACGATCAAAGAAATGGCTACGCTTACTCAAAAAGCCAGTTCAATTTTTTTTATATCGTATGTCAACGAACTTCTCAATAAAAATCCTGAGGCTTGCTTTGGTAAGGGTTATCCAAACGCTGCAAAACGAGCTAAATTAATAACAAACTTATCAGCGAAAGCCGGTGAGCCTTGGATATCATTCTACGGTGCTGAAGAAATAGAAAGCGTACTTTCGCAAAATGGTTATTCAATAAAAGAAAACGTGACTTTGAAGGATCTCAACTCTCAGTACTTTGCCCCTGTTGGAAGAACCCTTCCTGAAAATCAATTATTTTACATGGAACATTTTGTGGTAGCTAAATCAATAGGTTACAAAGAAAGTATGTAGTAACTTTTGTGTAACTTCATTTCAAAACTCTCGCATTCCACCAAAAAATAACTGGGACTATTAATGCCGTTGGCAATACCCACCAAACCCATTCAGGATCAGAAGGAGGATTAACAACTAAAACGGCAGTTATAACTGCTATTGTTCCACCCATCATATTGGTTAAGTGTTTCGCTATTCTTTCTTTCCCAGTTGCTGTTTTATCCTTATGGCTTTTATAGTCACCATAGCCCAAGAAAACTGCTAAAAATCCAAAAACGAGAAGCACTATGTATTGCGAGTTATCGTCCGTGAAGTAAATTGTAGCCAGTATCCACATCCCTAGTCCTGATAAAATCATTAAGCTAACGGCAATCCAATCCAAAGTAGTTGCTATGCCCTTTCTGTTCCTGGCAAAACGCATACCTGCAAAAGCTAAATAGAAAGAAAAGACAGCTATTAGAAACAAAAAGATATTACTGTTTATAATCGACATGGGAATTGCGGTTAAGAAGATAGCAACCATACACCAGAAATAGGTTCTGCCTGAAAGCACATGAATCCGTTTGCCTTTCTCAGAGAAAATAGCCATAGCTGCGCATAGAAGAGCAGTTGCTCCAGCTAATAGGTGAATTGGTAATAGAATTTCCATTTTCCCTCGTTAATGTATAAATCGTTCTTTAAAAGGTTTGTTGCTTCATCATAGAAGGGTAATAATTGTTAACACTTTCAGGCCTAATAAGTAAAGGTTGACCCTATAAAGATGAGAACGCTTTAAAAGTGCTAAAAGCAATAGATATTTTCGGAGAATGGGCCAAAGAAGGCAGGGATGTGGGTATGGAAAAAGCCCATGAAATATCTGTCAATGAAATGATAGATTTTGCCTTAGAAGAAAGAGCAAATATTGGTGAGCGCTTTAGCTTTTTCGATTTAGGATGTGGAAACGGATGGGTGGTCCGGAATGTTGCGAGAAGTAAACTATGTAACAAAGCGGTAGGTATTGATGGTGCTAAACAAATGATCGTTAATGCTGAGTCAAAAGGCGGTGGCGCCAAATATATTCTTGCGGATATTAATTCTTTCCATCCTTCAGAGAAATACGATGTAGTTCATTCGATGGAAGTTCTGTATTACTTAGATGATCCTTCAAAATTGTTAAAAAGAATTTCCGATTCATGGCTAAATGATGGAGGAAGATTGATTATTGGTATAGATCATTATTATGAAAATATAGATTCCCATTCTTGGCAGGAAAAATTGGGTACTAAAATGCTTATGCTAAAAGAAGTCGAATGGATTCAAATTTTCAAAATAGCTGGATTAAATGAAGTTAAAAGTTGGCGATCGAATAAAGATGAAAATTGGGCAGGAACTTTAGTTATAACTGGGAAAAAGTAAATATATTTGCCGTTTAAAATATAGTGAAATTGTTGTCTGTAAAAGCTGTTCCGAGAGTTTCGTGGAGCTCCGAACATCCTCTTAACTTTAAGCCGAGAATATTAACCCTCTCTATTCTTTGTGGTGGTTTAATTATATTCGGTATCGGAGAAGCGCTATTAATTGCCGCTGGGGCAGGAGTCAGTCCTTGGACAGTCCTTGCTCAAGGGATTGGGCTCGCAACTGGATTATCCATTGGCTGGGCAACTTTCTCAGTCGGTATCGCAGTACTTCTTACTTGGATTCCTTTAAAGCAGATTCCAGGAATAGGCACCATTGCAAATGCAGTGATTATTGCTGCCGCCATTGAACTTTTTCTTCCCTATTTACCTGTTCCGGAGAGTTACGGATTGAAAATAGTAGAATCAGCAATTGGTATATTAATGGTGGGGTTCGGAAGTGGACTTTACTTGGTCGCTCATCTGGGGCCAGGACCCAGAGATGGTTTGATGACAGGCCTACAAAGAGTAACCGGATTCCCAATTGCCTGGGTACGTATGTCTATTGAGTTAACGGTAGTGGCGCTCGGTTGGCTGTTGGGTGGCACAGTAGGATTGGGAACTCTAATGTTCGCTCTGGGAATAGGTCCGGCGGTTTCGGTTGGTTTGTATACTGTTAAAAACGTTTCAAAAACGTAATGTGAGTCATGACCGCTTATTTGAACGAAACAAGCTTAGAGCTCCATGAGAAGTGGATGCGTCTCGCATTAAAGCAGGCTGAAGAGGCAGCCCAGAATGATGAGGTGCCAGTTGGCGCCGTATTGGTGGACACGAAAAGCCAAGATCTAATCGCTTCAGGAAATAACCGACCTATAAATGAGAAAGATCCGACAGGGCATGCGGAAATTGTTGCTCTACGACAGGCTTCACTGTCTCGCAACAACTATCGACTGCCGGGAACAGTGCTTTATGTCACTATTGAGCCTTGCACGATGTGTGTTGGTGCGCTCATGCATGCGAGGATTGAAGCAGTAGTTTTCGGCGTTAGAGAGCCTCGGGCGGGTGCTGTGGTAAGTCAGCTGCAGCTGGCAGAGGCGGAATTTTTTAATCACCGCCTGACATTTATGGAAGGTATATTAGAGAAAGAGTGTAGCGAGATAATGCAAGACTTTTTTAAGTCCAAGCGATAACAAACAGATCGATAATAAAGAACAGCACTTATAACTTAGGGAACGTGCCTCGGTCTCAGGACATAACTGGTTACTTTTATCGAGGTTAGGGAGGATAGCGCGGTCTCTCTCCGATCTAAGTCTCAGTTTTTAAATTTCAGTAGTTTTTTCTGAATTCCTTTGTCAAATGGATTATCATAAACTCTTGTTCACGGAGCGCTATTTCTCAGTAACTCCGGTGTAACCCGGATTCGTATTTTTGGGCTAGATCTAAATGCAAGCATTGTTTGGAGCAGCAGCTCTATCTGCTTTCAAATCGTCAAAATTACTCCGCACTCTACAAGCCTCTAATCCAAACGTAAGCGATCTGCGCGCGCAATTTGTCCACTTCGTCGATTGTGACGATGGTTTCATTGCAGCCGAATCAGCGCCACTCAACTTGTTGCTTAAGTATGGAAATCCAGCTGACCCTATAGAGGAAGGTCAACAAAGTGCTGTTAAGCGATTAGTAATCCCACGTCCAGGAACAATATCTCCTTGGTCCAGTAAAGCCACAGATATTGCACACGGGTGTGGATTGTCTAGCATCAATAGAATCGAGCGAGGATTAATCTACACATTAGTTGACTTAACTGATGACGACTCTCTAAGAACTCATTGTTTTGCCA
>ENA-UPTF01002434-UPTF01002434.1-marine-metagenome-genome-assembly--contig:-NODE-2434-length-10764-cov-4.499860_pt1 | contig 10764 bp, 5 predicted proteins | sample MGYA00238166_ERZ767019 | MGnify/ENA primary metagenome ERZ767019 (study PRJEB28930, sample SAMN06266391) | marine metagenome | isolation source: Sea water from 250 m depth | place: Atlantic Ocean | study... | reverse complement strand
TGTTCTTAGAGTTACGCTATGTCTTAAATTATTTAATGTAAGTATTTGATTGGCTTCTGTAAGACCCATTTCCCATGGTATACCAACATATTTTATACTTGTTTGAGGACTTGCCCCTGTACCTCCAGAATGACCAGAAATTAAAATAATATCAGCTTTAGCTTTTGCAACGCCTGCAGCAATCGTTCCAACGCCACTTGATGCAACTAATTTTACTCCAACTCGAGCATTTGGATTAACTTGTTTTAAATCATAAATTAATTGTGCAAGATCTTCTATTGAATAAATATCATGATGAGGTGGGGGAGAAATAAGTGTAACTCCAGGAGTTGAATATCTTAATTTTGCAATATCTTTTGTAACTTTAAAACCTGGTAGTTGTCCTCCTTCTCCTGGTTTTGCACCCTGCGCTATTTTTATTTCTATTTCATTACAATTATTTAAATAATCAATTGTTACACCAAATCTAGCTGAGGCTATCTGTTTTACTCTAGAATTTGAACAATCTCCATTCTCTAAAACTTTGAACCTTTTTGAGTCTTCTCCTCCCTCGCCGCTACAAGAGGCTCCCTTAATCCTATTCATTCCAATTGCAAGAGTTTCATGTGCTTCTTGTGATAACGCTCCATGTGACATACTTCCACTTCCAAATCTTTTTAATATTTCTTTTGTTTCTTCGACTTGTGAAATATCTATTGAATTATTTTTATATTTCTTTTTAAAATCAATTAAATCTCTAAGATTAATTGGCGGCAAATCATAAATTGCTTTTGCATATTTTTTGTAAGTTTCAAATGACTTATGCGTTACAGCATGTTGCAACATATGAATTAAATTTCCTTGATACTGGTGTGTTTCACCATTTTTTCTATATTTGTAAATGCCTCCAATTGGTAAAACGCTTATGTTTTCTTTAAATGCTTGTTCATGAATTTCCCTGATTTTTTTTTCAATTCCAGATACACCAATTCCAGAGATTTTAGATGTAATTCCTGGAAAAAATTCAGATACTATTGTTCTGCTTAATCCTACAGTTTCAAAATTACCACCTCCTCTATATGAGCTTAATACTGAAATACCCATTTTAGACATGATTTTTAAAAGACCATTATTTACTGATTGAATGTAACGTTTAATACACTCATCAATAGTTAATTTACCAAATAATTTCTTTTCATATCTTTGATGTATTGTGTCTAAAGCAAGATATGGATTTATCGTTGTAGCTCCAGCACCTAATAAAGTGGCATAAGAATGAGTATCTAATGCTTCACCAGTTTGAATATTAAGAGAAACATAGGCTCTTAATTTCATTTTAATTAAATAAGAGTTTATAGCTCCAACAGCTAAAAGCATAGGAATAGGTATTGTATTTTCATTTAAATTTTTATCAGTTAAAATTATTTGTTTAATGCCTTCTCTAACAGCTATCTCTGATAAATTAATAATGTTATCTAAAGCTTTTTTTAAAGTAGAAGTTTTTTCAAACGTACAATCAATAATAGTAAAACTTTTATCAAAATATTCTTTAAATTTTAAAAATTGTGAATTTGATAATATCGGACTATCCAAAACATAAATATTTTCTTCAGTTAAATTATTAAAATCTAATATATTTCCCATATCTCCAAATCTAGTTTTTAAACTCATAACTTTATTCTCTCTCAAAGAATCAATTGGTGGGTTAGTAACTTGACTAAAATTCTGTCTGAAATAATGGTTAAGCGGTCTATATCTATCGGATAAAACAGCAACTGGAGTATCATCTCCCATGGACCCAGTAGCTTCTTTACAGTCTTCTACCATTGGATGTAAAATTAATTCTAAATCTTCAATACTTAACCCAAAAACATATTGTCTTTTTCTTAATTCTTCTCCATAGAAAAGTCTTTTTTCATTTTTAACATAAAACTTTTTATCAAGATCAATAATTTGATTATTGAAATGCTTATATTCTTTTGCAAGGTAATTCTTAATTTCAGTATTATGATATACTTTTCCTTTATCTAATTTTATTCCTATGATTTGTCCTGGTCCTAATCTACCTTTACTTACAATTTTATTTTCTTCCAGAGATACCATTCCAGTTTCAGATCCAGCAAATAGAAGTTTATCATTGGTAACAATATATCTTAAGGGTCTTAATCCATTTCTATCGTTTGCAACAATAGCCCAGTCATTATCTGTAGCGGCAATAGCTGCAGGTCCATCCCAAGGTTCAATGACGCTATTTAAAAAATTAAATAGTTGTTGGTGACTTTTTGGCAATGTTTTACTTTTTTTTGACCAAGCATCTGGGATTAACATTAATTTTGCGAGAGGTGCAGGATGGCCAGAACGATTTAACAATTCAAAAACATTATCTAGTGCAGCAGAATCTGAATTACCTGAATTTATTACTGGTTTAAGATTTTTCATTTCTTTAAACAGTTCACTATTCATTTCTTGCTCATGAACTTTCATCCAATTAATATTTCCTTTTAATGTATTTATTTCTCCATTATGTGCCAAAGCTCTAAATGGTTGTGCAAGCTCCCAACTTGGAAAAGTATTGGTTGAATATCGTTGATGAAAAATTGCAAATCTAGAAATAAATCTTTCGTCGTATAAATCAGGATAAAAGTCAGACAATGTTTCAGCAAGAAACATGCCTTTATAAATTATCGATTTTGAACTAAACGAACATATATAAAAATCCTTTAATCGAGAATTTAAAGCTTTTTTTTCTACTGTTCTTCTAATTACATAAAGTTGTCTCTCAAGTTCTTTAAATTTAAGTTTTTTGTCGTTTGATTTAAATATAACTTGAACGATTTCTGGTCTTGTTAGTTCTGCTTTAACACCAAGTACGCTAGTATTAATTGGAACCTGCCTCCATCTATAAATATAAAAATTATTGTTTAAAAGCTCTGTTTCAATCAATGTTTTGCATTTTTCCTGCGCATTATAATCATTACGAGGCAAAAAAATCATTCCTACACAAATTTCTCCTCCGTCATATTTGCGACCATAGTTTTCAATTTTTTCTTTAAAAAAATCTCTTGAAATTTCCACATGGATTCCAGCACCATCTCCAGTTTTGCCATCAGCATCTACTGCTCCACGGTGCCAAACAGCCTTCAATGCCTCAATTCCATACTCAACAATTTTTCTAGATTTTTTTCCTTCTGTAGATACTACAAGACCAACTCCACATGCATCATGCTCCATATTTGGATGATAAACCTTGCTATTAATTAACTTTTTTAAATTTTTTTTATAAAGTTTCATATTGTTCTAAGCAGCTTCAGTTTTTTGTAATGATTTTGTTTTCAAATATTTTTCAATTGAGAGTGCTGCATCTCTTCCATCTTTAATAGCCCAGACTACTAATGAAGCTCCTCTTATAATATCTCCAGCTGCAAATACTCCTTGTAAGTTTGTTTCCATGGTATCAAAATCAGTTTTTAAAGTTCCCCACCTAGTAATTTGTAAATCTTCAGATCCAAATAATTTTGGTAAGTTTTCTGGATCAAAACCTAAAGCTTTAATGACCATGTCTGCTTTTAAATTAAATTCTGAATCTTTTTGGATTTCTGGCTTTTTCCTTCCGCTTTCATCAGGATCGCCAAGTTTGATTTTATTAACAATTAAACTCTCAATTTTATTTGTACCTAAAAATTCTTTTGGGCTTGATAGCCAAATAAACTCAACCCCTTCTTCTTCTGCATTTGCAACTTCTCTTGCAGAACCAGGCATATTTTCTCTGTCTCTTCTATAAAGACATTTAACAGACTTTGCTTTTTGTCTAACAGATGTTCTAACACAATCCATTGCTGTGTCACCTCCGCCAATAACTACTACATCTTTTTTTTCACTATTTAATATTCCTTTATCAAATAATTCTACCTTGTCTCCTAAGCCTTTCCTATTTGAGGCAGTTAAAAAATCCATTGCAGGAAAAATATTTTCTAAGTCGCTTCCTGATATTTCTATTTCTCTTGGTTTATAAACTCCAGTTGCAATTAGCATTGCATCATGTTTTTCTCTTAATTGATTTAATGATGAGTCCTTACCAACTTCAAAAGTTTGAACAAACTTTATTCCACTTTCTTCTAGTATTTTTGTTCTTCGCTCAACAACATACTTTTCAAGTTTAAAATTTGGGATTCCATAAATTAACAATCCGCCAGGCCTATCGTACCTATCATATATCGTGATTTGATAACCTTGTTTTCTTAGTTGTTCTGCACAAGCTAACCCTGCGGGGCCTGCGCCTATTATTCCAACACTTTGTTTTTTTTCATTTCTAACTTTAATTGGTTTGATCCATCCTTTGTTCCAAGCATTTTCTGTAATGTATTTTTCTACAGACCCTATTGTTACTGTTCCATGACCAGACTGTTCTATGACGCAATTTCCTTCACATAATCTATCTTGAGGACAAATTCTTCCACAGACTTCTGGCATATTATTTGTGCTTTGAGCTAATTCATAAGCTTCTTGCAACCTTCCTTCTGCAGTTAGTTTTAACCAGTCGGGAATATTGTTACTTAATGGACAATGAATCTGACAAAAAGGAACACCACATTGTGAACATCTGCTTGATTGCTCAGCTGCTTTTTCATGGATATATTCGCTATAAATTTCATTAAAATCATCTTTTCTAGTTAAGACTTCCCTTTTAGGTGGGGTCTGTTTACCTAAATTTATAAACTTCAACATTTTATCCGACATAATAAAAACAACTTACATTAAGGTTTTATAGAACTGAAGATAAAGTAGGTCATTATTTATGACCTTATTTTTAAAATAAATAGCCTTTATGGCGTTTTTTGATGTATCTGCATGGCTGTCATGCATTTAATTATATTAAGAATTAGACACAATTCTAAGTTATTTATAAGAAACCTAGATGATCTCTAATTTTTTTGAAATTTTATTGCTTTCCATAATTCAAGGTGTTTCAGAATTTTTACCTATAAGCTCAGCTGCACACTTGATTTTAGTGTCTAATATTTATGAGTTTAAAAATCAGTCTTTGTTAATTGATATTAGTTTACATTTAGGTTCGCTACTAGCGATATTATTTTATTTTAGAAATGAAATTTTTAATCTTAATAGAAATTTAAATTTATTTTATAAAATAGCAGTTGCAACAATACCTTTGATAATAATAGGATACTTTTTATATTCTTCAGGAATAATATATGAATTTAGAAATATAAAAGTTATTGTTTGGACTACGTTTTTTGGTGCAATTTTACTTCATATAGCAGACCGAAGAAAAATTTTCAAAAATCTAGAAAATAATTTTAATTTTAAGTCTGCGTTAATAATTGGTTTCTTTCAAGTTTTAGCTTTAATGCCTGGTGTCAGTAGAGCAGGTATAACAATTACTGCTGGAAGAATATTGGGCTTTGATAGAACAGACTCTACAAAAATTTCATTTTATTTGTCTATTCCGGCACTAGCTGGTGCAAGTGCACTTGGAATTAAAGATTTATTAAATGAAAATATTGAATTTAGCTTTATTGCATTAATTGGAATATTGTTGTCTTTTATATTTTCATTAATAACTATTAAATATTTTTTAAAATTTATTAAGAAATTTTCTTTTAAAATATTTGTTTTTTACAGAATAGTTTTATCTTTAATTTTATTATATATTATATATTTTTAGTTTTAGATTCATAAATTGGTAAAAGTTGAGATAATAAAACTCCAAAGAGAATTAAGACACATCCAATTACATTATCTAAACCTAAAATTTGATTTAAAATTATCCATGCTGCAATAGTTGCAAAAACTCCTTCTAAAGAAAATATAATTGCTGCAGGCGCAGAAGAAATATTTTTTTGGGCGTATATTTGTAAAGTAAATGCTATGCCACCTGATAATACACCTGCATAAATTATCGACACAGACTCATTTAATATATTTACAATTGTTATTGTTTCAAAAAATATTGCAAAAATAAGTGAAAAAAAAGAAACTACTAAAGCTTGTAGAGCACCAAAAAATAGCGGTAAGTTAAAATTTTTAATAAAATTACCAATAAATATTATATGTAAGCTCCAAAAAAGAGCGCATAAAATTACTAAGGTATCCCCTAATCTAATAGTAGCATTTGCAAAATCACTTAACAAATAAACTCCTACTATACAAAATAGAACTGATGGCCAAATACTCCAATGTATGGATTTAGAATAAAAAAAAAAAAGAATAATTGGAACCATTGGGACGTAAAAAATTGTAAAAAAAGCAGCGTTTGCAACATCTGTATAGAGTAAAGCGGTCTGCTGAAGGCAAGTACCTAAAAATAAAAACAAGCCTATCCAAAAAAGTAATTTATAAAATAATCTCTTATTATTATTTATCTCTTTAGTAATTTTTTTTTTTTCAAATAATAATGCAAATGGGATTATAGACAAAAAACCAATAAAGAATCTTGTTGCATTAAAAGTTAGAGGGCCAATTTTATCCATGCCTGTATCTTGAGCAATAAAAGTTGTACCCCATATAAAAGTGCACAAAAGAGCGCTCAATAAAGACATTGATTTAGACATATTTTTAGACTGCTAACTTATAAGCAAAATTTTTTCCAAGGTTTTTTTTTATCTCATTACAAAATTTTGCTGCTTCTGCGCCATCAATTATTCTGTGATCATAAGATAAAGACAATGGAAGCATTACTCTTGTTTGAGGTTCTTCATCAATTAATATTTGTTTTTTTGATGATTTGCCAATTCCTAAAATTGCAACTTCAGGATAATTTATTATAGGCGTAAAAAAAGATCCACCAATTCCTCCTAAGCTAGTAATAGTCATTGATCCACCAAAAAATTCCTTTTTATCTATTTTAAGATTTCTGCATTTTTCACTTAATATTTTTAGTTCATTGTTAATTTTATTAATATTTTTTTTATCAACATTTCTCATTTTAGGAACCATGAGACCATGAGGAGTATCTACTGCAATCCCTATATGAAAATATTTTTTAATTACAATTTTTCCATTTTCAATATCATCAATTGATGAATTAAAAGTTGGAAATAATTTTAATGCTCCTACCAATGCTTTAATAATGAATGCTAAAGGACTAATTTTTTTTTTTTCTCCTGTAAAAGTATCAGTAATAGAATTTCTAAATTCTTCCATTTCGGTGATATCTGCTTCATCATGATGGGTAACATGAGGAATAGTAGTCCATGAGTTAACAAGATGAGGTGCGGCTATTTTTTTTACTCTTGGTATATCTTTAATTTCAACTTCGCCAAATTCAGAATGATTAAATTCACTTTTTATTTTTTTTGGCAGCTTAGCACTTTCAGTGGTTAATTGATTAGTTATATATTTTTTAACATCATATTCAGTTATTCGACCTTTTCTTTCTGTGCCCTGTATATCAGAGACATTCGCACCCAGCTCTCTTGCAAACTTTCTAACTTTTGGAGTTGCCAGTATTTTTTTGTCTTTTTCCATTTATTATAACTTTGTAGGAATTGGTTTTTCTGGATCAATTTTGTATTTTTTTATCGCATCTTTTGCATACTTTGAAGAAATTAATTGTTCTTTTGCTAATACGCTTAAAGAGTACGTTACGATATGCTCTTTATCTACTTCAAAAAATTTCCTTAAATTTTTTCTTGTATCACTTCTTCCATATCCATCAGTACCAAAGGAATAGAAGCTTTTTGAAGTAAAAGATCTTATTTGATCTGAATATAAACGCATGTAATCAGATGCAGCAAGTACTGGTCCTTCTGTTGATGATAAACATTCTTCTATGTATGTTTTTTTTGGTTTTTTATCTGGATTTAAAAGATTATATCTTTCTATCTCTAAAGCTTCTTTTCTTAGTTCGTTAAAGCTCGTAACGCTCCAAACATTGCTATCTATTTCATACTCATTTTGAAGAATTTCGGCTGCAGCAATTATTTCTCTTAAAATTGTTCCTGATCCAAGTAATTGGATTTTGGTTTTCTTAAATTTGTTATGTTCTTTAAATAAATACATTCCTTTTAATATTCCCTCTTCAACTGATTTATCTTTGGGCATTGCTGGATGAGTATAATTTTCATTCATAGTTGTAATATAATAAAAAATATTTTCTTTCTTTTCATACATTCTTCTCATTCCTTCTCTAAAAATAGTTGCTAATTCATATGCAAATGTAGGATCATACGATTTACAATTTGGAATAACTGAAGCCATTATATGGCTATGTCCATCTCCGTGCTGAAGTCCTTCGCCTGCAAGCGTTGTTCTGCCTGCAGTTGCTCCTATTAAAAAACCTCTAGTTTGGTTGTCTCCTGCTGCCCAAGCGAAATCACCTGTTCTTTGAAAGCCAAACATTGAATAAAATAAGTAGATTGGAATCATTGAAATATCATGATTTGTGTAGGAAGTGCCTGCAGCAATCCAAGATGACATTGCTCCTGCTTCAGTTATTCCTTCTTCTAACACTTGTCCTTTTTTATCTTCTCTATATGAGCTTAATTGTTCTGAATCTACTGGTTCATATTTTTGTCCTTCATGAGCATAAATACCAACTTTTTGAAAAAAACCTTCCATTCCAAAAGTTCTTGCTTCATCAGGAATGATTGGAACAAGTTTTGGTGCAACATTTTTATCTCTTAATAAATTAGTCAACATTCTAACTAATACCATTGTGGTTGACATTTCTTTTTTTCCTGTCGATTCTTTCATTGCTTCAAATATATTTTCAGGAGGTGTCTTAATCGGTTTTGCAAAAGAAGATCTTTCAGGCAAATTTCCTCCTAATTTTAATCTACATTCTTTCAAATATTTTATTTCAGGAGAGTTATCAGGAGGTCTATAGTATTCAATATTCTTTACTTGCTCATCAGTTAAAGGAACATCAAATCTATCTCTATAGTACAATAAATCTTTTTCATCTAATTTTTTTTGTTGATGAGTAGTATTCATGCTTTCTCCAGATTTACCCATTCCATATCCTTTAATTGTTTTTGCTAAAATTACTGTAGGAGTTCCTGTATTTTCCATTGCTGAATGATATGCTGCATAAACTTTATGTGGGTCATGACCTCCTCTATTTAATCTCCATATATCTTTATCTGTCATTTGAGAAACCAAATTTAAAAGCTCAGGATATTTTCCAAAAAATTTTTCTCTAACAAAAGCTCCTCCTTTAGCTTTAAAAGCTTGATATTCTCCATCTACTGCTTCATTCATTCTTTTAATCAATAATCCTGTTTTATCTTTTGCTAATAAAGTATCCCAATAAGATCCCCATATAACCTTAATTACGTTCCAGCCTGCTCCTCTAAAAATTCCTTCTAATTCTTGTATGATTTTACCGTTACCTCTTACCGGACCATCTAATCTTTGTAAGTTGCAATTCACAACGAAAATTAAATTATCTAATTTTTCTCTAGCTGCTAAACCTATTGCTCCTAGTGACTCTGGTTCATCTGTTTCTCCATCGCCTAAAAAACACCAAATTTTTCTACCCTCGTCTTTTAACAGTCCTCTGTTTATTAAATATTTAGTAAATCTTGCTTGATAAATTGACATTATTGGTCCTAATCCCATTGAAACAGTTGGAAATTGCCAAAATTTTGGCATCAACCAAGGATGAGGATAAGAAGACAATCCGCCAGGATTAACTTCTTGTCTAAAACTATCTAATTGTTTTGTTGTAATTCTTCCTTCAAGAAATGCTCTTGCATACATTCCAGGTGCGCTATGGCCTTGAAAATAAATCAGGTCTCCTCCAAATTTATTATTTTTTGCTCTCCAAAAATGATTCATACCAACATCATAAAGTGTAGCTGCTGATGCAAATGTTCCTATATGACCACCCAGCTCTGAATTTTTTTTGTTTGCTCTAACAACCATGGCTGCTGCATTCCATCTAATCAAAGCTCTTATTTTTCTTTCAAGATTTTGATCACCAGGAGATTTTACTTCTTCTTCTGGCGGTATTGTATTTATGTAGGGTGTGTTTCTTGACAAAACTAGATCTGAGCCTTCTTTATAAGAATGTTCTATTAATTGTTTGATCAAAAATTGAGCTCTATTTTTGCCATCTTTTTCAAGAACTGCCGAAAGTGATTCCATCCATTCTTTTGTTTCTACTGGATCAATATCGCCACTTTGTACAATCTCAATTTTTTCAACACTTTCTTTTTTTTTGTTTATTATTTTTGGTTTTTCAACTTCTTCTTTTAATACTAGAGTTTTTTCTGCTTCTTTAATAATTTGTTCTGTAACCGGAGGTATTTTTTCTTCAGTAGTTTCTTTTGGCTTTTCCTCCGACTGGCCCGTGCTTTGTAAAGTTATAAGTAAATCACCTTTGGAAACTTTATCTCCAATCTTAACATTTATGTTTTCTACTACACCTTCAGAAATTGAAGGAACTTCAACACTAGATTTATCGCTTTCTAAAGTAACTATAGAATCATTCTTTTTTATTCTGTCGCCTTTTTTTACTAGAATTTCTATAATTTCTACTTGTTCGAAATCACCAATATCAGGAACTAATAATTTATTTTCCATTAAACAGCATTGATTTTAGTTACTTATTAATAAATTCATAGTGATATTATTTTGGACATATTTATATCAATTTTTAGTCATCCTTAAATGTGTAAATTGTAACATGTTAATTAATATTATTAAAAAAATTAAATTATTAAATAATAACCAAAATTTAGATGCTAAGTTTTGGGTGCAAAAATTATTATTAAGAAAAAGTTTGAGATCATTAAAATATTAATCTCTTTCTATACACATTGC
>ENA-UPTF01002431-UPTF01002431.1-marine-metagenome-genome-assembly--contig:-NODE-2431-length-10768-cov-4.385932_pt1 | contig 10768 bp, 10 predicted proteins | sample MGYA00238166_ERZ767019 | MGnify/ENA primary metagenome ERZ767019 (study PRJEB28930, sample SAMN06266391) | marine metagenome | isolation source: Sea water from 250 m depth | place: Atlantic Ocean... | reverse complement strand
GACCTAATAAGGCACTTTATGGAAACTTTTGCACGGGAAGGTGGCTTTAATCTTCATCTCACCGTAATGGCAGGGATGAACAATCATCACATTGCCGAGGCATCGTTTAAAAGTATTGCGAGGTCTCTAAAAGCAGCACTCAGCTTTGACCCAAGACAAGGGGAAAGTATATCTAGCACGAAGGGAACGATCAGCAGCTAGTCACTATCATTGAAATTCAAACCTATATTCTTCAATGACTGTATTAGCCAATAGCTGCTCACACATATTAGACACAGCTGATTCAGCCTCTTCCTTCGTCGGCTTCTCTATCTCTAAGGTTATGTACTTGCCAACACGAACATTTTTTACTGAATCAAATCCAAGTTGAGACAGGGCTCCAGATACAGTAGCACCTTGAGGATCGCTCACTGTTGACTTGAGGCTCACATATATATTTGCAATGAATATCATGGATTAATTGGCGAACCTCTCAGGGGCATTAGGGGAACTCTCGTGAGCTTTTATAAAATCATTGATTCGATTCTTATCAAACTCATCAAAAGCGTCAAGGAAAGTCCAGGCTGTGAGGGCAATTGCAGTCGGCATTCCTGGATATGGTGACATTAGCACCTTTAAATTGGCCTCTCTGGCTCTATTAACGATATCAGCCAGGCTATCAGTCAACTGTTTACAGGAGTCACTAGCCGGATCTGGACAGTTGTAGGCTATAGATATCCCTCCGTGCTCTAAATTGTGAATCCTTTTTTCTTCAGGTATGTATTCTGTATGAATTCCCCAGGAGACGGGCGCCAGGGGCTGAGCATAATGCCAGCCAGATGCCGCAGGTACAGTTCTGTATGGTGGGTGCTCTGTGCCTTCCTCAATATGATCCGTTCCATCAGACTCAACTCGCTTTCCTGGTCCATCCGGGGCTTTATCAGAAGAACCACCTAAATCACCAAGCATCGGCAAAATTAAACCCAATATGAGCAATATGGCCACTCCGCCAACTGCAGCGCCTATCAGCACCCTGGTAAATTTTCTCCGACTCTGCCTTCTATCTCTCCTAGCAGCCCTTGCTTGGGTTGGAGTAAGTCTATTTTTCGAATTTTGAGTAGTCATATTATTTTAAAACACCACATTCAGTTTTTATCTTAATTTAGTACCTGTAAGTTTATCGAAAGCTTCCCGGTATCGAATACTAGTTTTACTAACAATTTCCCGGGGTAATTCAGGAGCAGGAGGTTCTCGATCCCATCCTTGAGCCCCCAACCAATCTCGCACAAATTGTTTGTCATAATTTGGTTGCGTTTTGCCAGGAGAATAAAGACTCTTGTCCCAAAACCTGCTTGAATCCGGGGTTAAAAGTTCATCAATCAAAGACAATTTACCATCAATAAACCCGAATTCCATTTTTGTATCCGCAATAATTATATTATTCTTCAGAGCATGTTGATGGGCAAAGTCATACACTTCCAAGGTTATCCTTTCTAGTGTGGTGGTCAATTCCTCACCAATCATGTCTTTCATGGCATCTATAGAAATATTCTCATCATGCCCTGTCTCAGCCTTTGTCGCCGGCGTGAAAATCGGCTTTTCGAATCTATCTCCTTCTTGTAATCCTTGAGGCATATTAACTTCAGCAATTTTTCCGGTGTCCTTATACTCTTGAAGGGCGGAACCAGTTATGTAACCTCGAGCCACACATTCGATATCAATTCGGTCAGCTTTCCTAACTATCATTGACCGCCTTCTCACATTATCAGGAATATCTAGTGTGTCCGTATCCATCGCAAAACTGATGAGGTGGTTGGGTATGATGTTACTGGTCAGTGAAAACCAGAATACCGACATCTGGTTCAGTATTGAACCTTTACCCGGGATAGCGTTTGGCATAACAACGTCATAGGCAGATATCCTGTCAGTCGATACCATGAGCAAAGTTTTTTCGTCTATTGTGTGGGTATCTCGAACCTTCCCTCTGTGTACTAAATTGGCAAGATTTGATTCCAGCAAAATATCTGAATTATCCGTAGTCATAACTAATTCAGTGAAGCCTTTTCGAAAATATCATCAACGTATTTGGTGTAATGAGAATAGTCAAAAAGTTCAGATAATTCCTGCTCCGACACAATATCTGTAACCCGGCCATCGTTGGTTATTAGTTCCCTGAAGTCCAACCCATCATCCCAAGTTTTCATAGAATTTTCTTGTACTATTTTGTAGGCCTCTTCCCTTGTTAGCCCTTTTTCAACCAGGAGCAACATGGTACGTTGTGAGAATAGCAACCCTCTAGTGAGCTCCATATTCTCGATCATTCGGTCTTCATATATTCGCAGATCTTTTATAACTCCGGTTAGCAAATTGGTAATGTAGTCTAATGCCATACAAGCGTCTGGAAGTATCAATCTTTCGGCAGATGAGTGGCTTATATCTCTTTCACCCCACAGTGCCACATTTTCCATGGCAGTTACTGAATGTCCTCTAATTAGCCTAGCCAATCCACAAACTCTTTCAGTGAGTTCTGGATTCCTCTTATGCGGCATCGACGAGGATCCTGTTTGACCCTCTGTAAAAGGTTCCTCTACCTCTCTTATTTCCGTTCTTTGCAGGCCTCTAATCTCAGTTGCGATTTTTTCTAATGTTGCCGCAACTAAGGCTAAAGTAGTAATAAAGTGAGCGTGGCGATCTCTTTGTATGACTTGATTCGACACCGGTGCTGGTGCTAGTCCCAAAAGGTCACATACATCTCTTTCTATGTACGGAGGTGCCGTAGCATGTGTGCCAACAGGTCCAGAAAGTTTCCCCACTGATATGCTTGCCTTGGCGTCGTCCAGTCTTTTTCTCCCTCGCTTTACTTCATCCCACCAAAGAGCAATTTTTAATCCGAAAGTTATTGGTTCAGCATGAACACCATGTGTACGGCCCATCATCAAAGTTTTCTTATGCTTGAGCGCCTTTTCTTTTAGCGCAGATTCCAAGAAGCCTAATTCTTGATCTAAAAGTTCGGCTGACTCAACCAACTGCAGGCTTGTAGCCGTGTCCCAGACATCACTCGTCGTTAATCCTTGATGTAGCCAGCGACCCTCTTTTCCCATGTTAGCAGTCGTAGACTGTAAAAAAGCAGTCATATCATGCTTCGTACGCCCTAATATCTCATAAAATAAATCGAAATCGTAGGTGGCTTTTCTAATTTTTATTATGTCATCGTCGGGAATCAAGCCAGCTTTATTCCAAGCTTCACAGACTGCTATCTCAATTTTTAACCATTTGTCATATTTGTTTTTATCCGACCAAACGGATTTCATTTTAGGGCGGGAATAACGTTCAATCATGAATCTTCTCTAAGTTAATTGGCTAAATTTATTTTGCTATATCCTTCCGATAGTACATATCGTCAAAGTTTATTTTCTCAATACATTCATATGCAGTTTCTGAGGCTTCGTTTATGTTTTTACCTAAAGTGTTAACTGCTAGTACTCTTCCACCATCGGTTACAATTTTACCTTCACTATTGAGCTTTGTTCCAGCGTGAAATACGTTAACTGAATCACAGACCGCTTCTAGTCCATTGACAAGGTACCCAGTGGCATATCCACCAGGATATCCACCTGACGCCAATACTACAGCAACACTAGTATCTTTTCCCCATTCAACCTTGATGCGCTTTAGTTCTCCATTTACACAGCTTGTGAATACATCCAAAATATCATTCTTCATTAGGGGCAAAATAACCTGAGTTTCTGGGTCTCCTAACCTGCAATTAAACTCCACAACTTTGGGACCTTTATCAGTAATCATCATTCCAGCGAATATTGTTCCTACAAAAGGCTCGTGATCAGTTTTCATTGCTTGGACGATCGGGTTGATCACCTGATCTTCGATTTGGCCAATTAGGTTTTTATCCCATAGCTTTGGAGGAGAAAATGCACCCATACCCCCAGTATTAGGGCCAGTATCGCCTTCTCCAATCCGTTTGTAGTCACAGGCAGCAACCAGGCTAGATGTCGTCTCCCCATCTGAAAAAGCGAATGCGCTTAATTCCCAGCCATCCAGAAACTCCTCAACGATTAATGTTGTTCCAGCATCCCCAAACACTTTAGTTACCATAAGATCATTTAACGCGGTCATAGCTTCCGACTTATCTTGGCAAATGTATACACCTTTACCAGCCGCTAGTCCGTCAGCCTTCAAAACTGTAGGAAAAGTGTCCAATCCTTCCAAATAAGTAACAGCTTTTTGGGGGTCGCTAAAGACCTCGTGTGATCCCGTTGGTATACTCCATTTTTCCATCACGGCTTTAGCAAAAGATTTACTGGACTCCAGTCTTGCGGCAGAAGCCGTTGGACCAAAAATAGGTAATCCTAATTCCATAAACTCATCTACTATTCCCAAAGCCAGAGGGGTTTCTGGTCCAACTATTGTTAAATCTATCTCCTCTTGCAGAGCGAAATTTTTCAAGCTTTGGATATCTGATTCCGGTATATCTATATTAGTAGCCACAGATCTTGTACCTGCATTGCCGGGAGCTACATAAAGCTTTTCCAGTCTGGGACTTTGGTTAATTTTCCAAGCGATGGCATGTTCTCTACCACCACTTCCAACGAGCAATATTTTCAAGCCAATTTCCTACCAAATGATATTTTTATGACGAAGTGTTTTCTAAACCGTAAAAGTTTAATGCATTCGTGCTGAACACTCTCTCTGCTTGATCTTCTCCCAACACTTCAATGACATTATAAAAGTCTTGGTCAGAATATACCCTGCGAGCCCTTGTGGAAGGCAAATCAGTCCCAAACATTAGTACGTTAGGGTTCACTTCATATATTTTTCTGAGAGTATCGCTCACATCAAGGTCTAAACGCCCAAACCCCGTAGCTTTAATGGCCAATCCATCTCTCAAGAGATTCAAAAGTATTTCAAGGTTCGTATCCGATATACCAAGATGATCAATAGCTACCTTGGGTAAACCGGGAATTTTATCCTTCAAAGATATAAGTGAGTCAGCGCCTAAGTACAACTCCACATGCCAACCCACCAAGTCATAGACCCGATTGGCCATAGGGACGAGATCTTCAGAGCCAGCAGAACCACCTCTATTCAAATTGAATCTTACAGCTTTTACTCCATGTCGATCCAAATCCAAAATTTCTTCATCAGTTACGGTTTCAGGCAGTTGGGTCACTCCGACGAAACCTGGTCCCAACCTCTTTAAAGCCGACGTCAGGTATGTTTGGTCAAAGCCTTGAAACGATCCTGATACTACGGCTCCGCCTTGGATCGAATAGTCTCTCAGGCGATCGTAATAATTCTCGATAGTAAATTCATCCGGGATGTACCCATTATTCACCTGAAGAGGAAATTCTTTCTCAATGATATGGAAATGACAGTCAAAGATGGCAATATCACTAGTTTTATTCATCTTTAATCAAAAAGTATCCCCTCAAGTTTTCAATTTTTGATCGCCCCATCATTCCCACTCGATGGTGCCTGGTGGTTTGCTAGTGATGTCAAAAACTACTCTGTTTACGTCGGGAACTTCGTTTGCGATACGGCTCGATATTGTCGCTAAAACATCATAAGGCAAACGTGCCCAGTCAGCCGTCATAGCGTCATCACTTTTCACCGCTCTTATAGCAATCACATGACCGTATGTCCTGAAATCACCGGTGACTCCTACTGATCTTGAGCCAGTAAGGACTGCGAAAGTTTGCCACATCTCGTTGTACAAACCATTCGATTTTATCTCGTCCATTACAATCCAATCCGCTGCCCTCAGAATTTCCAGCTTTTCTGAGGTCACCTCACCCATGATCCGTATTGCTAATCCAGGGCCAGGGAAAGGCTGCCTGAAAACCATTTCCTCTGGCAATCCTAATTCCAAGCCAACTTGTCTTACCTCATCTTTAAATAAATATCTCAATGGTTCTACAAGTTCCAATTTCATGTGATCTGGAAGCCCACCAACGTTGTGATGAGTTTTAATTGTTGCTGAAACAGAGTTATCGCTTGTTTTGCTCTCTATTACGTCAGGGTAGAGAGTTCCTTGAGTCAAGAAATCAACGGTTCCCAATTTAGAAGCTTCTTCATCAAAAACATTTATGAATTCTTCCCCTATAATTTTTCTTTTTCTTTCAGGATCTACTACTCCAGCTAGGCCAGCTACGAATCTTTCAGTAGATTCACTAAAAATAAAATTAATATCCATATATTTCTGGAAGGTCTCCCTCACTCGATCCGTTTCTCCTCTCCTCATTAGACCATTGTTAACAAAAATACAGGTGAGTTGGTCACCTACAGCCCTATGAACAAGCGTAGCCGCCACAGCTGAGTCTACTCCACCAGAAAGGGCACATATCACTTTTCCTTCTCCAACTTGATCCCTGATTCTTTTTATAGAATCTGACACGAAATTGCCTGGAGTCCAAGTTTGGCCCATGTTGCAGGTTTCAGTAAGAAAATTCTCAATAATATCTGCCCCTAGTGGGGTATGAACCACTTCTGGATGAAATTGTATCCCCAGCACACCTTTGTCATTTCCTATAACAGCTATAGGTGAATTGTCGGTATGGGCCATGGATACGAACCCTGGCGGTAATTCAGTGACTTGATCAGCATGGCTCATCCACACAGGTAAAGATTGCGGTAGGTTTGTGAATAAAGATTTATTTGGAGTATTTTGATGCAAAACAGCATGACCATATTCTTTTTTAGTCGAAGGGGCCACTTTGCCACCCAATTGATGAACCAAAACCTGCATGCCATAGCAAATGCCCAAAACAGGTAACCCGGACTCAAAAACCCATAAGGGAGCCAAAGGTGAATTTTCGTCATAAACACTGGCAGGGCCACCTGACAGTATGACGCCTTTGGGATTTAAGTCTTGAACGTCGCTCCACTCGGTCTTATGAGAAATAATTTCACAATAAACTTTACTTTCTCTAACTCTTCTAGCAATTAAACGGCTATATTGCGACCCAAAATCTATTATTAAAATGGCTTCTCGCTGGGGTGACATGTCCGTTTCAGCGGCTGGACCGTTTCCAGCTTTTTCTTGCGCTATTTCTAGATACGCTGAAACTTCAAGATCGTCGCTTGAGGCTATACGACGAGTATTATCTGATCCACGATCTTCGTTCATAATTGTGTCCTAAAGGCCTATGTTATACTCGCCCAAAGTCAGCTCACAGGTGTCCAGCCATAACCACAGTATTACCCGCAAATAAAGAGTCTTTGGAGCATGCTGCTAATATACTATTGGAAGGCGGCGTTGTCTGCATCCCCACCGACACGGTATACGGGATTGCTGCAATAGCAACATATGCAGAATCTGTTCGAAAAGTTTTTGAAGTAAAACGAAGATCGCCTACGGAGGCACTTCCAATTTTTATAGATCAAATTGGATCCTTAAATGAATTGTCAGAGTTTATCCCTCCTATTGCAGAAGTTTTAGCCTCTAATTACTGGCCAGGCCCACTAACTATGGTTTTAGATAAATCAGATCTTTTGCCAGATATAGCTACCGGGGGCCTCACTACTGCAGGGTTCCGCATTCCTAATCATGGAATACCAATAAGTTTATGCAAAGCAACTGGAAAACCGCTTACTGGGACCAGCGCAAACATTAGCGGTAAAAATGCCGCCACAACTGCTGAGGAAGCTTTATGCCAATTTAAAGATTCTTCTTTAGATCTGATTATCGACGATGGACCGTCACCTTCCTCACAACCCTCCACAATAATCCATTTTGAGGACAATGAGGTTAGACTAATAAGAGAAGGGGTCATACCTATGACTCAAATAAAAAAACTGCTAGATAAAGAAAGAGGTTAACCTCCTATGGAAACAAGAGATCAAATACAGGTTGAAATTGATCGCCTGATGAAAGATTATCTTGATTCTAAATCTTTGCCCCTCTATGACATGCTTTCTTACCATCTGGGAATACACGGACTAGATCCTAGTCTTACCATTCCAAAAAGAAACCTCGGTATCTTGCTACAAACCACTGTAAAGGCCTTAGGTGGAAATCCTTCACTGACTTTGCCTGCAGCTATGTCAATTGAGATGCTCAACGCCTTTTGCGAAATTCACGACGATGTACAGTCTGGAAACCCTACGCGAAATGGGCAGGATTCTCTATGGTGGGTATGGGGACCCGCTCAAGCCATCAATGCTGGAGATGGTATGCATTCGATAGCAAGGTTATCCATTTTAAACATTGATAGAAATCATTTTTCAGACCACACAGCTCATGGAGCTGTCTCCTTTTTGGATCAAGGGGCCCTAGTAACGTTTGAAGGCCGGTATAGGGATCTGGAAATGCAAGAAAGAATAGACACCACAGTGGAGGCATATCTTGAAATGGCTGGGCAAAAAACTGGCTCATTATATGGATCTACGCTCTCAATAGCAGCGAAATTATCAGGCCTTGATGAGAAGGTTTGTGGAAATATATTTCGATCTGGTCACTTCATCGGTCAGGCAAGGCAAATAAAATTAGACATCACCCAGATTTGGGGTCCTGAATCAGCTCAAAAAATAGATTTTCTGAACAAGAAGAAACTATTTCCTGTAGTTGCCGTACTTCAAAAGGCCACCCCTTCTCAAAAGAGAAAATTGGGTGATGTTTATTTCAAACGAGTTCTTGAAGATTCTGATTTAGATTCAGTCCTTGAAGTACTTGATGATTTAGAAGGAAGAAAACTAGCAATGGAACAGTATATCAAGGCAAAAGATATGGCTTTTTCTATCTTGCGGGAAAATTTACCAGATGACCGTTCAGAGCATTTGATCGACTCTCTAGAAACGATTCTCGAGGAATAAAAAAATGGGTTCCAAGCTAAGCATTATGGATGTAGATATTTCGGGCCTTAAGGTTTTAGTGAGAGTAGACTACAACGTCCCATTACAGGAAGGAACAGACATAATATCTGATGACACGCGCATCAAGGCTTCCATCCCGACCTTAAAACGCCTATTGGAGAAAGATTGCTCAGTAATCCTTTGCTCTCATCTAGGAAGACCGAAAGGGGAAAAAATACCAGAATTATCGTTAAAACCAGTAGCAAAAAGATTGGGGCAGATATTGAATCATGAGATACAGTTTGCTGAGGATTGTGTCTCCCAAGAAACTACTAGAATTGTTTCAAACCTAGATAAAGGTGAAATACTACTCCTAGAAAACCTGAGGTTTCATAAGGAAGAAGAGGACAACAATAAGGCATTTGCAAGTCAGTTAGCTCAATTAGCAGAAGTCTTCGTCAACGATGCTTTTGGAGCTGCTCACCGAGCACATGCCTCAACGTCAGGCATAACCAAATTTCTACCCTCATATGCTGGGTTGCTCCTAGAAAAAGAAATTAATTACCTGGAAAGCACCCTAGAAAACCCTAAGTTACCTTTTACAGCAGTTTTGGGAGGAGCCAAGGTTTCCGACAAAGTGAAAGTTGTTGATAGGTTGACGAGATTAGCAAACAACATTTGCATAGGGGGAGGAATGGCAGCTACTTTTCTAGTAGCAGAAAATAAAAATGTAGGAAATTCTGCCATAGAAACTGATTTTGTTGGTAACGCTCAAATACTTTTGGATCAAAGTGCCTCTGCAGGTGCGAAACTGGTTTTACCTACCGACGTGGTCGTCGTTAAAACTTTTGAACGGACCTCTGAATTCTCTACCAAATCGGTTGAAAATCTGGCAGATGACGACATTATTGTGGATATTGGGCCAAATACTGCTAGTCAGTACGCATCAATCATAGGTGACAGTCAAACGGTTTTGTGGAACGGCCCCATGGGAGTCTATGAATGGGAAAATTCTAGAGACGGCACCCATATGGTAGCAAAGGCATTGGCAAACGGAGACATGTTATCGATAATTGGAGGAGGTTCAACTGTGGATGCGGTCAATTTCTTTGGTTTTGAGGCCAAAATGACACATGTATCTACGGGAGGAGGCGCTTCTCTTGAAATGTTGGAAGGTAGAGAACTCCCCGGAGTTGCTTCCCTATATGAGACGACAGAGGGCTAAGAAATTATGATAGATTTTCAGTATTTATCTAGTATCCGAAAACAAACGGACTCTAAAATCGTGATGATAGTTGTCGACGGTTTAGGTGGAATGACAGACCCGTCAACAGGTCAGTCTGAATTAGAAGCTGCCAAACTTCCCAACTTAGACAAACTTGCCTCTGTAAGTTCCTGTGGCGTCAGTACTCCTGTACTTCCTGGAATAACTCCTGGGAGTGGCCCAGGGCACATGGCTTTATTTGGATATGATCCTGTTAAATACCTAATGGGACGCGGTGTCCTAGAAGCTCTAGGTATAGGGCTCCATCTAGATGAAAGTAGTATGGCGGCTAGGGGCAACTTTTGTACTGTCGACTCTGATGGTAATCTTATTGACAGGAGGGCCAGGCGGATATCCACCCATGAAAGTACTCCTCTGGTTAGTCAATTAAATAACATATCTCTACCAGGGGTAGGCCTCTCAGTTCATATGGTTAAGGATCATAGATTTGTTTTAGTCTTCAAAGGATCTGAACTTTACGAAAATGTGTCTGAAACCGATCCGCAGTCTCTAAATATACCCCCACTAATTGCGAAAAGCTTGGATGTAACTTCAGATAACACCGCAACCTTGATTAACACCTTCGTATCTAAAGCTGAAACTCTGCTTTCAAATAGAAATAACGCGAATATGATACTTTTAAGAGGTTTTTCGAAACTGCCTCATCTCCCCAATATGAGTGTCGAATACAAACTAAACCCAGCCGCTATAGCCGCC
>ENA-UPTF01002430-UPTF01002430.1-marine-metagenome-genome-assembly--contig:-NODE-2430-length-10768-cov-18.327939_pt1 | contig 10768 bp, 11 predicted proteins | sample MGYA00238166_ERZ767019 | MGnify/ENA primary metagenome ERZ767019 (study PRJEB28930, sample SAMN06266391) | marine metagenome | isolation source: Sea water from 250 m depth | place: Atlantic Ocean... | reverse complement strand
TGGACAGCACAATTGAAAGTCTCAAACGTGATCTCAGTACTATCCATGCAGGCCGTGTTTCACCTTCAATGCTGGATAATGTTAAGGTTGATTATTACGGAACCCCAACACCCATCAATCAGGTGGCAAATATCTCCACTCCAGAACCCCAGCTGTTAGCGATAAGCCCATGGGAAAAAAAGATGATCAAGGAAATAGAACGTAGCTTACAGGCTGCAAATCTTGGTTTCAATATCTCTAATGATGGAAATATCATCCGTGCAGTTACTCCTCCTTTCACTGAAGAAAGACGTAAAGATTATGTAAAGCAGATTAAGAAAATTGGAGAAGATTCGAAAATCGCTGTGCGAAACGCGAGACGTGAAGGCAATGATCAACTGAAGCAATTGGAAAAAGATAAACTCATTTCCCAGGACGAGGAAAAAACGGCACAGGAACAGGTTCAGAAAATTACCGATCAACATACAGGCATAGTGGATGAGTTAATTGCTGCAAAGGAAAAAGAACTTATGACATTGTAGGAAATAAATGCTGGCTGCACTTTTGCACTCAATTTGGCAATACCAGGTTTTTAAATCTGTCGTTTTTCGAGGTGGGATGGCATTTTTAACAGCATATTTCCTGATTGTGTGGCTGATGCCGTATGTCATTCGCGCTTTCCGCAAGAAGGGAATTACTTCTGATTTTATTACAGCTCCTGCCGATTTAAAACCATATACCGGAGCACCACCCATCATGGGCGGTGGAGTCTTGATTATAGGTATTTTTTTTGGTGCAATTCTCTGGTGCAATCTGAACCAATACGTTGTGGCTCTGATGTTGATAATGCTTTCTTTCGGTATTATCGGTGCAGTTGACGATGTTGCAAAAGTTCTTAACAAACGGCGCGTTGAGTCTGGACGCGAGGAGAGAAAATCGTATAGTGAAAAAGCAGATGGCATCAGTGGGAAGTGGAGACTGGCTGCTCAATTTGCTGTTTCTTTTATAATTGTTACTGGTTTATATTTGTATGTAGATATTGACGGCCACTTGGTAGTACCTCTTGTTCCCCTGAAAACAGCATATCCTTACCTGCCAAAGTATTTATTTATTCCATTGATGACGTTAATCATTGTAGGAGGTGCAAACGCCGTTAACCTGACAGACGGTATGGATTCACTTGCAACAGTGCCCCTGATGACTTGTGCCATGTTTGTTGGAATTGTTGCGTATATAGGTGGAGACACAGATTTTGCTGCAAAACTGAAAATCCCCAGCCTCTCCCATGATATCAAGGAGCTGGCAGTATTGTCCGCATTAGTAATAAGTGCCGGAGTTGCTTTTCTTAAATACAATTCTCCCCCAGCATTAATTTATATGGGTGATCTAGGTGCATTGGCATTGGGAAGCATGGTTTCAGCTATGTTTATTTTTGTAAAAGCAGAGCTTTTCTTACCAATTGTGGGAGGTATCTTTGTATTTTCTGTCCTCTCCTCTATCATCCAGCGCACATTCTTCAGATATATTTTGTGGAGCAAAGGACGTAAAAAGGCGGAAAGGTATCGCTTTTTTTTACGCTCGCCCTATCATCATCACCTACAGCGTTTGTGGACATATTCAGAAAAGGAGCAGGATGTTGTTTCTGTTTGGGTTATTTTGCTCAACAAACTGGGTATTAATCCTGTTCCTGAAGAAAACAAACTGCTGACCCCGCAGGAAGTAAACAGCCGGGTTATTTGGCATATGCATCTAAAATCTATATGGCTGTTTGTTCTTACTATGATCATATATTTTAAAGTACGGTGAGTCATGTTTGAATTCGAACCAATTAATTTTTGATGATTATTTTTATTGAAGCAGCAATCAAGTTTGGAAATACGTCATGAATATTTTAAGTTAGGCTATGAATTTTAATGGACAAACCGCACTTATTACTGGAGCGGGAAGGGGCATAGGCAAAACAATCGCTGTCAAATTAGCAGAATCCGGCCTAGATATTGCCATTGCTGATATGAACCCTGTCAGTGATGATGTGCTTAGGGAGATTGAAGAATATGGCACGAAATGCCTTGCTTTTCAGCTGGATGTGACAGACGTTGAGTCAGTTGACTCAGTGGTTAAGAAAATTATCGATGAAACTGGGGGCATTCACATTTTAGTGAATAATGCCGGCATCACACAGGACAACCTCTTTATGCGCATGAAACCAGAACAGTGGTCGCAAGTCATTGACGTCAATCTGAACGGAGTATTTCATGTGACAAAAGCTGTAATCCGGACAATGGTTAAACAGCATTCAGGAAGAATTATAAACATTTCTTCTGTAGTTGGGTTTTCCGGGAATCCTGGTCAAGTCAATTATAGTTCTACCAAATCAGGACTGATTGGATTTACAAAATCTTTGTCCCGGGAGGTTGGAACACGCGGTATTACTGTAAATGCTGTTGCCCCTGGATTTATCAATACCGCAATGACACAAGCTCTTAACGAAAGCCAGCAACAAGCAATTCTAAGTCAAATTCCTCTGGGTCGCATGGGGGAGGCGGAGGATATTGCCAATGCTGTTGCTTTTCTGGCCTCCGAAGAGGCTTCATACATTACCGGAACTGTTCTACATGTAAATGGAGGTATGTACTGAACTTTATAACGAAGACATAAATAATTGACATTTATTTGAATAAATGACATTTAAATGTGGCTCTTTTATATTTTTAACCCTATAACCGAAAATAATGATGGAAGAAATAAAATCTAAAGTTATACAAATCATCAGTGAACAATTAGGTAAAGATGAATCAGAAATACAAATGAATTCTCACTTTATTGAAGATTTAGATGCTGATTCACTTGATACTGTTGAGCTGGTGATGGCTCTGGAAGAAGAGTTCGAGATCGATATACCAGACGAAGCAGCAGAAAAAATCAGCACAGTCCAATCTGCAGTAGATTTTATAGTTGATGCCAAAGCCTGATATTTATTTCAAAACTACATCAGTTAGCGATTAAAAAAATAACGAGAATTATTATCGCTGAACATCGTCATTCTTAAGAAAGCATGGGAAATCGTGTTGTTGTTACAGGACTTGGCTGTGTATCCCCACTCGGAAATGATGTCCCTACAACCTGGGAAGCCTGTTCTAATGGAAAGTCAGGAATTGACAGGATAACTCATTTCGATCCTGAAGCATTCCGTTGTCAGATTGCAGGTGAAGTAAAAAATTTTCAATTACCTGACATCATCCCTCCAAAAGAAGCAAAAAAAATGGACCTGTTTATTCAGTACTCCATTAAAGCCACTCAGGAGGCTTTGCTTGACGCAAATTTAGAGATTACAGAAGATCTGGAAGATGATGTTGGAGTTTCAATGGGCGTAGGCATCGGTGGATTGGGCTGCATTGAGCGATACTCCAAAATTATTGAAGAGCATGGGCCTAAACGTGTCAGCCCCTTTTTCATACCGATGACATTAAGCAACCTGGCTCCAGGATATGTTTCACTTTTATTTCGGGCAAAAAGCTACACAGCCTGTTCGGTATCCGCATGCACATCTTCAAATCATGCAATTGGCACTGCAGCTCGTACAATCGAGCGAGGTGATGCAAAAGCTGTAATTGCCGGAGGTGCGGAATCAAGTGTTACTCCTTTGGGAATTGGAGGTTTTGCAGCCATGCACGCTTTGAGCACACGAAACGATAATCCTCAAACAGCAAGCCGTCCTTATGACAGGGACCGTGACGGATTTATTATGGGAGAGGGTTCAGGAATGATGATTTTAGAGGATTTAGAATTTGCAAAAGCACGAGGTGCCAGAATTTATTGTGAAATAACCGGTTATGGATTCAGTTCTGATGCATATCACATAACTGCTCCTTCCACAGAAGGACCTGCAAGAGCAATGAAAATGACTCTTAAAGACTCAGGATTGGCTGCAGAAGAAATTGACTATATCAACTCCCACGGCACCTCAACACCTGCGGGAGATCTGAATGAACTTAAAGCAATTAAAATGGCACTTGGAGAAAAAGCAGCGAAAAATCTCTCAATAAGCTCAACCAAATCCATGACCGGACATCTTCTGGGTGCAGCTGCTGCAATAGAGGGCATTTTCTCAATTAAAGCTTTGCATCACAATTATGTACCGCCCACCATCAATATCGAGAATCTTGATCCGGAATGCGATTTAGATGTAACACCAAATAATGGTAAAAAACGAGATCTGCGCGCTGCTATGTCCAATGCTTTTGGGTTTGGTGGTACAAATGCTTCAGTAATATTCCAAAAAATAAACTAATCAAATATTTCTTTACTTTCCATCTGAAGTATCCTTTGTATAATCTAATGTAAAATAAGATTTTTAAAAAAATTACTTTCTTTTAATTGTTTAAAAAATAATGAGCAGTACTGAATATCAGGTTGACCGAAGAGAACTGCACTTCGTTGTTAATGAAACTTTACAGGCTGGGAAATTGTGTGAATTTCCAGATTTTGCCGAGTTTGACGAAGAGATGTTTACAATGATCATCAATGAAGCAAGTACATTTGCTGAGCAAGTACTTGCTCCTCTCAACGTAAATGGCGATCGTCAAGGCTGCAGAATTGAAAATGGAACTGTGGTGACTCCAGACGGATTTACTGACGCCTGGAAGCAACTGGGAGAAGGAGGATGGTTAAGCATGAGCTTGCCTCCTGAATTTGGCGGCCAGGGCATTCCAGAGTTAATCGCTGTTATCGGCAAAGAAACCCAGCTTGCTGCCAACCAGGGATTTACCATTGGAGCATCGCTTACAACTGGTGCGGCAAACCTGATCTACACCTTTGGTTCTGATGTACAAAAAAATGAATTTTGCCAAAATATGTTCAGTGGAAAATGGGCCGGTACAATGTGTCTGACTGAACCTCATGCAGGGAGCGCAGTGGGAGATGTCATTACAATCGCTACCAAACAGGAAGAAGGACATTATCTGATAAAAGGCACCAAGCAGTTTATCACTAATGGAGACCACGATATGGCGGATAACATTGTTCATCTGTTGCTTGCCCGGACTCCAAATTCGCAGCAAGGTTCTAAAGGAATCAGTCTTTTCATTGTTCCCAAAAAGAGGCCGGACGGTTCGCAAAATGACATCACCTTGGTCAGTATTGAGCATAAAATGGGAATTAACGGGTCTCCAACCTGTGTACTCTCATTTGGAGATAACGATGATTGCCATGGTTATTTGCTGGAAGCAGAAAACATGGGCATGGAGCAAATGTTCAAACTTATGAACGAAGCCCGTTTGCTCGTAGGTCTGCAGGGACTTGCAGGAGCAAGTGCTGCAGTGCAAAACGCATGGGCATATGCCAATGAGCGTACACAAGGCCCATCTTCCATTCACCCGGAAAAGAAAGCCTCGATCATCGAATTCCCTGATGTGCGCAGGATGCTGATGCATATGAAGGCCGTTACAGAAGGACTTAGAGCTCTGATGTACACATCAGCATGGTACATAGATATGGCAAATCACGGACCTGAAGCACATAGTGAAAAATACCAGGATTTGCTTGATTTACATATTCCTATCTGCAAGGCATTTGGCACAGATCAGGGTTTTGACGTAGCACGGACGGGCATACAGGTTCTGGGAGGAGTAGGTTTTACAAAACATTTTCCTCTTGAGCAAAATATCCGTGATCAGAAAATCGGTTCGATATATGAAGGCACCAATGGAATACAGGCACTGGATCTGGTTGGACGGAAATTTACCAGCAAAAAAGGACAGTTAATCAAAGTTCTGGAAAAAGAATTATGCTGGTTTGATAACCGTTCACTTGAGGGCGAGCTCAAGGGATGGGTTGCCGAATGGAATAACTACCGGACTTTGATGTTCGAAAGCATTGACTGTATGATTAAAATAGGTGAAACAAAGGGCAAGGACGGTTATGTACTCTATGCTGCCAATATGCTGGACCTGATGGGTGATGTACTATGTTGTTTTTACCTGCTCAAACAGGCAGAAAATGCTCAAAATAAATGGAGAGGGATGATTAATCTGACAGTTTCTCAGGAAGAATTACTTGCTGATAATCAAGAGGCCCAATTTTACTGGAATAAGCTCCGCACAGTTGAATATTATGTGTGGAGTATTTTACCCCGTGCTCTGTCAAACGCAAAAACAATCAAAAATGCAAACCTTTCTCCTCTTAATGCTTGTTTATAAGCGGGAAAAAACTTTGTACGTGTTGGTATAAACCGACATTGAACTGCCTGTTATCCCTCCTTTCAACAAATAATATTCAAATTTTAATAGTTTATTTAAAGTTTTTTATATCAGACAATCCTAAAAATAACCTGATCAAACTTTGAAGCTTCATTTCGTTACTTCAAACCCCAACAAATTTCGAGAATTATCTGAGCTGCTGGAGTGCAATTTATCCCGCATTGAGCTTGATTTACAGGAAATCCAGACAACTGATCTGCATGAGTTGGTCAAGTTTAAACTCCGTCAGGCATACGAACATGTTCAGGCGCCGGTCATAGTTGAAGACACCTCACTTTATTTTGAGGCTTGGAATGAACTTCCGGGACCACTGGTCAAGTTTTTTCTGAAGAATATTGGCTTATCCGGAATGGTTAGGGCATTAGACGAATTCAACAACAATTCTGCCAGTGCAGCCTGTTGTTTGGGATTTACTAAAGACGGGAAAAGCATGCATTTGTTTGAAGGAAAAGTTAAAGGAAATATTGTTGAACCAAGGGGTTCACAGCATTTTGGATGGGACGCAATTTTCCTGCCTGCGGGATATCAGCGGACTTTTGGTGAGATGTCCTCACAGGAAAAACATCAAATTTCACCACGCGGGGCGGCTGCGAAAAAATTTAAGCACTTCTTAACACTGCAGGCAAAGCAAAAGTAACATTCTCCTGAACTATATTAAGGTCCCTCACATTGCTTGAAGAGAACATTTTCTTTAGTCCGGAAACAACTCCCTGCAGAATATCTTCAGGAGCAGATGCTCCTGCTGTAACACCAATGCTCCGTATTCCTTTAAACCATTCCGGATTCAATTCTTCCTCTGACTCAATTCTGCGGGCTTTTACTCCGGTCGTCCTGGCAACTTCCAGCAGGCGCACTGAGTTTGAACTGTTCGGTGCTCCAACAACAAGCACCAGGTCAACTTCTTTGCTTAATGCTTTGACTGCATTCTGGCGATTTTGAGTGGCATAACAAATATCGTTTTTTGCAGGACCCTGAATTTTCGGGAATCGCTTTTTCAGTGCACTGATAATTTCTGCAGTATCATCCAGTGACAAAGTTGTTTGTGTGATATAACCAACCTTGTTTTCATCCGGAACCACCAGGTTATCCACTTCCTCAAGATTTCCCACCACAATAATTCGCTCCGGAGCCTCACCTACTGTACCCTTGACCTCAACATGCTTATGGTGACCAATGAGAATTATTGTATAATCTTTCTGGGCATAACGCTGAGCTTCGCCATGCACTTTTGTCACAAGTGGACAGGTTGCATCCAAAACCTTTAATTTCCTTCTTTCTGCAATTTTACGAACCGCAGGAGAAACACCGTGAGCTGAATAAATTGCGCGTGAACCCAAAGGAATTTCATTAATATTTTCCACAAAAATCGCCCCACTCTCTCGAAGACGCTGAACAACATGCTTATTGTGAACTATCTCATGCTGGACATATATCGGAGAACCATATATTTGCAAAGCTTTTTCAACGATGGTTATGGCCCGGTCCACACCAGCACAAAACCCGCGAGGACTCGCCAGAACAAGCTCAATGGACTCTGATGGTTTGTTTGCAGTCATTTGCAGTAAGGGCAGAAAATATGGTTTGCATTTTGCTCTGATAATTCTATAAAGGAACCAGAAACTTTTCAATCTGTCTGCTTAACTAAGAAAAAAAACTTCAAAGGAAGCTTCAAGCAATGTCCAAGGAAAAAATACGCCGCAAAGCCAGATGGAAGAGATTGGAGGCCACCACAAATTTTTATCCAACTTATGTAGACGGAAACAAAGATAAGGTCACACCGACAGCAGCTACATTTACAACACAGTTTCAAACAGTCATTCCCCGCTACAACCTGTCAATGACTGAAACACGCAATGAAGGGACCGGTCCCACATTTTTGGAAACAGAATACCAGCCTACCTCACTTCGTCCGAAAACTGTAAAAAAATCAAAGGAACATGTTTCTTACAAATCTGAACCAATTTTCAAACTGCCTCGCCATAAGAAAAAGAAAATTCGTACCGATTTCTGGAAATAAAATCCCTCGTTCAAAATACATGCTTAAAAGAAATTAAATATACACAAAATACAATACGTCTGATACCCTTCAAACTATCCAACTGAAAAACCAAATTTTCCGGTTTTTTTATATTACAATTTATTCATAAGATTTCATACTTTTTGTAAATTAATGTCTGTGTAAAATAAGTTGACAATCAGGCTAATTATTTGATTTAATGATATGTTAATCATTTTACAATAACTTATATGTTTGAGACCCTTTCTGAAAAATTAACTGGTACTCTGCGTAAAGTACGTGGCCAGGGGCGCCTGACGGAAGAGAATCTAAGCCAAACTCTAAATAGCGTCAAAATGGCACTGCTTGAGGCTGACGTAAATTACAGGGTGGTCAAGGCTTTTCTGCGCTCTGTCAAGGAAAGAGCTATTGGTCAGGAAGTCCAGGGCAGCCTTACTCCGGGACAGCAGTTTATAAAAATTGTCAATGAAGAGCTGACAGAAATGATGGGAGGTGCAAATTCAGGTTTTGTCGAAACGGAAGATACTCCTTTGACAGTAATGATGGTTGGTCTGCAGGGGTCAGGAAAAACGTCTTCTGCAGGCAAATTGGCCCGGCTGTACCAGTCAGAAGGGAAACGACCCTATTTAATTCCTGCAGATATCTACCGGCCTGCGGCCATCGAACAGCTTCAGGTATTGGCAGACACTTTAGGTGTTTACTGCTACCCGTCTCGCAATGATCAGAATCCGCTGGATATAGTCAAACTTGGTTTGCACGAGGCAAAGCAACAAGAAGCTGATATTGTTTTTATTGACACAGCGGGGCGTTTGCATATTGACGAGGAATTAATGGAGGAATTAAGCAGTATCAAATTATCCATAATGCCTCACGAAATTATTTTTGTTGCAGATGCAATGACTGGACAGGAAGCAGTAAATGTAGCAAAGGGTTTTAATGACCGCCTTGACATCTCCGGAGTGATGTTGACAAAAATGGATGGAGATGCCCGTGGAGGAGCTGCACTGTCAATCAGAGCAATTACCCAAAAACCGATAAAGTTTATTGCTGTTGGAGAGAAGCTGGAAAATCTGGAAGCATTTCATCCGGAGCGTATTGCTTCAAGAATATTGGGAATGGGCGACATGCTCTCACTGATAGAAAAAGTAGAAGATTCATTCAGCGAAAGTGAAGCCCTGCAGATGCAGAAAAAGCTGAAGCGAAACGAATTTACACTGGAAGATTTCAGAGACCAGTTGCGTTCGATGCGTAAAATGGGATCTATGAAGGATGTTTTAGGCATGTTGCCTGGCATGAATACTTCAGCACTTCAGGAAGCCAACATTGATGATCACAAACTTGTTAAGATCGATGCCATAATTTCTTCTATGACTATTAAGGAAAGGCAAAACCATAAGCTGATGAATGGCTCACGCAGATTAAGGGTCGCCAAAGGAAGCGGGACAACTGTTAGTGAAATAAATCGACTGCTGAAGCAATTTGCTCAAATGCGTAAAATGATGCAGAAACTGTCAAAAGTTTCCAGTCCGGGCAAGGCTATGCGTATGATGCAGGACATGATTCCGGGTTAATTTATAAAAACTGTTTCATTTTTTTAATCAACAATTTTACCTATAGCTTGTATTAGACTTAAACAGAATAATTAGCGATATTTAACATGGTTAGAATTCGTCTCGCCAGAGGTGGCGCAAAAAAGAAACCATATTACCGTATTGTAGTTGCAGACCAGCGCTGCAAACGTGACGGCCGGTACCTTGAGCGTATTGGATTTTACAATCCGATGGTCAAGGAAAATCGTTTTGAGATTGATGCGGAGCGCCTAAAGCACTGGCTCTCAGTTGGAGCACAACCCAGCGACCGGGTCGGTAAATTAATGAAGCTGGCAAATATCAAGGTTTAAAAAGCTTTACGGGGTTTATCGTTTTTTTCGATAAAGGCCGAAATGACTGATTATAATGATTATGATGAGCATACATGGATTGCCACCATTGTCGGAGCTCATGGAATAAAAGGAGCAGTCAGGGCAAGGTACGTCACTGATACTCCAGATTATTATCTGAAGGAAAAAGTATTATTTCTTGAGAAAGACGGAAGTTTAAGTGCTTTAAATATAATACGTATTAATCAGTCGAAAAATTGCTGGATCATTCTCTTTGAAGAAATTAATTCCCGCAACGATGCTGAAGTGCTGAAAGGTTGCAGATTGCTTCTGCCTGATGATCAGCTGAGACCTTTGGAGTCCAATGAAGTCTTCGTGCACCAAATCATCGGCTGCCGCGTAGAAGATCAAAAAGGCAGGATTTTAGGAGAAATAACCGATTTTCTGGAAACCGGAGCAAACAATGTCTATGAAGTAAGTAACGGAAGCTCGGCTTTCCTAGTTCCGGACGTTCCCCATGTAGTGCTGGAACTGAATGTTGAAACAAAGAGAATGATCATAGACCCTTTACCAGGATTGATTGTCGCCAGCTGAAGACAGTAATGTTGCGCTTTGAGTTACTGACATTATTCCCGG
>ENA-UPTF01002429-UPTF01002429.1-marine-metagenome-genome-assembly--contig:-NODE-2429-length-10770-cov-6.622276_pt1 | contig 10770 bp, 11 predicted proteins | sample MGYA00238166_ERZ767019 | MGnify/ENA primary metagenome ERZ767019 (study PRJEB28930, sample SAMN06266391) | marine metagenome | isolation source: Sea water from 250 m depth | place: Atlantic Ocean... | reverse complement strand
AAAATCCTTGACAATTCCTTATTCTCTTTTAGCCATTCATCACGCTGATACAAGAAATATTCTATTTGCCTGTCGTTCCATTTCTTCTCCCAACCGCTAGAATCTATATCAACCACAGACTTGTTATTCTCAATTCTGACTCTTTTGTCTGCATGTAACTGAATCGCCTTAGGATAAGTGCGGTGTTCAATAACAAGAACCCTTTCTGCCAAAGACTCTGCAGTGTCTCCATCGTATATCGGAACCTTTGCTTGCAGTAATACGGGACCAAGATCTACAGTCGAATCGATATAATGTACGGTGCAACCAGAGACTTTCTCGCCTGCATCGATTACGGCGTTATGCACTTTCATTCCGACCATTCCATAACCTCCATAGTTTACAACATCATAAGCTGGATGAATGTTCAATATTCGATTTGCATAATGTTCTACCAAGTATTCTGAAAGAATCTGATTAAATCCAGCACAAACTATCAATTCCACTCCTTCGTCATTGCAAGATTCAACAACTTGCTTGTCAAACTCGACCCTTGCATCCTCTCTAGATTCCTTCGAGTCAAACTTCTGGCCTACCGTTCCTTGTATAAACTTGGTTTTTATTCCAGCATTTTCAGCTCTTTCACGCACGTATGCATCCTTGTTGTTGTAGATAACCAGTTTGACCTCTACATCGACTAAAATCTTCATTCTGATATGATCCAATATAGCTTGAAAATCCGTTCCACGTCCACTGGCTAATATTCCTAGTTTTAAGACCAATACGAAAACTAATTATTTATCAGGAATAAATATTTCTCAATGAGCATTAAAGAAAAAAAGATAGCGATTTTTGCCGAAAATGGCTATGAAGAACTTGAACTTTGGTATCCTTACTACAGAATGATAGAAGAAGGAGCCTCTGTTGTCCTTATCGGAAGCGGAACTTCAACCAAATACGTTGGTAAAAAAGGCAATTATCCTGTTATAGTAGACAAAAACATCAATGAAGTTGATTCAAAAGATTTTGACGCTTTAATTATTCCAGGAGGATGGGCACCTGATAATCTTCGTCGCCACCAAAAAGTGATAGACTTTACAAAAGAAATGTTTGAACAAAACAAACCTGTTGCAGCAATCTGCCATGCAGGTTCTTTGTTGGTATCTGCAAATGTTTTGAAAGGCAAAACTGCCACATGTTTCATGGCGATTAAAGACGACATGATTAATGCTGGAATAACTTTTGTAGATGAACCAGTTGTTGTTGACGGCAATCTTGTAACATCTAGAACACCGCAGGACCTGCCAGACTTTTGTAAAGGTATAATCAAATTACTTATTTGATAACATGAAAACAGCTATCGTTGTTGGCGCAGGAATATCTGGGCTCAGCTGTGCTCTAGAGCTCGAAAGAAACGGATACCAAGTACAAATTTTAGAAAAAGAAAACCATTCAGGCGGAAGGGTTCATAGTGATATCGTTGACGGTTACATCCTTAACCGTGGATTTCAGGTCTTGCAAACCGGCTATCCTGAAACAAAAAGACTTCTTGATTATAAAAAACTAGAACTTTGTAACCTTGATCCAGAGGTATGGATCATGAATAATAATAAAATTAAGAAACTTTATGATCCTATACAGAATCCTTCCAGCCTGTTAAAGGCAGCTTTCTCGAATGTAGGTACATTTTGGGATAAATTACGCCTTCTCCAACTAAGACAATCCACTACATCCCGTTCAACAGACACGATATTCCAAGAAAACGAAATCACCACACTTGAACAAATAAAAAATTACGGATTCTCAGACTCGATTATTAATGAATTTTTCAAGCCCCTGTTTGGCGGAGCATTTCTAGATAATGAACTTGATACAACCAGTCGAATGTTCAATTTTGTCTATAAAATATTTTCAATAGCTCCGATTGCCATTCCAAAATACGGGATGAAATCAATTCCAGAACAACTTGAAGATGAACTAGAATCAAAAATATCATTCAATACTGATGTCGTTAGATTAGACAACAAAAACGTATTCCTGGAAAACGAAACTCTTTCAGCAGACGCCATTGTATTGGCGGCAAATCATAATTCTGCAAGACAATTAATTCCTTCAATAGATGAAATCTACTGGAATTCCACTTCATGCTATTATTTTATTGCGGATTCCCCTCCGTTTAGTTCTAAGGTTGTATTGTTAAACGGAAACAATCGAGGAGAGATTAACAACGTTTTCGTTCCTACCAATGTATCAAAATCCTATTCTCCAAATAACAAATCGATTATTTCTGTTTCAACGATTGGGTTAAACCATAATGAAGCTGAAATTCGCAATGAGCTCAACAATTGGTTTGGAAACCAAACAGAAGACTGGAAATTATTGCATACATATCATATCGAGCAAGCACTACCAAGAATGTCCGTCCCTAGCGTGTCCCACTCACAGTATGTCAACGGCGTTCATATGTGCGGCGACTATCTTACATCATCTTCAATCCATGGTTCAATGTATTCGGGACGAATGGCAGCAAACCAAATCACTTCGGATTAATATTACATACGCCGGGAGTGGGATTTGAACCCACGAGTCCAGAAGGACAATCGCTAACTAATTCTATTAAATTCGAGGCGATCGCGTTTGACATAGCCAATATTCTGACTTCGCTACCCCGGCACTCTATATTGTCTTTAATATTTTAAAAAGAAACTCTTTCAAAAATCGGTTCACTTAAATTTATGAAAAATTACAAGCTACTGATGAACCAAATTGCATTAGTTATAGGACTGTTATTCTTTTTGATTACAGCCATTCCTCTAACTCTCGGTCAAGTCGACCTCGATTCAGAAATAGACTTTAGGTTCACATATCTTATGTCTGATAAAACAGTGTATGAAGCAGGCGAAATAGTTGAATTTGAAGCCTGGATAGTAAACAATTCTACCGAACATGACTTGGCAATTTACCTTATTGCTAATTCGCCATTTATTAACGACAATAATCCCGCTACTCCTGATGCTATAACTTCCGAAACCGTAATCATTCCAAAAAACACTGAAGGATCAATAAAGATTCTTCTTCCTTCCCAAGAAGAGCGGTATGGAAGACAAATACTTCGGGTGAATGCTTATGCAACGTCTACATCAGACGAAACAATCACTGCAGAAGATGTTACATTGTTCCAAGTTCAATTTGAAGAGAAGACTCCTTCCAGAATCCCATTGATTGGATTTATTCTTGTTATAGCTCTTGTAGCCGGCTTTGTATTACGTTCTACACGATCTGAACTCTCTGATATAAGAGAATAGTCACTCTACAGACTTTACTAAATTTTCAATTAAGCTTGCTATCAGTATTGGCCCTACTCCTCCAGGGACAGGCGTAATTACTGATGCCTTCTCACTCACTTGATTAAAGTCAACATCGCCGATAACCTTGCCATCGATATAGTTGTTAGCTGCATCGATAACCACAACTCCTTCCTTTACCATATCTGCTTTGAGCCATTCAGGCTTTGAAATCTCGGTAACAATTATATCAGAAGCGACTAAATCTTCAAAAGTTAAATGATCTCCTACGTCTATCTTTCTTACATCTCCGCCTCTGTTCTTCAAAATTGATGATAATGGCCTTCCTAACAAATCCGAAATTCCTATTACCATGATATTCTTTCCCTTGATTCCTATTTTGCAGCGTTCAAAGATTTCTAAAACCGCTACTACACCTGCAGGAAAATAAGATTCTTCATTATTGTCTATCTTTTTTAATGTAATTGGATTTAACGCATCAATGTCTTTTTCTAAAGCAATTCTTGAAAGAATCTTCTCCGTTTCAAACCCATCGGGCAACGGCAACTGAATTAATATTCCATTGACCTTATCGTCAGAATTCAATCCATCAATAATCTTCATCAAATCATCGTTGGTTGCGCCTTCCTCGATTTTTCGTATTTGTCCATCTGCCCCAACCTCTTTGATTTTCTTTAATTTCATGCCTACATATCTTTCAGATTCCTGATCCTCACCTACAAGAATTATTTCAATATACGGAATCTTGCCGCCTTCTTGTAGTAGTGAAATCCTGTGCTTACAGTTATCCAACATCTCTGAAGCAATACTTCTGCCATCTACAACTGTCATGTTTTACAATAGATTCTAATAATGATGTTCTTATAGTTCTATCTCTTATTAAAAAACAAATGACAGTAAACATAACCGTGGTTAAGACAGGATTTCTTGGAGTAACCACTCTGATTGAAGCGCTATTGGATGAACGAGCATCACGCAAAGATATTTCCGTCCGTTCTGTTACTTCAGGTTCAAAAATGTCATCGACCGAAGCTCAGGAAGTCGAGCAACTGTCTAATTCTTTAGATACTGATTTGTATATTGTTGTCAGTCCGAATGCTTCACTAGACGCGCCTAAAAACCTTGCACTCAATCTAGGAAAAATCAAGCCAACAATCTTAATTTCTGATAGCCCTGCTTCAAAAATTAAAGATGAACTAGTCGATAAAATTGGTTATATCTTTATTCAAGGTGATCCATTGATTGGTATTCATAAGGAATTTCTGGATCCAATCGAAATGTCAAACTTCAACAGTGACGTTCTAAAAGTTCTGTCAGTAACTGGAGCACTTCAGGCCCTAGTCAATGAGATAGACAAAGTCATTGAACAAATAAAGAACTCTCAATCCATTACATTTCCTAAACTAGTCATCGGTAAACATACTGCTGTGTCTAGTTCTGGGTTGACTAATCCATATTCCCGGGCAAAAGCCCTTGCAAGTTATGAAATTGCACGTTTGGTTGCAAGATTATCTGCAGAAGGAGCATACAAAGAAAAAGATCGGGAACGTCGTTTACTAACTGTCAGTGCTTCACACGAACTCATTCGGCAAGCTGCTAAGTTAGCCGATGAAGCCAGGGAAATAGAAAAACAAACCGATTCTGTACATCGCAGTATCCATGACAGTTCGGGAAAAACCGTTACAAAAAAGAAATTCTTCGATTCAGTTTAGTTTGGATTACCTGACCCAAACTCATCAACGTCTTGATAATACCAAGCTATTGTTTGTCCATCCTTTGGAATGAATAAATTCGAGCCAATGTCCAATAATTGCCAATCCTGTTGGTACTGCCATGCAGACCAGGCATAGTCTGGATTATTTCCAGTTCCTAACAACGAATTAACAAAATATGCGTTAAAATCACTATAATATATTGAATCGATATTTTCTTCTCCGATTATGAATGCTGTGGAATCATACATACTCAAACCAACTGGAACTCGTGTTTGATTGAAATATATTATTGTTCCATTCCCAAAATCCACTATAAAATCAATATTTATCGAAACATTATCGATATTTTCCTGAATTGCCTGATAATTCTGATCAAGAACCCTATATTCATTGTACATATACAAAGCACCCGAAAACGATAGGACCGCAACTGCAGAAAGAAACACTATTAACGATTTATTTATACTCATTTTGATGATATATTTTTAGTCACCATATATATAAATATAGGCACTAGGATAGAAAACATTGCAAAATTAGCTATTTGGTGAATTATCGAAAACGGAATACCGGCAACTATTCTCAATATCATTCCATCAAAAGTTTGATAAATTAAAAGACCTTCGATAGAATTCGTCCAAATATCATATATGAATGCACCAGTTACCCCGAAACCTCCTAGGACTACTGTTGTTTCTAATGGATTTTTTAAAAACTTATTTTCAATATTAAAAACGCGTCTGCACAACACACCAAAAATTCCGAATATCATTTCCCCTGTCATCAATGCAATAATCAAAGGAAAACCAGCTCCGCCTAAAGGATTTATCGAACCATAAACTAACCAAGACAATATTGAGATAGATGCCGCTACAGGAAATCCAAATAAATACCCCGATAGAAAAATCAAACTATCCATTAATTTTACTTGCGGAAACGCGATTAGTGCATAATTTGAAGCTACTATTATCGCTGTAAAGACCGAGATGAATGCAATCTCTTTTGTTTTCATTTTAGATCTAAATAAAAATTATTTTTTTATGTTTTGATTAATTTAATATTATCAACTTCGCCAGAAACTTGGAACCTGCGCATTAATTCCTTAACTTCATTGGCCTTTCCATCAACAATTAATAATTCTACACACTTTTTCGCACCTAATTTGTAATGCAAACCAGTTTTTGTAATTTTATCAAATTCATGTTTAATATCTGTAACAGAATGTTCTTCTCCTTCTTCGTGTGTAATCAACATAATACATTGCATATTTCCGACAAGATTCTCTCTATCGATTTTTTGATTCATTAATGAACGAATTCCTGCACGAATTAACTCTGACCTTCCAGAGAAACCCTCTGAACTTTGGAGTTCATCCATCTCTTTAAGAAAATCCTTGGTCAATGAAATACTTACTATCGGCATTGTGTCTCACCTACTATATTATTGTAGAATTATTAAATATTTACTTTTTATTATATAATAATTATATATAATAAATACATTGAAAAAGTTAATAGCTGATTAGGATGACAAAAATTCTCGAACTCGAAGCCATTAATGTAATTCGTAATAAAAACCTTATTCTTGAAAATGTTTCACTGTCAATAGAAGATTCAGATTTCTTGGGTCTACTTGGACCAAGTGGATCTGGTAAAACCACACTCTTGAAAATTATGTGCGGATTAATCACCCCTGATACCGGAAAAATTACATACCCATCAACAAAAAAACCAAAAATAGGTTATTTGCCACAAGCATTGCCTTCCCTACCCAATTCTCCCGCAACCGTTATGGAAATAATATCATCAGGATTCGATTCCAAGCCCTTTACCAACAACCACGAAAAAATAATTACAATGGCAAAAGAAATGGGCGTGCAAAACCTACTAGAAACAAAGATTACACAACTTTCTGGCGGACAAATTCAACTTGTATTTCTTATCCGAGCGTTAATAGACAATCCCGATATGATTATTCTTGACGAACCTAGTAGCAGCATCGACACAAAGAGTCAATCAAAAATATTCCAAATCCTTGCAGATGTAAACAAAAATAATATCCCTGTAATATTCTCCTCGCATGATACATTTGCTATAACAAATTCTGCTAACCGTATTGCTTGTATTAATAAAAAACTTGATTATCACGGTTCATCAAAAGACTTTCTCAGCAACAAACATCTCGCCGAATCATACGGTTATAGCGTTGATGTTCTTTCGCATAAAGGACACGATTAAATAATGTTAGAAATGCTTTCCCAAGATTTTATGATTAATGCACTAATTGGTAGTGTAGTTCTTTCAATTACAGCTCCGATCTTAGGAATGTTTGTAGTCTCTAGAAGAATATCTCTTGTCGGAGATACACTATCGCATCTTGCATTTGCAGGTATTGCTATTGGCGTATTCCTGGATTTCTTCCCATTACTTACGACTATAACGTTTTCGATTATCGCATCTTTGTTACTTATCAAATTAATGCAAAGTAACACACTCAATTCAGATGCAGTTTTAGCCGTGTTTTTCTCTTCAAGCATGGCCGTTGGCACGGTTTTGCTAAGCCTCTCTGAACAAGTCATCAACATCAACGAAATATTGTTTGGAAGCCTTCTTTGGATTACTCGACAAGATATACTGTATCAAGGAATTGTCGGATTAAGTATAATTGCAATCACTCTCTTCTCATACAAAAAATGGTTCTTAATTTCAATTGATCAAGATCTTTCTCGTGTTAATAACACTAATGTAAATTTCTACGACAATCTCTTAATCGTACTCACTTCGATATTGATTGTAGTTTCTGTTCGTATGGTTGGCGTACTTTTAATTTCATCTTTATTGGTACTTCCAATATTAATTGCACTCCAACTAACAAATAATTTCCGAAACACGATTTTTATAGGAATCGGAATTTCATTACTGTGCACATTATCGGGAGTGACATCTTCATATTATCTATCTAGTCATCCGTCAATTATCCCACCAAGCGGATTAATTGTCATTATTCTTTCAGCGATATTTACAATAGTCCTAATCAAAAACAACCTTAAAATCGACAAGTTTGAATCTAACTTTTAATTATTCTGCCCACATACCTATTGTATGAAAAGATATCATTGTTTAAACTGCGATATTTGGTTCAATGAAGACGAATTTGAGACTGAACTATTGGTCAAAAAACGTTCTCATTGCATCGATACAATGGAAAAATCTTGATGTTTAGTCCTTTTATTCATTATTTACTATAATTAATTCAATGACTGATCGAGATATCAACAGTCTAGCTAATGTAGTTGAAGAGAAAACACTATCTAACGTAAATGAATCAACTTCCAATCTAGTAATTGACGAACCGCCACCAGAGATGTGCTTCACTTGTAAGGGAACTGAACTGCTATGCGGTAAATCCAGATGTCCGATTATAGTCAAGGCCGAGTCAATGACTCGTGTTTCCCCCACCTCGGATTCGAATAATATTGTTGGTTCGACGCCCCCTGGCGTTTTTGTAGGAAGATACGGATATCCTAAAGTCAGTATCGGTCCTATGACACCTAATTTTCATGGAGATACGGAAATCCTAGACACTCCTGAGCAATGGTACGGTAAATCAATCGATGAAATTGTAGATTATCGGCATTCATTGATTCGCGGCAGTACAAATATTGATGTTAAACAAGCCAGCAAAGGCGGAAGATTAGTGGAAAACCTTCAAGAACTCGCTATGGCATCTCAACCCGTTGACCTGGAACTCAAACTAACCAAAAAACCACAAAACCGTTTATCTTTTAGCGAAAACTCGCAACCATTCGGTCCTTCTGCACCACTAGAAACTTTTAGTACAAACACAGTAACAGTTGATCAAAGAATTGAAAAAGCGTACTATGATAGAGATCAAAAATCATCTGACGGAATCGTAGAACTGTACAAGAAAGGAGTTCTTGTATCTAGAATCCAAAAATCACTCAGCGCCGGTAATCTTGGAATAGGCAACAACCGAAAGTTTGTACCAACACGTTGGAGCATTACTGCGGTAGATGATACTGTCTCTAAAAACTTGGTTGAAAAAATAAAAGATTATCAAACTATTGATGACTTTCGTGTATACACTCTTCAGAACCTCGACAATCTTTACGTTGCAATTTTATTGCCAACAAAATGGCAATTTGAATGGATTGAAGCTTGGTTCAAAAACACAACTTGGAATCTGTGGGGAAAGGAACCATATCTTATCGGCGATCACGAAACGTATTATGGAAGAAAAGAATACGCTCGAGTAGGCGGCTGTTATTATTCAACACGATTAGCTGTCGCTGAATCACTGCTATCAGAAAAACGACAAGCAGGTGCTATACTTCTTAGGGAAATACATCCTGGATACATCCTGCCGGTTGGCGTTTGGAATGTTCGTGAAAGTATCCGCCATCAAATGCAAACGAAATACGAATCTTTTGATACTCTTTCTGATACACTTGATTATGCTTTCTCAAAACTCACTATAAAGAAAAATCAATGGCTGAATTCAAGTTATTTGTTAAATCACGTTTTATTCCAAAAACGCATGACTGAATACCTATAGCCAATTTATATAGAATCTTGCGCTATAATGAATTAGGGGAGCAAGTTCTACTGAACCATAGGTGAGTTAATAGTTATCTTATTAACATTTCTCCCCTAATCATCATTCAACAAACTTTATTTTCACTCGGATTTACAAGTAATTTAGATTAAATTGTCACGAGAAAAATATAACCAAGTTTTTGATTTACTAGAACAACATCACAAATGGTTCTCCGAATCTATTCCTCTCATTGCATCTGAAAACATACCTAGTCCTGCTGTACGAGAGGCATATGCATCAGACTTTGGAAACCGCTACGCAGAGGGATGGCCTGGCGAAAGAGTATATGCTGGCTGTAAATTCATTGACGAAGTTGAATTAATCACAATCGACCTAGCTAAAAAATTATTTAATGCCGAATTCGCTGATGTTCGACCAATCTCAGGAGTTTGTGCTAATCTTGCTGTTTATTCTGCATTTACAAACCCTAATGATACAATGATGGCTTTACCTATACCATCTGGCGGACATATCTCACACGGACAGAAAAAATTCTCTGGCACTGCAGGGTTAGTTCACGGACTGAACATAGAATATTTTGCATTCGACAGGGAAGAAATGAATATTGATGTGGACCAATCAAAACAACGAATTGAAAAACTGATTGCCGACAATAAAAAACCTAGTTTTGCCATGTTCGGAGGCAGTCTGTTTCTTTTCCCACACCCTATGAAAGAACTTAAGGACTTTCTTAAAAGCCATGATATTTTCATTTGTTACGATTCCGCGCATGTTTCAGGATTAATCGCAGGTAAACAATTCCAAGATCCATTACGTGAAGGCGCAGATACCATGACACTCAGTACACATAAAACACTTCCAGGTCCTCAAGGCGGCATGGTTCTGTCTTTTGACAAATATGCCGAAGACATCAAGAAATCAGTATTTCCTGGAAATACAAGCAATCATCACCTTCATAGTGTTGCAGGAAAAGCAATAGCATTTGCCGAAATGATTGAATTCGGAGAAGAATATTCTGCACAGACTGTTAAGAACGCACGCGCTCTTGCAGAAGCATTATCTTCACACGGAATCGCCGTTTTAGGTGAAAAACATCACTTTACTGCATCCCATCAAATCGCCGTTGATGTTTCGAAATATGGCGATGGCGGTAAGTTTGAGCATGAACTTGAAGAAGCCAACTTGATTGCAAA
>ENA-UPTF01002428-UPTF01002428.1-marine-metagenome-genome-assembly--contig:-NODE-2428-length-10773-cov-4.269166_pt1 | contig 10773 bp, 6 predicted proteins | sample MGYA00238166_ERZ767019 | MGnify/ENA primary metagenome ERZ767019 (study PRJEB28930, sample SAMN06266391) | marine metagenome | isolation source: Sea water from 250 m depth | place: Atlantic Ocean | study... | reverse complement strand
CTTGTGTATGAACCTTCAAGCTTTACAGAAACTTGATCCTTTTGATAAACAGTCCAATTACCTGATAATTCAAGTCCCTTTGATTCCATTCCTCCAATGTTAGTTAGCTGGGATTGTAAAAATCCAAGTGAAGGTGATAGAGATACGGGTAATAGTGCGTCGGCTGTTTGTTGATTATAGTATACTGCCTCAATGCCTAATAAATCATTTAAAGCTGTAAATTCCATTCCAAATTCAATCTCGGTAGAACGTTCCGGCTTAAGATCCGCATTACCCAAGTTTAATGGTAATACAGCCTGATTATTCTCAATTCCAGAAGAAGGCTGCCATGTACGCATAGCATCAAATGCTCCTGGCTGTAGACCGGATGTTCCATAGGCAGCACGTAATCTAAATTGATTTATTGCATTAAAGTTCCAAAAAGGCTCCTCAGAGACAACCCATGATAGTCCTGCTTTTGGATATTGTTGAAAACCAAAATCTTTACCAAATGCAGAATTTCCATCCATGCGCAGTCCAACTGTCAAAAACAAACGATCCTCTAAACCCAATTGTTCTTGAACGAAAACGCCAGCGTTAATAACAGTTTCTTCAAATTCATCAACATTACTAACTGATGACCCACCTCTTAATGTACTTAAGGCAGAAGATGGAAAATTATTGACAGAGACTTGCTGCTGGTTCGTTTTTTCTGTAAAACTTTGTGCGCCAAAAACAGTTGATGATGTAAGTTTATCAGAAATTGTAAAGTTAGCATTCGTCTTAAAATCTAATGTGACAATATCTTTTTCTCTATGCCATCTATCTCTAGCACCTTTTGATGGCGAAGCTGGATTTGCACCTCCCTTAGGAACAAAACGAGTTGTTTTTACTAATACATCATTTAATCCAAGTTGAAAACTAGATCGAACTTGGTCGTTCCATCTGTAATCTATTTTACCGCTAATCAAACGGTTATCTGTCACTTCTTCTGAGTCCCATGTCAAAGCACCAGCTACCGTATAATCTTGACCACCATATGGTCTTAATTCAGATGTATTTGACGGATCACATAGCATGATTTCAGCCCAAAAACCCCACCAAGGCATCGGTGCCATCATTCTATTTTCAGTTAAACTAACATCAATACTTGTAGTTAGTTTATCAGTGTTTTGAAAATCAAGTGCTGTTCGAATACTCCATTTGTCTACACTATTCTTTGGCTGTGAACCTGGATGATCTGCCCAAGATGCAGAAGCATAATATTTTGTTCCAGGAGTCCCGCCTCTTACTGAAAAAGAATAATCCTTCTGATGAGCATTTCTCATATAATCAGCAGCTGGATTATTGGTCATAATTGTTCTTGTTTTAGAATCATAACCATAATTGTCATCAACACGGTTTTTTGCATCAATTTTTGCAATTTTCTGATTTGTTCTGAAACTATATGAAGGAGCACTTATAGTACCCCGTTTTGTAAAAATCTGAATAACACCACTGGATGCCTCAGTCCCAAACAAAGTCGCAGCGGCAGCACCTTTAATTACTTCTATACGATCAATATTATTTGGATCAATATCATTTAATCGTGAAGTAGAAATAGATGCATTATCTGTCATACTATTATCTATTCTAACTCCATCAATATATATTAAAGGCTGGTTCCTTTGCGTCAAACTAACGGTCCCTCTTAACCGTATCCTAGATGCCCCACCTTGGCCACCCATATTTGCACCAACAAGACCAGGAATACGTCCCTGCAGTGCATCGGTAACAGTTTGAACAGAACCAGAGTTTAAATCTTCCGAACTTATAGAATTAATTGTTTGTCCTAAAGCCTTACGTTTTGCAGGAGCTCCAGTTCCTGTTACAACCACCTGATCCAAATTAATTGCAGATGTTTTTAAAGTAAAATCAGCTTTACTCTCTTCCCCTGCAACAATTGTTACTTCTTGACTTGCATTTGCATAACCAACATAAGTTACAGTGACAACATAAGTTCCTTCAGGAAGATTCCCAATATAGTATTCGCCCATAACATTAGCTGCAGTTCCATAGGAAGTACCTTCAAGCAAAACATTTGCTCCAGCCAAGCCTTCTGCAGACTCTGATGAGACCACACCACTTAACTGACCAACTTGAGCAACAATAATATTTATTGCAGTGAAAATACCTATAGAAAAGACTTTGATTTTCTTCATAATTATCTCCATATATTTTTAAATCTGTACTAGATGTATTAAGGTGTTACATCTTTCGGAAGAAACTACATAGGGGATTAATTATATGTCAATATATAATAATATATAATTTTATATAATATAAGATTAATTCTTTTCTCTAGCTGAACTCTTGGGCAAAAACTTTATATAAGTTCGACATTCTTTATTAACTATATTATAAAAACTATAATAATCAGCTCCTCTTAAAGAGCCATCTTTACAAATAAAATTAATCTTTAGTGCAATATCAAAATGTTCAATATCCAAAGAATCAGCAATTGCCAGCCGTTTATAGTGTTCCTCTAAAATTAATTTGATATCTTTTTGAGGAAACATTACATCAGATTCAAATTCATATACATTATTAATAAATTCTTTTTTACTGTATCCTAAATAACCGTTTTCATGTACATTAAACACATTTTTGATTTTCACTGGATCAATATCTAAAAGGATATAATAATCATTGCTATCCACTACATTTTTATAATAAGAATCGCGTGAAAAAATTAAATTTTCATTTTCCTCTCTTAGCTTTTCAATTAAATCTGATTGATGATCAATTAATTTTAATAGTTTCCCGGTTCTCATTGATTGCCTGAAGTTTTTTGTGAAATTAATTCTCAATTATTAACTAACAAAATCTAAAAATTTTACATATGTATTAATTGAATTCATTTCCAGATCATAGTATTTAATAAAATAACCCCATCGGTTTCCCTTATTTTTCATTTTATATAAAATGTGATCCGAAATATCAAAATGAGCAATATTTAGAGTTCCAGCAAGATCGAAACGCACTTTTTCGAATTCACTTAGATATTGTTGATCTTTTTTAGAAAAAAGAGAAGAATCAGGCCAAAGTTTAGATAACTTAACAAATTCTTCCTTAGAATAGCCCAAAAGCCCAGCAGCAGGCAAATTTATTTTCACTATTTCTCCCGTATCAATTCTGCGCTCAAAAGAATAATCATGGTCATTAATTATTTTTTTTGACAAACGAAATTTATTTATGTTATTTTTGAGTCCACTATTTTCTTTCTTTAGTATATCAATTAATTCTAATTGATTAGAAATAATATTCTCTAGCGGAAGTTCTGTATTTAAATGTTTATCATTATTTATTCCGATAGGCTCTATTAATACATCATTATTACCCGCCCACTTTAATTTTACTTTGTTTATTTTAGCGAGTTTATTGAGATTCTCACGTCTTGGATTAGAATTTCCACTTCTCCATTTATGTACAATGAATCTACTCACATTAAGTAAATCACAAATCTCACTAATAGCAAGATTTGATTCATTAATTAATTGTTGAATTGCTAGTCCTTTTTTCATCAAATCCTCATAAAATTAAGTTAATTATAGTATATTGTAATATAAAGCTATTAGAATACAAAATTATATATTGTTATATTATGTAATATAATACTAAGTTTTATCTAGGAATTGGATTCATTTAATAATGATACCCCTCAACTTCCTCTCCTTTATAGTTGGTTTTTTGGTATTATTCCAGTTCTTCATTAATAGATACCTCCTTTTATTGGGAGGTATCTTTTTTTATGGGATCATTACGGACTTTTATTTTACCTCTATAAGAATTATTATTAATAATTAGCTCTATGATATACGAACCAGATTTTGCCTGTACATTGCTGTAAAGTTTTGGCCCAAATAAAACTTTCCCTTCAGCAAACATATTATATTTTTTTACCAATGCACTGCGCACCTGGTTCAGATCTTTAAAGCTAACTCCATTATTATTTTTAATTTGAATTTCATTTAGCTCCGCTAATAATCTTTTATCTTTCACTCGATCTTTCAGTATTGCAATCACATTTGATAAATGCTGTTTATAGTCATTTGATTCACTGACCGTACGCTTTAAGACTAAGGGCCAAATAGCTCGATTAATACCTGCTTTAACTGGGCTCTTCATTGTATATGTTCGATCTGTTTTTTTATCTATTATAATTATTTTGGCACTATCATCTAAAGCAGAGTTACTATAATAATGAATTAGACCTCCAGATGGTGGATTTTCTCCACGGAACTCAAAAAATGGTTGCTTTCTACCTGTATTAATTTTGCGCCATTTTGTTGCAGGTTTATTACTAAATAAATGGACTTTTTTATTTGTAATTTTTTTAGTTAGCTGTCTTAAAGGACTTATGTCATCCAAAATCCATATACTTCTACCATGAGTGCCGATAATCAAGTCTCCTTCTCTTGGATGGATAACAAGATCATGCACTGCAACCGTTGGTAAGTTCTTATTCAATGTAGCCCATGATTCTCCACCATCTAAAGATGTATGGACGGTAGCTTCTGTTCCAACAAAAAGTAAATTTGAATTCTCATAATCTTCTTTAATAACATAGGTGCTGTACTTTTCTGGCAAATTAGCTGTGATATTTTTCCATGATTTACCAAAATCATCTGTTCGATAAACATAAGGTTTATTGTCATCATATCGATGGTTATCAAAAGTTACATATGCCCTACCTTTTTTATGGTTCGATGCGATAACTCGACTGACCCAAATTTTTTCAGGAACATCATCGATATTTTTTTTGACATTGGACCATGTTTTTCCACCATTTTTTGTTACCTGCACATTACCATCATCGGTCCCTACCCAAATCACATTTGGGCTTAAAGGTGAGTCGCTAATTGTAACAATAGTAAAATGGTTTTCACCACCAGTATTACTATTGGTTAATCCTCCACCTTTTGATGTATTTCTTAATTTAGAATCATTAGTTGTAAGATCTGGACTAATTATTTTCCAACTATCTCCCCTATCATTTGATTTGAAAAGATGGTTTGAACCAAAATAAACAGTTCGGCTATCATTAGCAGAAATGATGAAAGGACTACTCCAATTAAATCGAAATTGAGGAGGCAGTAAAGGTCTTTCTGCTCTCTCCCCGAAAAACCAATGCTCACCTGGATCTATAGTGTAAATATTTGGAGTCTCATCATAATTATAATTCACAAAGTCTTTGAAGTTAGTTATCGTTTCTGGCGTTGGAGTGATATACTTATACTCCCTTGTAACTATATTCTGTCTTGCTAAAAATCCAACATGATTTACGGTATAAATAGTTTCCCAATCCTTAGGGTCAATTTGTGAGTGAAAACCATCTCCTTCCGCAACCCAAGTGCTGTGCATATTTAAAATACCTCTAACTTCTCTACTATTACTTGGAGTTAACCATAGAGCGCAATCCTGTAAACCGCCAAGAACAAAATAAGGATCGCGCATATCAACGCCAATCGCATAATACTGTCCAATAGCCATATTGTTAAAGTTTAGCCAAGTCACTCCACCATCAACGCTTAATCTCGCACCTTGGTCGGTTGCAAGGTACATTATGTTATTATCATAAGGTGCAATCCACATATCATGGTCATCACCTCCATCAGTCCTCCAATGACGTGACTTAAAGGTCTTGCCCCCATCATTGGAGATCATAAATTGCCTAGATACAACATAGATATTTTTATCATCAATTGGATCTATTTCTATCTGTCCATGATAAAAGGGTCGAACGGCATGCTTTAACAAAAATTCCCATGATTCTCCACCATCATTAGATCGATAAACACCGCTACCAGGCTGATCCAATGGCAATTGTTCATCCGCCTCATATGCCATGACCATAATATCAGGATCATTTAAATGAATTGATATATCTATCATTCCACTTGAACCTTTTGCAAGACCTTTTTTTATTTTCCTCCAACTTTTTCCACCATCAATAGATTTATATAATCCTCCATTAGCACCTCCACTATAAAAACTAGCTGGTTGCCTTATACGATGATAAAATCCAGCAAAAAGGATATTGGGGTTTTTTGGATGCATAATAATTTCTGTACAACCCGTCTTACCATCGTTTGGCAAACCATTTATAAGTTTTTCCCATGTTTTACCACCATCAATAGTTTTAAATAATCCACGCTCACCTGAATAACCCCACAAATGTCCTACAGCAGCCACATATAATATATTGGGGTCAGTCGGATGTGGTTGAATCTCTGCAATTTGATGTGTGCTTTCAAGACCCATATTTTTAAATGTCTTCCCTCCATCAATAGATTTATAAATACCATCACCATATGCACTTGAGTTTCTATTTGCTGATTCACCCGTTCCTACCCAAATAATGTTAGGGTCTGGCTGAAAAAAAGCGACAGATCCAATTGACCCTGCTCCGTAATGATCAAATATTGCCTCCCAAGTCATACCTGCATTGGTTGATTTAAAAACGCCCCCTGAAGCTGAAGCGATCAAAACTGTACGATAATCATCATCCAAGGCATCAATAGCGGCAACCCTACCCATCATATTAGCGGGCCCTATATTCCTCCAACTTAGATCTTGTGAAATATAGTTTGTGGGTTTTTGAGCAACCAATTGGCAACTGATAAATACAATTAACCCAACGGTTTTACTAAATTTTGTTTTCATAGTTAGATTTTCTTTTAATTAATTGATTGAAGTAGATGTTAGAAAAATTAACACTTCTTATAATTCTATATTAGATTATTATCTTCCCAATCATGATTAGGAAGATAATAATTTGTAAATACTATCCATTCCTTTATTTGAAATGGATATTGATATTTGACTAAAGCTTAAGGACTGCCCACTCTTTTGTTAGATTAGGCACTCTACCCATATTATATCCTGTGCCTTCTGCAACAACAACCATATCTGAAGGATTATAACCATACCCTCCCTTAGGGTAGAATAAACCAGGCTCCATAGAAAAAGTCATATTCTTTTCTAGGACAGTTTCGTCACCTAGAGCAATATAAGGTTCTTGATGTCCTTCCATACCTTCTCCATGCGCAACCCGCTGATAAAGAAACTTCTGCATACCATTCTGTAATTGGTATTCATGTACTGCTTTAGCAATATCTTGACAACGTGTGCCAACACTAGACATTCTTATTTGCATCTGAGAACCCTCAGCCATGACTTCCCACATTTTTTCCATTTCACTAGTCCAAGGTGCGATTTGATAGGGACAATATAATTCCCCCCCTTGTCCTCCAATTCGAACCACTCCTGAGACCTGAAGGGAGTCACCTTTTTTTATTTTATTATGATGAAATTGATTCGGGTGCGGATAAGCATTGCCAATACCAGACCTACAACCTATTCCCACTCTAACACCGACTGCAGTATGCGGATGGCCATCACGTTTTATATCTTTCATTATAAGATCAGTACCATACTCCATTGCTGCCATTTTAACCTTGAAATCAGTAAGATCTGTTCCATATTGTAGTATATAATCTCTTGTCCACGCATGTATGTCACTAAAATAATTATAAACTCGTTGCGTCAATGCCAATTCTTCATCTGTTTTAACACGACGCATCTTAACGCACACATCACTAACATCTTCAAAAGATGCTTTTGGTAAAATATTTTGCATGTGTTTTAATGTTTTATATGAAGGTGTTGCACTTAACCCAATATTCTTACTTCCGTAACCACGTTTTTTTATTCCTGTTAATTGCCATTTGACCAAATCAACTGGGGGGCCAATACTGACTTTCCCTTGATCGGGATATGCACCATCATGATGAGGATAATCATAGTAGTATTCACCATCTGTTATCCACCAACTTTTTACTATTTCTAAATCCAATCCAGGATAAAACCAATGAATAGCCATTTTATCTGTCGGAATAAAACATGAGAATGGTCTTTCTGTAGTACTGTGAAATAATCCAGTATAATAAATAAGATTCCAACGATCAGTAATTAAAATACCATCAAGACCTTTTTCACCTAATTTTTGCTGGAGGACCTTAACTCTGCCCTTATGCCACTCAAGTGGCAGTCGGTCAATCGTAGATGGTTTTGGAGTGTCTGTATTATTAACTAATAATTTTTTTGAATTTCCAGATACTGTTGGCAATTTAGTTGAGCCAGCATCATTACTACAGCCAACTGTTAAGGCACCTACGGCTGCCATACTTGAACCTTTGATAAATTTTCTACGATCAATCATAATATTTTCCTTTACTTGCTATGATAAATAATAATAGTGAATATAATATACATTATATTATGTTATTAAACATTATATACTAACTTGTGCATTAAAACATTTAAAAAAATTTGAAAATTGTAAACATTGAAACTATACCTTATGCTATTCCAGTAAAAAATTTTACTGATGCATATACTGGCTTTACGCATTCAAATGCAGTATTGATTAAAATACATACTGATGAAGGATTAGTAGGTATTGGAGAGGCATGCGCATGGGAACCAGAATTTTATGGAGAAACAGTTGAATCGATTCATACCTCAATTAATAATTATGTTTCTCCAATAATTATGGGGCAAGATCCACGCAATATTAATAAAATTATGCAAATGGTAGATAAAGTTCTTGCGCGAGTCACTTGTGTAAAAGAAGGGATTGACTTGGCTTTATTTGACCTTTTAGGGAAAATATTAAATGTGTCTGTTGCTACACTCCTTGGTGGAAAATTTCGCGATCAAATTCCTATCGCTAGTGAGATTGGAATTGACTCTCCTAATCAAATGGCAAAAAGTGCTGAAAAAGTTTTGCAAATGGGTATTAATGTAATAAAGGTAAAAGGATCCGATGATCAAAACAAAGATGTCGATAGAATAATGGCCGTACGATCAGCTATTGGATCTGAAGTCTTATTAAGACTGGACCCAAATGCCGCATGGGATACAGCAGGTACAATCAAAACTATGCAAAAACTTGAATCATGCAATCTGCAATTATTAGAACAACCAATACCTAACTGGGATTATAAAGGAATGGCGCATATACGAAAAAATATTAGTATACCATTGATGGCTGATGAAAGCATATGGACACCGCAGGATGCAATAAAACTTTATGAATATGAATCATGTGATTATCTAAATCTTAAAATAGCAAAAACTTGTGGATTGAGCAGGGGTAAAAAAGTAGAAAATGTTGCAGAAGCAATTGGCCTTCCTTGCATTGTTGGAACTGAACTTGAACCAGGAGTATCTTCTATAGCTAAAATTCATCTTGCTGCATCAATGGCTATTCATCCTCTAGCGAGTGAGTTTACTGAACTGACCCAACTAGATGGTTCAATATTAGATAGACCGATAGAAATAATTAATGGTTGTGTTACTTTACCCAGTGGGCCAGGATTTGGTGTAAATATAAACGATGAAGCTCTTGAAAAATTCAAGATTTAATTAATCACAATAAATAATGTAATCTTTAGGATATATTTAATTATGAAAATAAAACGCATTACTGCTTACCAAGTTGATCTACCCTTACATGAAGGATCCTATAAGTGGTCAGGAGGAAAATCTGTAGATGTATTTGATTCCACCATAGTATCCATTGAAACTGATGACGGATATATTGGATATGGTGAATGTTGTCCCCTTGGTCCATTTTACCTCCCTGCATATGCAGAAGGTGTTCGAGCTGGAATAAAAGAACTTGGCCCTCATCTTATTGGTCTAAACCCAACAGAAACTGGGAAACTTAATCAGATAATGGATCAATATCTTAAAGGGCATGCTTATGTTAAATCTCCAATTGATATCGCTTGCTGGGATATTAAAGGCCAACTTACTGGATTACCAGTTTGTGAAATGCTAGGAGGTCGATATGGAGATGACTTTGTTTTATATCGTGCTATTTCTCAGGTAGAACCAGATGCAATGGCGGCGAATGTAAAACAATATCGAGATGAAGGATATCGCCGTTTCCAACTAAAAGTGGGTGGTAACCCAGATGAAGATATCCAACGTATACGTATGGTTTCAGATGTACTTGAAAAAGGAGACAAACTTATTGCTGATGCGAATACAGGATGGCTTATGCATGAAGCAGCTAGAGTTGTAAGAGCCGTAGATGATATTGATGTTTACATTGAACAACCATGTGAAACATATGAAGAATGTTTGTCTATTCGTGAACGAACTTCTCATCCTTTTATTTTAGATGAGGTAATTGATGGTATTGATATACTTGTCCGAGGACATGCTGAGAGAGCAATGGATGTTGTAAATATAAAAATTAGCAAATTTGGAGGACTTACAAAGGCTAGTTTAGCTCGTGACCTTTGTGTAAGACTCGGAATTGCTATGACATTGGAAGATAGTTGGGGCGGAGATGTTACAACAGCAGCCATTGCCCATTTGGCCCACAGCACACCCACAGAGTATTTATTTACCGCTACTGATTTTAATAGTTACGTAACCGTGAGCACTGCAACGGGCGCTCCCCAGCGTGATAATGGTAGGATGAAGGCTTCCGAACAATCAGGATTAGGCATTCAACCTAGAATGGATGTCCTTGGTGATCCTGTGCTAGAAATCAGCTAACCAGATTCTCGTGCGGACTATCCTCATTCTTTGTGCCAGTATAATTGTGGCACAGGAGCCTTCAAGTCCCCTTTTTTCCTCTTTCAAACAATATAAAAAAGCAAAGGCTGTAACTTCTTTCAATATGGATTGGATATCCGCCGGGCCTGTATTGAATTCTGCCCGAGTGGAAGCCGT
>ENA-UPTF01002427-UPTF01002427.1-marine-metagenome-genome-assembly--contig:-NODE-2427-length-10776-cov-2.566128_pt1 | contig 10776 bp, 9 predicted proteins | sample MGYA00238166_ERZ767019 | MGnify/ENA primary metagenome ERZ767019 (study PRJEB28930, sample SAMN06266391) | marine metagenome | isolation source: Sea water from 250 m depth | place: Atlantic Ocean | study... | reverse complement strand
TCAGTCACTCTGCATGATTGGTCCAAACGGAGCCGGTAAATCAACGGTGCTTCATTCAATTTTTGGTTTTACCAGGATTTTTTCCGGACAGATTCTGTCACGTATAGATGACAGTGAAAAGTACATCACACAATTGAGTTCCAGCCAGAAACTTAAAGAAGCAGGCATTTCCTATATCCTGCAGGATAATTCAGTTTTTCCAGACATGACTGTTGAAGAAAATCTCTATCTTGGTGCTTATCGTAAGCAAGCACGCGACAAAATTGTTGACAACCTGGAGTTTGTCTACGAGACGTTTCCTCGTCTGCAGGAGCGTCGAAACCAGTTAGCAGGAAGCATGAGCGGTGGAGAACAGCAGATGGTGGCAGTAGCCCGGGGGATCATGTCCGATCCGATAATCCTCCTGATTGATGAACCGTCGGTGGGTCTTGCGCCAAATTTAGTTAATCATATGATTGAAAAGATAAGAGAACTCAAAGAGAAGAAAAACCTGACTGTGTTGATGGCTGAACAGAACTTCAACCAGGCAATCAAGATTGCAGATCGGGGTTACATTATTGTGCACGGGGAGATTGAATTTGCGGCCAAAAGCGCAGCGGAATTGGCTGACAATGAAATGATCAAGCAATACTACTTGGGCGTATAGTCATTAAGATATCTCCCCTAGAGAACAACAAAATCATTCCCCGGCACCTGCGCTCAGAGCGATGATTAGACGTAGGATTTGTTGGTGGCGCTGTGGCTATAGTATGCCGAGAGCTTCCAGAACTTTTTGCGGTGTCAATGGGACAGCGGTAACCCGCGCATTAAAGGGTGTCAGTGCATCGTTGAGTGCGTTCATCACAGCGGCAGGTGCTCCCGCAGTCCCCGCCTCACCTGCTCCTTTAGCCCCCAGTTCCGAAGATCCGGTCATTGATACTACGTGCGCACAGTCAATGTCCGGCAGTTCCGCGGCCATAGGCACGAGATAATCAGCCATCGTGCCGTTCTGCAATTGGCCCTCTGTGTCATAAATGCAGTGCTCAAATAGGGCAGCACCCAAGCCTTGCACGATGCCACCGCGAATCTGTTCGTCTACGAGCTGAGGGTTGATCACGGTCCCGCAATCCTCTACGCACCAATGTTTTAACAGTCTAATTAAGCCCGTTTCGATGTCGACTTCAAGATAGGAAGCCTGAATCCCATTTGTGAAAGCAAATGGATAGTCGCGGGGCACGTAGTGTCGGGTAACGACCAGTTCCGATTGGAAATCTTCTGGAAAAGTATCCGGGCGGTAGTAAGCGACTCGGGCCACTTCATCAAGTGTGGTCAGTACATTTCCGTCTACGCTGTCTACGACGTTGCCATTCTGAATATCAAGTGCATCAACTTCGGTCTGTAAGATTACCGAAGCAACATCCAGGATGTTGTCCCGGAGGACTCGCCCAGCTTGACCAGCAGCCTCGCCGGCAATGCCACAGCCGCGAGATGCCCACGTACCGCCGCCATAAGGTGTAACTTCGGTGTCACCGGTAATTACACGGACCTTTTCCATGGCGACGCCCACGCTGGTCGCAACGATTTGAGCAATAATCGTTTCGGTACCTTGTCCCTGCTCGGTGACGCCAGTTGCGCAGAATACGTTACCTTTGGCATCTAATCGCAAGGTGCAACCGTCCTGCGCTGAAATTGCAGCACCACCAACGCCATAGAACATTGGACTGGGGTTGGTGACCTCAATAAAGGTAGCCAGCCCAATGCCACGATATACACCGCGCTTTTGTAGGTCTGCCTGTTCCTGACGAAGTGAATCATAGTCCATCATGTCCAGGAGTTTGTCGAGGCTTTGATGGTGAGAAAGGTTTTCGAATGCCATCCCGGTTACTGATTTGCAGGGATAACCGTCGTCAGGGTAGAGATTGAGCCTTCGGATTTCTACCGGATCCATCCGGAGTTGGCGAGCGGCTTCGTCGATAAGCCCTTCAGCGATCATACAGGCGACAGGGTGTCCGACGGCACGATACTGGCACATCACATTCTTGTTCTGGAATACAACTTTAGTCGTCGCACGGTAGTTTTCAATCTGATATGCACCGCCGGTCAGGTTCACTATCTGGTTAGCCTCGATTCCACTGGTGCGTGGATACATCGAATAGGGCCCGATGCCCGTCAGATCGTCAAAATCGAGAGCTTGAATTGTCCCGCCCTTGGACACGGCCATGCGGGCCTTGACCAAATGATCTCGAGCATGGATATCAGTTACAAACGACTCAAGACGGTCAGCAATAAACTTGATGGGCCTTTGAAACATTCGGCTGAGTGCAACGGTGGCAAATTCGTCTGCGTAGACGTGTACCTTAATACCGAAGGATCCCCCAACATCTTTTGTGACAACACGAACGTCACCTTCATCCAGACCCAAGTGTTTAGCAAATACGTTCTGCATCATATGTGGTGCTTGTGTTGACTGATACACGGTCAGTTTGTTCTCGCCAGGTTGATAGTCGGCAACAATCGATCTAGGTTCGACCGTGACACCTGTGTGCCGCCCAATATCAAATGTTTCTTCAACTACAACGGCTGCTGTTTCAAATGCTTGATCCACATCACCCGCAGCGAAATTCCGTTCCCAGCACAAATTGTTCTCAAGTGAGTCGTGAATGACGGGTGTATCCGGATCTAGGGCTGTCTGAGCATCAGCTACAATCGGCAATTCTTGCCACTGTATTTTGACTGCCTCAGCTGCGTCCTCACCTTCAGCACGGGTTTTGGCCAGTATTGCGACTACGGCCTCTCCCTGCCAACAGGCTTTTTCAACGGCTATTGCATACTGAGGTGGTGAAACAATTCCTTGCAGGTGTTTAAGAACACCAACCCACGGTTTATGGCGTTCGGCAAGTTGAGCGCCGGTTACAACGGCAATGACACCCCGATAGGTCTGTGCTGCAGTGGTATCAATACTGAGAATTTGGGCGTGTGCGTACGGGCTTCGGACAAACACCACATGCAGCATACGTGGCAGCACAATGTCGTCTACGAAATTGCCGCGACCCTCAAGCAGACGCTTCGCATTGGGTCTGGGAACACTTCTACCGATATAGCTGTTGGGACGGTCCAGTACCCAGCGATCTCTGGAGTGAGTAGTCATGTCTGGCTTTTTTCCTGATTGGATCGTAGGACGGATTCAATCGCATCCACGATTGCATGGTACCCTGTGCAACGGCAGTAATTTCCAGAGAGATAGGTCCGAATCTGTTCTCGATCAGCATCGGGTTGTGTTTCAATCAATTCAGCGGCGGTTAATAGGATGCCCGGGGTACAAAATCCGCACTGTAGGCTATTGCGCGCATGGAATGCGGCCTGTAGATCTTCAAGATGTCCGTCGTCGGAAAGGCCTTCAATAGTATCGACTCTCTTTCCGTTTGCCTGAATGGCCAGGATCAGACAGCCTCGTATAATCTTGCCATCGAGACGTACTGTGCAGGCACCGCATACACCATGTTCGCACCCGACATGTGTGCCGGTAAGTCCGAGATCAAGTCTGAGAAAGTCGGCCAGATTCCGCCGTACGGGTACCCGTTCGGATACTAATTCTCCATTCACAGTCAGATGTACTTCGCTGTCTCCCTCTAGTACTCCCAATGAATCGTTCATCATTGCCACTCCTCGAGCAGTCGTCGGGTCAGTACCTTTGCTAGATGGATCCGCATGTCTGAGGTCGCATTGAGATCATCAGTCGGATCGAGCTCACTACCCAGTCCCTCCAACACCGCGTCATAGTTTTGTCCCCAGTTCCTACAGATGCCACTAGCTGTTTGTTCAGCAAGTACAGGTCCGGGTCCAACATTTAGGTAAGCAAGCCGTAGGTCGATTAGGTTGTTTGAAGACCAGTCGCTCGCGGCACAAACACCAGCCATGGCATAGTCACCGTGACGGCGTGCGAGCTCGCGGAAACCGAATCGCTGAGTGTGTTTTGCGATAGGGATTTCAATCGCTGTTAGCAACTCATTATCAGACAGGGCAGTCTCGAAAAGACCCTGAAAAAACTCTTCGGCTGCAATTCGTCTTTCACCATCGGGTCCCTGCAAGACGATTTGCCCCTGTAGAGCGACCATACAAGCAGGTAGCTCTGCTGCAGGATCGGCAAACGCGATACTTCCACCAATGGTTCCTCGGTTGCGAATTGCGGGATGGGCAATGTGTGGAATCACTTTACTGACTAAGGGAGCATGTTGAGCTACTAGTGGTGAATGCTCAAGTTCGACTTGGCGGGTCATTGCGCCGATTCGCAACTGATCCTCGACTACGCTGATACCGCTGAGATCATCGATACCGTTAATGTCGATAAGTATGGCTGGATTTGAAAGACGCATATTGAGGCTCGCCATCAGACTTTGACCGCCGGCCAGTACGGCCGTATCGGGCCTATGCCGTTGTAGACACTCTAGAGCATCATTGATGGTCTTCGGTTGAACACAGCCGAAAGCTGGAGATTTCATGGTAAAAAATAGTGTTATTTGGTGGGCAGTACAGTTTTTGGGTCGTGAAACTCATCCTCGCTAATAACTGCCTCGAGCGTCTCAAAAAATTGTTGAACTAATTTTTTTGCGGTTGCTGTCAAGAGGCGTGATCCAACCTGTGCAACTTTACCACCAATCTGTATCTGAGAAGTGTAGTCAAGCAGGGTGCCGGTTGAGTTTGGCTTGAGTTCAATCTTGACCGTTCCTTTTGCAAACCCGGAGGTACCGCCTTGCCCTTCACCAGTCAGTGAATACCGGGTTGGTGGCGATACAGGAATCACTGTTAATAGTGTGGAAAATTGTGTGTTAACAGGCCCGATTTTTGTTCGGATTGTGGCTCGAAAGGTGTTGGTGTCTTTTCTTTCGACGGCCTTACAACCTGGAATACAGCGTCGCAACGCAACCGGTTCGTTGAGAGTTTTCCAGATCTCGTCGACTGTTGCCGCGAGTTGAATTTCACCGTTGAGTTCCATTTCTTATTCGGAATGCTTGCCGGGATCCTTACCGATGTACTATAAGTGTGTCGCGGGCACAAGTGCCCCAAGATTAGCAATCGAGAAGATTACAGGAGGGACAGAAAATGAGCGACGACAAAATCACTGTAGAAGCTCTTTCAAGACTCGAGAATTGTGATGACCCACGGCTTAAATTGATTATGACTTCAGTCATTACACATCTTCATGCCGTTGTGCGAGAAGTCGAACCGACCCTTGAAGAGTGGGGTCAAGCCATTGATTTTCTAACTCAGGTGGGCCACTGGTGCGATGACACGCGACAAGAGTTTATTCTGCTTTCGGATACGCTGGCTGTGTCAATGCTGGTGGACACGCTGGCGCTCCGAAAACCGGAGAGCGCAACCGAGAGTACCGTACTGGGCCCTTTTCACCTGCCCAATGCACCTGAATTATCATTTGGTGCCAATATTTCCAAAGACAGAATCGGTGAACCCACCCTAGTGACTGGGCGGGTATTGAGCATCGATGGTACGCCGATCGCGAACGCCAAACTGGATGTGTGGCAGGCCTCTGCCGAAGGGCTTTATGATGTACAGGAAACTGAAAGGTTTCCTAACATGAATCTTCGGGGAATTTTTTACACCGACGGCGAGGGTCAGTTTGGGTTTTGCACTGAGAAGCCGGCGTCCTATCCGGTGCCGACTGACGGCCCGGTAGGTGTCATGCTCAAAGCGCTGGGCCGACCTGCGATGCGTCCGGCGCACATTCATTTCATGGTTTCTGCTGAAAAGTATCAATCTCTTACCACGCATCTTTTTGTCCGGGATGATCCTTACCTTAAATCGGATGCTGTACAGGCGGTGAAAGACAGCTTGATTGTAGAATTCAAACAACTAGACAATCCGGTTGAAGCAGAACAGTTTGGAATTCCGTCACCGTACTTTAAGGTTAACGAGGACTTCAGACTGGCATCAGCCGTATAAATCTGGTAAGTCAGGATAAAAAACATGGACTTTGATGATTTAGATATAGCGGCACAGAGTTCCCTTCAAGATCTCAAGAAGGAAATTCAACTGGCCGATCCCGCAACCCTGCGACTACTGATGACTCAGGCGCGGACTTTCAATGCCTGGCAGGATAAATCGGTTTCTATTGAGACCCTGAATCAGGTCTATCAGATTATGAAGATGGGACCCACCAGTGGGAACTGCTGCCCGGCGCGATTGGTCTTTTTGACCTCCAAGGAGGCTAAAGAACGACTACAACCTGCGCTTAAACCGAACAATATTGAAAAAACAATGAGTGCACCGATCACGGTAATCATTGCACATGACGTAGAGTTCTGGCGCTACGCTGAAAGAATGTTCCCCCAAAATCCTGCCGTACAACTCGGATTTAAAGATAACCCTGAAGGCGCTGAAACCGCCGCATTTCGCAACGGCAGTTTACAGGGTGCTTATTTCATCATTGCTGCTCGGGCTGTTGGTTTGGATTGTGGTCCAATGTCGGGATTTGATAATGCGATAGTGGATGAAGAGTTTTTTGCCGAGACAACGTTTCATTCAAATTTTCTGTGCAATATTGGCTACGGCGATTTGTCAAAAACATTCAAACGACTGCCAAGATTAGATTTCGACGTGGCCTGTCAAGTTCTTTAAACCTAGCTAGGTGCGGGCCAGAGACTGAGGTTTAGGCGGTCTGGTTTTCCGGGTACCTTCGAAGTTTTTGCCGAAATCCGCTGGTGGCGGTGGCCCCCAGAGGAAAAAAGATACCTCCGTTGGCCAATCTCGAGCGCGCCATTTTCGGTCGTCGGCAATGTAGTCGATATCAAAAAAGTATTCAGCGAGCCCATTGTGCGGGTCCCTGATGTACCAGAAAAAGTTTGACCCTAGGGCATGACGACCGATACCCCAGCCGTTTCGATAACCTTTGTGCATCATACGCTGGCCGGCGAGTCCCATCTCGTCAACGTTGTTTACCTCAAAACTCGCGTGGTGGAACCCTGGTCGAGTGTCTTTGATGACGGCAACGACATGATGATCAGACCCACCTGGCACACGAAGGAACGCGATAAAGTTCTCAGATCTGTCCGTGAGCTTGAGGCCTAATATCCTGGTATAGAAGTCAATCTTTTTGTCGATGTCAGTAGTGAAATGGACGACATGACCCAGTCGAGTTGGGAATACTTTCTGATCAAAGGACAAGCCTCCTTTTGCGTTGAGTCGTTGATAATCACCTGGTACGTTAGACAGTTGACGTGGTGCCGGCTTTCGGGACCCGGGACCACCTAGGCCGGCCGCGGGTTGACTGACATGGACATTGTAGAGCGCGCCGTCAAACTCGTGGCGGAGCCACAGTCCCTCGTAGGGCGCATCGGTTGGTTGTTTCTGGAGGGTGACATTCGCACTATTCCTAATCCTTTTTTCGATCTGTCTCAGTCCTTTGGTCGTGGTTCCAAATGAGATGTTGTGTAGCCCCATACGGTGACCTGGGACCACAATCACCTGATCCTGGTCTCGTCCTTTGCACTGAAGAATTGCTCGTTCAGCGTCGAATTTTCCAACTAACCCGAAATCTTCATAGAAAGTTTTTTGAACTTCGACGTCGGGTACAGTTAGGGTCACGTGATGTAAATGGTTGATGCTCATAGTGGCATGGTTTCTGTGGGTTTGGTAGTAAGTATTCCGATGATATCTCCGTTGCGCAAGCCTACAATTTACTCTATAACCAGTGTACCACCCGCAGTAATTTTGACAGCGTTTATGTGTTTCCAACTCCGGAAAATTGTTATGCTAGGAAACTGAAACCCCCTAGCCGCCAAGGCGAAAGAGGAGCAGACGTATGACCTACGACGAAAAGATCTCTCGCATCTACCCGACTCGAGAGGAAATGCTCAACCGGGTGGCCCGGTATAGGAACCTTCGAGGCTATGACGGGGGTCTTGCAGACAGCAATATGCCAGATGCCATACGCTTTTTGTTTAACGTTATTGGGTTTCAGCCCCCATCCAATGAAAGCGGCGGTGCTGGATCACCTGTTGGTGCACGCGCCGCTCGGATGTCTTCAATTAAGATCTCTGAAGGATTCAATCTGGGCTACTGTGAAGCGTTGCCCGGTAGAGGTCCGATGATGCACAACCATGACACCAACGAGACTTTCATTACTATGACGGGTAAGTGGCGGGCCAGCTGGGAACTGGAAAATGGCGAGGTAGAGCACGTTGATCTGGGACCACTGGATGTGATTTCGTTTCCACCCGGGGCAGTACGACGTTTTGAAAACGTAACCGATGGTCCAGCGGATGAGTATTCGATACTGATGTTTATTATCTCCGGAAACGCACCGACGGCTGAGTTCACTCGTCAGTCGCTTGAGGAAATTGAAGGTGCCGGATTATTGGATGCTGATCCAGCAGATAGTGGGGGCAATGAGTGGATATCGCCGCATGTTCATCCGGAAAATGTTCGATCGACCTGAGTTTGTAGTCTGTAAGCATTCACAGCGTTGGAGGCGGAGATGTCTTCTTATCTGATTGGGGTTGATATAGGCGGTACATTTACCGACTGCGTCATAATTGATGAGACCGGGTATGTAACCACCGCGAAAGTCCCCTCTACACCTCCGAATTTTTCAAAAGGCATGGTCAACGCGCTTCGCGCTGGTGCGGACACTTTGGGTGTGACTCTCCACAGACTTTGCGGTGATGCCCAGCTGCTGACTCATGGAACAACGGTAGGAACCAATGCCATCCTACAGAAAAGAGGTGCTCGGGTCGGTCTGATTACGACCAAAGGCCATAACGATGTGATCTATATCATGCGTGGCTCACGAGGGTTGACTGGACGGGATCTGGATAAGGTTGTCCATTTTCCAGAGAGCTCAAAGCCGGAACCACTTATTTCCAAGAAGCTGATCAGAGGGGTGTCAGAACGTGTGGACTGTTTTGGACATGTGGTCGTTGATTTAAATGAAAGGGAGGCAGAGCAAGCGGTAGATGAGTTGCTTGCGTTGGGTGTCGAGGCGATTGCCGTATGTTTTCTCTGGTCATTCAAGCACCCAGCACATGAAATTCGTATACGTGAGATTGTGCGCGCTAAATCACCGGACGTATTCGTTACTCTGTCATCAGACCTTGTTCCGAAGTGGGGTGAATATGAAAGAACGACTGCGGTAGCTCTGAATGCCTATATCGGTCCGGTGACCTCCAGCTATCTATGGGAACTGGACGTGGAACTCAACGACTACGGTTATCAGCACCCGCTTCAAATCACTCAATGTGGCGGCGGTACGATTTCAGTGAACCGAGCTATAGAAGCACCATTGTTGACCCTTGATTCCGGACCTGTTTCGGGTGTGATTGGCTCGCAATTTCTAAGTGAGTTAATGGGTTACAACAATGTAATCACAACAGACATGGGGGGAACTTCTTTTGACGTCGGCATCATATCTGACGGTGAGCCGGCATTTACCTACGTCAGCAACGTCAACCAGTATGAGTATTTTTTACCAAAGATCGACATACAGGCGGTTGGGAATGGCGGAGGCAGCCTCGTTCGGGTCGATCCGACGACGGGTGTACTTCGCGTAGGTCCGGAGAGTGCCGGCGCTGTACCAGGCCCGATCTGTTATGACCAGGGCGGTGAGATACCCACTGTGACTGACGCTGCGTTGGTTCTGGGGTATATCGCGGTGGATTCTTTTGCGAATGGAACCATCCAACTCAATCGTGGGAATGCCGAAGACGCAATTGCGAAAATTGGAGAGCAGTTGGGGCTGGATTTAATGGAAACGGCTGCAGGAATTGTCAAGATCTCGGAATTCCAGATGGCCGACTTGATTCGGCGTATGACCATCCAAAAAGGGTTTGATCCTCGCGATTTCGTTTTGTTCGCCTTTGGTGGCGCTGGGCCGATGCATGCTGGAGTGTTTGCTTTTGAATTGGGAGTGCAGAAGGTAATTGTCCCACAGGGGAATATCGCCTCCACCTGGTGTGGGTTCGGTGCTGCTTCAGCGGATATCCTGCATATCGTTGAACAGGTCGACATTATGCTTTCACCATTCAATGCTGCAGCACTCAATGAGCGTTTTGACAGCTTACGACAACGGGTGAATGAACAATTTGCCGAAGACGGTGTTCCGACCGATCAGCAGCAGTTACAGATTTCTCTAGACATGCGGCATAAAGGCCAGATTAATGAGGTGGAGGTGGTTATAACGACTCCCTTGAGTGACCGCGATGTTGAAACACTACACGCACAATTTCTGGAGCGCTACGAGCTTATCTACGGTAAAGGAGCCTCACTGCCCTGGGCAAAACTGGAGGCGGTAACTTTCAGGATTCGGGCGTTTGCTAAGACGGCAAAGCCGGATCTAGTACCGCAGGAAATCAGCGGATCTCAGGTTGAGCCTGTAGCGCAGGTTTCCGTCCGTCCCATTTACTGGTCGGAGCCCAAGCAGACTGTGGAAACACCAATCTATAGCGGAGCTAAGTTGATGTCCGGCAATCAGATCTGTGGGCCTGCTGTCATTGAGACCACTGACACCACTCTGGTAGTGCATCCTGGACGGCAGGTCGATGTGGATACATTCGGCAATTTTGTCCTTAGCCTTTCTTGATCGAGATATAAGTAATGTCAGAAACAGAATTGAAAAAAATTATCGAGAACATTAGTGACGAGGAAGTTTGTCGTGTTCGTGCTCAACTAAAAGCTAGTATTCTAATGAATCTTGAAAGTCCTACCGCTCGCTGTGAACAACTCGCTCACCAATTAATGCTTTTTCGCCGTCCTATTCCTACTAGCGAACTTATAGAGCAAGTGGAA
>ENA-UPTF01002425-UPTF01002425.1-marine-metagenome-genome-assembly--contig:-NODE-2425-length-10785-cov-2.579567_pt1 | contig 10785 bp, 8 predicted proteins | sample MGYA00238166_ERZ767019 | MGnify/ENA primary metagenome ERZ767019 (study PRJEB28930, sample SAMN06266391) | marine metagenome | isolation source: Sea water from 250 m depth | place: Atlantic Ocean | study... | reverse complement strand
TTCCGGAATGCAAGTCGTTTGGCTGAATGACTTTGAATCAGGATCTACAAACCAAGGTCTGGCAAGTTCCCAAGCCTCACACCAAGTCATCTCACCATGACCCTGTGCCGATGGATGAGGAGTTTTCCAATTTAGTGGGAAACCATCAGGTGCTGGAATTTCATCACGAGCTTCGCCTGCCCTCCAAGATTTCAGATTAGGACCACCATTGGCCTCCAAGCACTTCTCAGGAGAAGACAAAGAGACGGACTGGGTCCTGAAGGCGTGGGAGGACGTGCTCAACGGCCTGGAATCGGATCCGATGGGTCTTGTGGGAACAGTAGACTGGGTGACAAAGAAATGGCTCCTGGACTGTTTCTGCGAATCCGAGGGACTGCACCTCGAAAACTCAGATGACCTGGTCTGGCTCCAGAGCCAGGACCTGGAATACCACAACGTGGATCGGGAAGAAGGGTTATACAACCTGCTGGAGACACAGGGCAGAATGGTTCGGCTTGTAGAGGATGATGAAATCGCCAGGGCAATGTCCACGCCACCAAAAGACACGCGTGCGTATTTCCGTGGCGGGTGCCTCGAAAAGTACGGATCCGACGTGAAATCCATCAATTGGGATCGTATCGTATTCTCGACCAATGGCAAGCAGCGATCTGTGGATCTAAAAGATATGGTGGACCCGGAGAAGGTAAAGCGGTATAATGAAGTATTGGACCAATCGGATACGCTAGAGGAGTTTTTGGACGCTATATAGGCACAATGCAAAGATCTGTGACATATTCTCCCTGGAGGACAGGTATGGTAAAGGACTCGGTTGATTTCGAGCGGCGGACACGACGCGTGGGACCGAAGGACGGCGCTCCGAATGACGGTGACGAGGGGCCTTCACGCCCAGACGTCGACAGGCCGGATACACAGGATCTCCTGCGCAGAATGAGAAGGGTAGACCCGAATCAGGCAAGACGATACCGCCAACGGACGGGTGAGTAGCCTATGGCCGCAGAAGGTGATTTTCTAGATCTGCTGAAGGCAGGGGGTTACAAGCTCCCTGGGAGTGACCTGCCCGAGGGACGTGCCTCTTCGGGCGCCACGCCGGCCTTTGAGCCAACTGAAGGGACGACCATCCTGGCATTGAAATACCGGGATGGTGTTCTTATTGCGGGTGACAGGCGGGCTACGGCGGGCCACACGGTGATTTACGACCGGGCGGACAAAGTTATCGACATCGACCAGAGCCCTATAGGCAGGACGCCGCGTTCTAATCCTGCGACCTATACCGGACTGTTTACGCCAATCCGGGAACTTTATGCTGGGGTGCCAGAATCACGTGCGCGAGGTTACAAGCCTGGACGCTTCTCGTTCAATGTCCGCGGCGGGCGATGTGAAGCCTGTCAGGGCGATGGGCTGATCAAAGTAGAGATGCATTTTCTACCCGACATCTATGTGCCTTGTGATCTATGTAAAGGGGGACGGTACAACAGGGAAACACTCGACATTCGATACAAAGGTAAAACTATCAGTGAAGTACTTGCAATGACTGTCGCCGAGGCCTGTGATTTTTTCTCGGCTGTACCGGTCATCAAGCGTAAACTCGACACACTGATGGACGTTGGCCTGAGCTATATCTCTCTGGGCCAGAGTGCGACTACTCTTTCAGGCGGTGAAGCTCAGCGTATCAAGCTCGCTCGTGAACTCTCAAAACGAGATACCGGTCGCACACTATATATACTGGATGAACCCACAACTGGACTCCACTTTCACGATATTCGCCAGTTGCTGCAGGTACTGCACCGACTCCGGGATGGCGGGAATACCGTGATCGTAATTGAACACAATCTGGACGTTGTTAAGACAGCCGACTGGATTATCGACCTCGGTCCGGAAGGGGGCCATCGCGGCGGTCAACTGGTGGCCTGCGGCACACCGGAAACAGTGGCCGGGATAAAGGATTCCTATACCGGCCGTTTTCTGGCCAAGATTCTGCAACCCGATGCACCCGAAAAAAGACTGATCGCCTGATCCTCGTGGCAGTTTTTGAAGGACCTACTGGAATACAGCAATTACAAGCTGATTAACCACTCGCATTGCCAGCAACGGCCAGATCCGGGGTCATACCAGTTTCAGCGCAAAAAAATGATCGGGAATTCGGATGTGGTATGATCTAAATAATTGATGATAAGGAGATTTCCGCGGTGCTCCGACCTACCAAATCCACTTATCACAAGGCCGGGAGAACAACCCTCTGATCTCTTGCCACGCCTGACATCCCATCTTTTCTCATGGTAGATAACACGCGCCACGAAGACATCGACGCCCAAGAAACTGAAGAATGGCGTGATGCCCTGACTTCAGTTCTGGAGCGCGAAGGGGAGGTCCGTGCGCACTATCTGCTCGAAGAACTGATCGACCTGGCGCGTCGATCAGGTGTGTACCTACCCTATAGATCGACTACCGCCTACCTCAACACGATCTCTGCCGCCCAGGAAGATCGCAGCCCTGGAGACGCTTCGATTGAATGGCGGGTCAGATCGCTGATCCGATGGAATGCGCTGGCAATGGTCGTAAATGCCAATCGTGAGAGTCCCGAACTCGGCGGTCATATCGCAACTTTCGCGTCATCAGCCACGCTATACGATGTGGGTTTCAACCACTTCTGGCGTGCACCCACTGAACAGCATGGTGGGGATCTCATCTTCTTTCAGGGTCACTCGGCACCCGGAATCTATGCGCGAGCTTTTCTGGAAGGTCGCATCACCGAGGCGCAGATCAAACGATTCCGGCAGGAAGTTGACGGTCAGGGACTGTCCTCCTATCCGCATCCCTGGTTGATGCCCGACTTCTGGCAGTTCCCAACAGTTTCCATGGGCCTGGGACCAATCCAGGCAATCTATCAGGCACGATTCATGCGATACCTGCAGCACCGCGAAGTTATACCGACACAGGACCGCAAGGTGTGGGCTTTTATCGGTGATGGCGAGATGGACGAGCCGGAATCAATGGGGGCCATCGGTGTCGCCGGTCGTGACCAACTGGACAACCTGATTTTTGTGGTCAACTGCAACCTGCAAAGACTCGACGGGCCGGTGCGAGGCAATTCCAAAATCATCCAGGAGCTTGAAGGAGAATTTCGCGGTGCCGGCTGGAATGTCATCAAGCTGATCTGGGGTTCGTACTGGGACCCGCTTTTGATGCGGGATACCAAAGGATTATTAAAACAGCGGATGGAAGAAGCGGTTGACGGCGAATATCAGGCATTTAAGGCGAAAGACGGTGCGTTTGTCCGCGAACGATTCTTTGGCAAGTACCCCGAACTGGCCGCGATGGTTGCCAACATGACCGATGAAGACATATGGCGACTCAATCGAGGTGGACACGATCCACACAAGGTATATGCCGCATACGCTGCTGCCGTTGCGCACAACGGCCAGCCTACTGTAATTCTTGCGAAAACAGTGAAGGGTTATGGCATGGGCGAAGCCGGCGAAGGTCAGAATACGACCCACCAGCAGAAGAAAATGGCTGACGAATCGCTGATCGCATTCCGAGACCGGTTTCGGATACCACTGACGGATGAAGAAGTAATCCAGGCACCTTTTTATCACCCGGGTGATGACAGCCCAGAGATTCAGTATCTGAAAGCTCGCCGGGAAGCACTGGGCGGCTACCTACCGGCCCGACAGGACCAGGCGGAGCCACTCCCAATTCCGCAATTGACGGCATTCCAGAACCAACTAGACGGCTCGGGCGATCGGGAAATTTCAACCACCATGGCATTTGTACGTATTCTGTCAACACTGGTACGTGATCCCGGCATTGGCGGCAAGGTGGTACCTATCGTGCCTGACGAGTCCCGAACCTTTGGTATGGAAGGTATGTTTCGCCAATTGGGTATTTACTCAGTCAAAGGGCAACTGTATGAACCCGAAGATGTCGATCAGTTGATGTACTACCGCGAAGACCAGCAAGGCCAGGTGCTACAGGAAGGGATCACCGAAGCAGGAGCGATGTCATCATGGATCGCGGCGGCGACGGCTTACGCCAATCACGGTACAGCTCTGATTCCCTTTTATATTTTCTACTCCATGTTCGGAATGCAGCGAATCGGCGATCTGGCCTGGGCCGCAGGAGACATTCAGGCCCGTGGCTTTCTGATTGGTGGCACCGCCGGGCGGACGACCCTGGCCGGTGAAGGTCTGCAACACCAGGATGGCCACAGCCTGCTGCACGCCTCTACCATCCCTAACTGTATCGCTTACGACCCGGCATACGGTTATGAACTTGCCGTCATAATCCAGGACGGTCTGCAACGCATGTTCGTCAACAAGGAGAATATCTACTACTACATCACTGTCATGAACGAAAACTATCCCCAACCCGCACTACCCGATGAAGCGCAGGCTGGCATATTGAAAGGCATGTACCGCTTACGTAGTGCACGACGCAGTCGTAAGGCATCGCCTAGAGTTCAGCTGTTGGGCAGTGGCGCCATTCTAGGAGAATCTCTGGCCGCGGCAGATCTCCTGGAGGAAGACTTTGACATACAAGCCGATGTGTGGAGTGTGACCAGTTTCAATGAACTCAGCCGAGAAGGTCGAACCACGGTACGCTGGAACACGCTCCATCCGGAAGAAGAACATAAAACCAGCTACGTCACACAGTGCCTGAAGGAAGAAAAAGGTCCGGTCATCGCTACGACAGACTATGTCGCCAACTATGCTGAGCAGATCCGGGCATTTGTCCCTCAACACTATGTGGCCCTAGGTACAGATGGTTTCGGTCGAAGCGGCACACGAGTCCAGTTGCGTGAATTTTTTGAAGTCGATCGTTACTACATCGCTGTTGCAGCGGTCAAGGCGCTCGCTGATGAAAACGCAGTACCCTCATCTACAGTATCCGACGCCCTGTCACGATATGGCATAAACAGCAACAAACCCGATCCCTTCCATTCATGACACCGCTTCGAAACCCTTGCAGCAACACATGACTGATCCAAAAGAAATTGGCCTCCCTGATATCGGCGATTTCGAGTCTGTCGATGTCATAGAGATTCTGGTCGCCCCTGGTGATGAGATCAAAGCGGAAGATCCGCTGATCACGCTCGAAAGCGACAAAGCAACCATGGATGTGCCCGCTCCATTTGGCGGTATCGTTAGACAAGTTACAGTCAAGGTTGGCGACAAAGTGGCCCAAGGCGCTGTTATCGCACTGGTAGATGCCGAATCCGGTAGCGCGGCAGCCACACCGGAACAACCGATCTCCGCGCAAACACCAGTCCCAAATCGGATCGCTACTGATTCGACGGATCCCCAGACGACACAAGCTGTCCATCGATCCCCACCGTCCCTGCCGCCGCCAGTAGAACGCAGTGGTGACGCCTTACCTCATGCGAGTCCTGCTGTTCGTCGATTTGCACGCGAACTGGGTGCGGACCTGCGCACGGTGCGCGGCTCAGGACCCAAGGGTCGAATTCTCAAACAAGACATTCAGAACCATGTCAAAAACGCCTTGTCGGGCACCCCCGCTCAAACCGCAAATAGCGCGCCAACGTCTGGTATCCCAGCCGCCCTGCAGATTGACTACAGCCGTTGGGGTGAGATCGACGTACAACCGTTGTCCCGAATCCAGAAACGCTCCGGCCCGCACCTGCATCGGGCCTGGCTGAATATTCCGCATGTCACACACTTTGATGATGCGGATATCACAGAACTTGAGGCGTTTCGTCAATCACTCAATTCGGATACACGAGAATCGACCTCGTCTATTACCCCACTGGCGTTTGCACTGAAAGCTCTAGCTGCGGCAGTCCGGCGGTTTCCAAAGTTCAATTCATCACTGGCTGACGATGGTGAGCATCTGGTCTTCCGAAAGTACTGCAATATCGGTATTGCCGTAGACACAGCCGACGGTCTGATCGTTCCTGTGATCCGGGACGTCCCAGTCAAAGGATTGATTCAGTTGGCGACCGAGATGAACGAACTGAGCAGGAAGGCACGGTCGGGCGCATTGGCGCCTGAAGACTTGCAGGCTGGATGTATCACTGTGTCCAATCTGGGAAGTATCGGTGGTGTCGCTTTTACCCCTATCATCAATTCTCCAGAAGTAGCCATACTGGGGGTTGCTCGAGCCCGGATGACCCCCGTCTGGGATGGACAGGACTTCAGACCCCGTCTGATGCTGCCCTTGTCGCTGTCATATGACCACCGGGTTATCGACGGTGCCGAAGCCGCACGCTTCACAGTGTTTATCCGCGAACTGCTCGAGGACACTCGGCGACTGCTCCTTTAAGCAGATCCCGAGTGTAAATAGCATGCAGCAAGATCAAGTTGTGAAGGTACCCGATATCGGAGATGTCACCGATATCCACGTCATCGAAATTCTGGTTGTCCCTGGCGATCAACTGGATATCGAAACACCACTACTGACGCTGGAGAGTGACAAAGCAACAATGGATGTTCCATCTCCGATTGCCGGCACCGTGACCGAAGTGCTGGTTGCCGTGGGAGACAGCGTCTCTACGGATACACCGATCGTGCGTATTCATGGCCCGGAAAAATCCACAGGGCCGACCGACAGCGTACCAACCAAGACTGTTGACGACGATCGTTCGGTTACACCGGACCCTGAACCCGCTACCGTGCGCGTCTCTTCCAGCGAAGCTGAAATTCGTACACAACTGGTGGTTCTGGGCGCCGGTCCAGGGGGTTATACCGCCGCATTTCGTGCAGCTGATCTTGGAATCGACACTGTTCTGGTCGACTCCTCACCCACACTTGGAGGCGTTTGCCTCAACGTGGGTTGCATACCATCCAAAGCGCTGCTGCACGCCGCTCGTGTGATCGAAGAAACGGCTGAGATGCAGACGGCTGGCCTCGAATTCGGGCCACCCACCATTGACCGCGAAAAACTGGTTGCCTGGAAAGACAGCGTTGTAGAAAAACTGACTGATGGCCTCAACACACTTTCTCAGAAACGAAAAGTGACCGTAATAAACGGGCACGGCAGTTTCACTGCAGCCAACCATGTTTGTGTTACCAACGAAAACGGCAAAACCGACATCGCATTCGAGCAGGCGATCATCGCTGCGGGCTCCGAACCTATACGACTGCCGGACCTGCCGGACGACCCCCGGATCATCGACTCAACGGGTGCATTGGCACTGGAGAAAATACCGGGTCGCCTGCTGATTATCGGTGGTGGCATCATTGGGCTGGAGATGGCGACCGTTTATCAGGCACTGGGTAGTCTTGTCACGATTGCGGAGATGGCGGATCAGTTGATGCCCGGAGTCGATACTGATCTTTTGCGGCCACTGAATCGGCGGCTGAAACGACGCTGCCAGAATCTCTTGCTAAATACCCGGGTTAGCCATATCAACGCAGCAGACGCTGGGCTCGACGTTACCTTCGAACGCGAAGGCACCACCCTTACAGAACAGTTCGACCAGGTGCTTGTCGCGGTTGGCCGTCAGCCCAACGGCCGCCTGATTGGTGCAGAAAATGCCGGCATCACCGTCGATGACTCGGGTTTCATCCCGGTTGACCGAAAACAAAAAACAAATATCGATCATATCTTTGCCTGTGGTGACATCGTCGGCCCGCCGATGCTGGCCCACAAGGCAACCCATGAAGGCAAGGTTGCAGCAGAAGTTGCTGCCGGCCTGCCCAGTGCATTCGATGCTCGATCAATTCCTTCTGTTGCCTATACCGATCCCGAAATCGCGTGGGTCGGATTAAGCGAAACAGATGCTAATTCGCAGGGAATTGAATACGAAAAAAGTATCTTCCCCTGGGCGGCCAGCGGACGGGCACTCGGATTAGCTCGAACCGAAGGGCTAACCAAACTTCTTTTTGAGCCAGGTACTCGAAGACTCCTGGGCGCCGGTATTGTCGGAGTTAACGCCGGTGACCTGATCGCCGAAGCTTGTCTTGCCATCGAGATGCAGTGTGAAGCACAGGATATCGCTCTGACCATCCACCCACATCCCACTCTATCTGAGACGCTGGCTCTTGCGGCAGAGGCATTTGACGGCACCATCACCGATCTCTATCTACCTCGGAAAAATTGAACCGGCGCCTGCATCAGATAACAGCGCAAGCGACTGCAACAGTTCAGGCTTGTTCGAGTTCGATCAACGTTCCACAAAAGTCGGCCGGGTGTAAAAACAGTACCGGCTTTCCGTGTGCCCCGATGCTCGGTTCACCTTCGCCCAGCACCCGTGCACCAGTCTGGCACAGCTGATCTCGGGCAACCGTGATATCTGCAACCTCGTAACAGATATGATGTACGCCCCCTTGGGGATGGCGCTCTAGATATCGGCTTACGGGCGACGCTCCCCCCAACGGATGCAGGAGTTCAATCTTGGTGTTTTCGAGCTCTACAAATACCGTGGTGACTCCGTGCTCAGGCAATGGCATCGGCTCAGATACTTGGGCGCCGAGCACATCCCGGTAGAGATCGGCTCCTTTTTGAAGATCCGGCACGACAATGGCAACATGATTGAGCTTGCCAATCATGACTGAGTACCGGCCCTACGCTGGGCGATTTCATCTACGAGTTGTCTGGCGGCGACTGTAGCCACCACTCTGCCGGCTTTCACGTCGTTTTCCAGAGTCTTCAATCGGGTCGCTATCACCGGATCCTGCCGACATAGATCGATCAGCCCGTCGCGAACCTCCTGGCGTAACCAGTGCCGTGACTGCTCGGCACGATATTCTTCGGTCAAACCGGATTCCATGTATTGGATCTGAAATTTGTCCAGAATATCCAGTGTCTCGGAAATTCCCTGATCCCTCAATGCAGATACGGCCAGCACAGGCACTTGCCAACCGCCAACACGTGGCTGCATCAGTCGGACAGCCTGAGTGTAACTGCTGACGGTACGCCGGGCCGCATTCTGTAGATCATCATCCGCCTTATTGACCAGTATGAGGTCCGCCAACTCCATCACACCACGCTTGATACCCTGTAGTTCATCACCGGAAGCCGGCAGGATGAGCAGCAGGAAAAAATCTGTCATCTGAGCAACACGAAGTTCGGACTGACCAACACCCACGGTTTCAACAATTACATAGTCATATCCTGCGGCCTCACACAAATAGATACTCTCTCGAGTACGACGGGCAACGCCACCTGGACTACCGCCGGAGGGAGATGGACGAACAAAAGCATTGGCATGACTTGATAGTTTCTCCATTCGAGTTTTATCGCCCAATATGGACCCGCCGCTCACCACTGATGTGGGATCCACGGTCAGAACGGCAACCCGATGCCCTGCTTCAATCGCCTTAAGCCCAAGCATTTCGATAAAAGTCGACTTTCCGACTCCCGGTACCCCAGTGATACCGATTCGAAACGACTTGCCGACATCGGGTAACAAGGCAGTCAACAGCGATTCAGCCTGGTCGCGGTGGGACGAACGGGTTGATTCCAGGAGCGTGATCGAACGAGCCAGTGCACGGCGGTCACGCGCGCGTATACCGTCTTTTAATTTGTCTAACTCGGCGTCTGTCATTGCGTCTGGACCTGAAACTCAATAACCGGCTGATCAGGTTCGAGCGTATCACCGACGGCAGCATGGATCGTTTCGATAACACAATCGCGTTCCGCCTTCAGGACATTTTCCATTTTCATCGCTTCGATGACAGCCAGCGCCTGACCTGCCTGCACGGCGTCGCCTGCCTCGACGTCAATCGAAATCAGTAATCCGGGCATCGGTGACAGCAGCAGGTGACTCTGGTCCTTTGGGGTCCTGAGGGGCATAAAGTCATAGAGTTCACTCGTATGCGGCTCCAGAATCAGTGCTGAAACTAAGAAACCAGCGTGTACTACGCTATAGCTAACATCAGTACGCTCAACTTGGGCAGTGTAACGCTCACCATCAACAGAAAACGCAGTCACCTTTTCCGCGCCTGTCCACGCCGTGGTCAACTTTAGTAAGTAACCGTTAACTCTAACCGAATAGCTTCCATCTTCGGATTCAACGCTGCACCGATACGAAGCGCCCGCAGTACGCACCACATGAGTTTTTCTGGGGTTCGATGACGGCGGGTTATCACACCACTGGAATACTAGGCTACGCTGATGGACAACCGCTATAAGTGCAATGATCTTCGACAGTAGGGGCTCCGAAGGCGTCTGGGATACAAATCCCTCGGGATACTCTTCATCAATAAATGCAGTGGTGGTCTCCCCTGTCAAAAATCGCTTGTGTGCCAGAAGTGATGCCAGGAATGACACATTCGTCACCACACCCTGGATGTGAAATTGATCCAGACTCTCACGCATCAGTGCTATGGCGGTATTCCGATCTGATCCATGACAAATCAGTTTTGCCACCATCGGGTCATAGTGAATACTGATCTCACTGCCTTCGATGACGCCACTGTCGACTCGAACGCTGCCACTTTGTGGTGGCTGACGATAGTGGATCAATCGCCCGGTAGCGGGTACAAAGCCTCGCGCGGGATTCTCGGCATAAATCCTTGACTCAATGGCCCAGCCGTTCATTGGAACATCTGACTGGGTGAACGGCAATTCTTCACCTGCGGCTATGCGCAACATCAATTCCACCAGATCCAGGCCGGTGATCATTTCAGTGACTGGATGTTCGACCTGTAGGCGTGTATTCATCTCCAGAAAATAGAAGTTCCTATCCTGATCAACGATAAATTCAACAGTACCAGCAGAATAATAATCAACCGCCTTTGCCAGATCGACTGCCTGTTGGCCCATTGCTGCCCGCGTAACAGAATCAATGAAAATTGAGGGTGATTCTTCTATAACCTTCTGGTG
>ENA-UPTF01002424-UPTF01002424.1-marine-metagenome-genome-assembly--contig:-NODE-2424-length-10786-cov-3.013633_pt1 | contig 10786 bp, 8 predicted proteins | sample MGYA00238166_ERZ767019 | MGnify/ENA primary metagenome ERZ767019 (study PRJEB28930, sample SAMN06266391) | marine metagenome | isolation source: Sea water from 250 m depth | place: Atlantic Ocean | study... | reverse complement strand
GTCTACTATCGGAGTGTAAGGCCTGCCAGCAGCATCGTGGTCTGCACAGGCTTGTACTACAGCATCGGCCAACTCAGCTGCCCCCTCGCCGCCCTTGGCAAATCCTTCGTTGAGAACCACCTGACGGGCACCTGCATCGATTGCCTCTTGGCGGATGGCATCCATCTCGGCGTCTGTGTCATGCTTGAATCGGTTGATGGAGACGATAACTGGAATTCCGGTCTCGGACAGGTTACGTACGTGTCGGCGCAGATTCGAGGCTGCTCCGGCCCTAACTGCCTCGACGTTCTCAGTCTCTAACTCCTCGGGCGTTGGCCTGCGTCCTCCACCTGAGGCGAAACCATCGCCGTGCATCTTCATCGCGCGCACGGTTGCATTGAGAACGAGGCAATCTGGGACTCTGCCGGCAGCTGGGGCCTTGATGTGAAGTGCCTTCTCAGCACCCATCTCTGCTCCGAAACCTGCCTCGGTGACGACATAGTCAGCGCATGACAGGGCAATCTGGTCTGCGATGATTGAGGAGTTACCGTGGGCTATGTTTGCGAAAGGTCCGCAGTGAATGAATGCTGGATTGCCTTCCAGAGTCTGTACTAGGTTAGGCATCAGAGCGTCCCTCAAGAGTAAGGTCATCGCCCCTGCAGCCCCCAATTGCTCTGCTGTTACTGGCTCTCCTGCGTTGGACTTGGCGATGATGATTCGTCCCACTCGCTCGCGCAAGTCCGCGTAGTCCTTTGAGAGTGCTAGGATTGCCATCACTTCGCTAGCAGCGGTGATGTCGAACCTCTCGGAGCGCACGACTCCGTTGAACTTTCCACCGAGGCCGACTGTGACCTGCCTGAGACTGCGATCGTTCATGTCTATGGTTCGGGGCCAATAAATCCGATTGATGTCAATATCCAGGTCATTGCCACGGTGGAGGTGGTTGTCCATGATTGCAGAGCACAGGTTGTGTGCGGATGTGACAGCATGGAGGTCACCAGTGAAGTGCAGGTTAATCTGTTCCATTGGCAGAACCTGAGAGTAGCCTCCACCTGCCGCGCCTCCCTTGATTCCGAAGACTGGCCCCATCGAAGGTTCACGGATGACGCAGCATGCGTTGTGCCCGCGCGCGTTTAGACCTTGATTGAGGCCGATTGTGGTGACTGTCTTGCCCTCTCCAAATGCGGTTGGACTGATACTGGTAACCAGAACTAGATATCCAGAATCGGAGTTTCTCTTCGAATTGATGGCTTCCCAGTTCACCTTGGCGATGTGTGGGCCGTGCAGAACAAGGTCACTGCGAGCCAGTCCCAATTGTTCAGCCACCTCCTCAATGGGTCGCATCGTGGCCTTGCGGGCTATTTCGAGGTCGCTGTCCATCAAGCGCGCCGACGACCCGTCTGCCTTGAAACCTTCATTGCATAGATTACAGAGGACAGCATAGGAGTCCTATGCCTGTCTACTGGGGAATTGCCGGCTATCCGATATCCCATTCACTCACTCCGCGATTGTTCTCCATAGTAGGAGAATACCTCGGGATGGCTGCTGCAACGGTGTATCTTGAAGCGCGAGGAATTGATGAGTTTGCATCACTGGTCGAAGATTTGGAAGGCGAGGTCTGGACCTCTTGCACGGCCCCGCTCAAGCACTCTCCTCAGGAGAGGCTTGGTGTAAATGGGCCTGAGGGAGTCAATGCAATCAATCAGCTGAGACGTAAGGACGGGGTTTGGTCTGGAACCAGTACCGACGGAGTTGGCTTCGTAGCCGCTTGCAGGCATATCGGAATCGAGCCTAAGGGGTGCGTGCTGAGGATTCGAGGAGGAGGATCTGCCGCCCGGGCGATTGCTGCTGCTTGGTCAAATGAAGGGGGTCGGATAATTGCCGAAGAGGGTAGGCGCCCGTTGGTCAGTGGGCCATGGGACTCTGCGATTATAGATGATGGAGATGCGGTGATTGGAATAGATCTAGATGCGGCTCCGGCGGGAGGCGATAGTACGCCGTTGGATGCAGAGATTCAGGTTTCCATCTCCTACGGAGATGGGGCCAAGGCAGATGAATTCGCAGTCATCATGGTAGCAGCTCAGCATCTAGAAGCCTGGAGGTTGCTTTTCGCACCCGAAAGAGCGAGGGAGTTACCCTCGCTGTCACTCCTCCTCCAGAAACTCTCTACTGCCTAGCAGAATCATTGCGGCTAATGGGGCAGTGAGTAGCCACCAAGTGAGAATGCCCCCCGGACCAATCGTCATCTTTCCATCGAATCCTATCAGTGACTCATAACCTGGCTCATCTTCTGATGGTGCGGAGTTGATCACCTGCTGCCTATCATCCTCTGAAAGTAGCCCTAAATCGAATCCCAGTGACTGGTAATAGAACGAAATTCCGTCAAAGGATATTTCCAAACTGCTTTCGGCCTCAAAGTGAGCAAACTGGTCTACTTCCACTGTTTCCTGAGTGTTTGTATCAAACCCTCCTGTAGACGATTCTTCTCCATCGTCCGAGATTCCGAAATCTGCTGCGGCGGATAGTGGGACCACGGCAAGAATTACCACTGAGCCTATCAGCCAAATCGCGGCAACAGCTGCGGTGACTAATCGACTAGGGCGACGGGTGGATAAGCAAAGGGATGCAAACAGCGCAACTAGGACAACCCCGACCCAACCTCTAGCTTGGCCTAAGCATGAGCCTGAGCATGGATCACTTCCTTCTGAATTAGTCTGAGAAGTGGGCTCGGAATCGGTTGGCTCCTGATTCGTAGGCTCGGGAGATACATCCTCCCGCTGTAGCCAATAGAGGAGGAGTGGTGTTGAGTTTTCAATCGACAACTCAAATGTTTCTTGGCTGTTGTCAATAATGTACTCAGTCCGGATTGTTGGCTCCCTTTCTAGGCCTTCAGAATATGTCCCAGTAGCCGTAATCTCAAACCAAGTACTGTACCAAGCAGCAACCAAGAAAAGCCCGACTAAGGCAATAGCTACTGGCCTGTTAGAACTCATACTACCTGAGCCGTTTCTAGTCTTCTCTTCTAGGCATGAGCAATGCTGCCGCGCCAAGCATAGACACTACCGCAAGAACGGAGGGGCCAGGTATTGCATCTGTGCCCTCTTCTTCTCCAGGAGGTGATTGTTGATTCGGCACAAGAGGTTCGGAGTCTTCCCAATCGAAAATTCCGTCTCCATCATCATCCTGATCGAAGTAATCGATTACTCCATCCTCATCTGTGTCAGTCTGATCAAGGTCTGGCAGGAAATCCTCTCCGAGCATGTCGTACAGTTCCTCAACATCATGCCTTGATTCGGGGGCTAGGTCCTTTAGTTCACTAAGGCCAAGAGCGTCTAACTTCGCGTTCCTAGCATCATTTCCTGTTAGGTAAACTACGCTCAATTCGTAGGAGTGATCCTTTACTCCAAGGATATCAGGGCCTAGGAGGACTTCGTAATCATCTCCTTCATCGGTAGCCATCAGAGCCATTCCTAGAACTCTAGAATTACTGGTGTCCCAGAACATGATAGGGCACAAATCATCTAGAGTTGCTATTGGGTCACTAGGGTCGTTGTCTTCCATCAGTTGCTCTAGTTTTTCTCCGAATGCTTCCATGGTCTTGCGCAAATTAGAATTGTTCAGGGCCTCATACATATCGATGTATTTCTGGAAGACATCTTCGCTTGATCCATCCTCATCAGAGCCGTCTTCACAATCCTCTTCGCCATCATTGACCCATGATGCGGGAATTACTTGTCCGTTATCGCAAGTGTAAGTCCCATCGCCTCCGGTCTCGTTCTCGTCGGAGCCATCTTCACAGTCAATCTCACCATCGTTTTCCCACTCAGCTGGGATCTCTTCACCATTGTCGCAGATGAAGGATTCTTCTTCGGGCGCTATTTCTTCCAGCCATGCACCAACTTGCTCCTCGATTGCTGTGAATAGTTCATTCACACCACTGTCGAACGCCATGAGCATCGATATTCCCATCATCGATGCCATTCCCATTGAAATCGGTGGAGCCAAGCCGCACTGAGCAGAAATAGTATCGTTTGTTGATGGGTCGATGTCCAACTCCTCTACTCCTCCTACTGGATCACATTCGTGTCCCCACATTGCGCCAGAGAAGACGGTCATGTTCTCTGAGAAAGTACCCTGTCCAGGGATGCTGTCTGAGAGTTGAACATTGAATGCATCGAGGTCAATTCCGAAATCCTCTGATGGAACTCCATCTATCGACAAAAATGCCGAATAGCCCGTGAGAGTAGAGAACTCTCCTTCGATTAATCCGACGCCTTCGCCGTCGTATTCGGCACCTACAGCACCTTCTTCGTCCTCCTCTGAACCGTTATTCTCCTCTGCTGGTGGTGCGCTTAGGTGGTGCAGATAGTCTAGGGGTTCGCTGGCTAACCACTCAGATTCGATTGATGGGATTTCGAAAGAAACTGAGAATCCCATTCCGAGCTCAGGTGCCAATACCTCGTCGGCGGCGATAATCTGGAGATTGAATTGTAACTCGTTCTCTAATGCGAACTCCCCACTCATCTCTAAGTGGCCGCCGTAAACCATCAAGTCATCATCGACATATTCGGTGTAAACAGCGTCGATTACGAAGATTTCCTCAGTTGAACCGCTCATCCAGAAGTCAATGCTCTCGTCCTCATCAGTCCATGCTGTTGTGAAGCCTATGTTTCCGAGTCTTCCATGACGGACAGTCAGTTCTGTCACCCTCTCGTTGAGTTCACGGGTGGCACCATTGGGATCGGTAATTTCGACTGCTAAATCCCCATCATAGGTCTCGATGAAGAACTGTGTCATACCACTAATCACTTGGTCGCTCTCGATTATGAATCCAGCGAAATCAGCAGCTTCCTCGAGATCTTCGTTTACTGCGTTAGTGTCTATTCCAGATAGTTCCTCTATATCTCCCTCTAAGTTGGCCCAATCGTAAGAAGTTCCCCAGATTACTGAGTCAGAAGGACCCACAGCAGCGGCTGTTGGGGCCAATGAAGTCAATATCAGCAGACATATGGTGGTAGACAGTATTCGGTTACTCATGCACCCGGCGGAAAGAGAGTTGGTATCAGTCTTTTCCAAGCATTCCTCACAGAGGAATGTTCCCGTGTTTCTTCGGAGGGACCCACTCTCGCTTGGTTTTGAGGGGGCGCAGAGCCTGAACCAGTTTGGCCCTTGTCTGGGACGGTTCGATTACATCGTCCAGCCAACCGTTCCTCGCGGCCACATACGGGTCGCCGAACTTCCTCTGGTACTCCTGAGACAGGTCCTTGTGAGTAGATTCTGGGTCATCGGCCTCTGACAACTCCTTGCGGTGGATGATGCTGACAGCCCCATCTGCCCCCATTACAGCCAACTCACCGCTGGGCCATGCGACATTGTAGTCAGAACCAAGATGCTTGCAACTCATTGCCAAATAGGCTCCTCCGTACGCCTTCCTAGTAACTACAGCCAGTTTAGGCACAGTAGCCTCGGCGTATGCATACAGAAGCTTGGCACCGTGGCGGATGATGCCTCCCCACTCCTGCACTGTACCGGGAAGAAATCCGGGGACATCCACGAAGGTGACGACTGGGACATTGAACGAATCGCAAGTACGGATGAATCGGGCTGCCTTGACTGAAGCATCGATGTCGAGGCACCCGGCGAGTACTGTGGGCTGGTTGGCCACAATCCCAACCGAGTGCCCGTCGAGACGGGCGAAACCGATGAGGATGTTTTCTGCATAGTCTTGGAACAACTCGACGAAGCGTCCCTCGTCGACCACCTCACCAATCACCTTGCGCATGTCGTAAGGTCGGTTGGAGTCATCCGGGACGATGTCATCCAATGCCCCACAGGCTCTGTCCCAGGAATCACTTCCTCCTAACCTGTCAGGCTCGGCGAGGGTGTGATCTGGTAGGAAGGACAGTATCTCTGCTGCGATGTCTATCGCATCAGACTCATCATCAGCAATCAGACATGCGATTCCGCTACGACTGGCGTGTTGCTCGGCCCCTCCAAGACTAGCCTCGTCTATCTCACCGGAGACAATCTCAGGAATCATGTACGGGCTGCGCATGAACATCTGGCCGTGCTCGGCACCTAGAATCACGAAGTCTGACAGTCCTGCGGCTAGAGCGCTAACACCCGAGACAGTTCCCAGAATCACCGAAACAATAGGAATCCTACCTGAGCAGGCCACCATCACATCGAGTAGATTCCCGGTGGCCCCTAGAGAGGTGACTCCTTCCTCCACACGCTGACCATCTCCATCCCAGATGCAAATCAGAGGAAGTTGTGATTTCTCGGCGAACTCTGCGACCTTGCAGATCTTCTTGGCATGCATCTCACCTATTGTTCCAGAGAACACAGAGTAATCCTGTGCAAAGCATACCACCCTCCTGCCATCCAGCATTCCGTGGCCGGCCACCACTCCATCTCCTAGGGGACGATGCAGGTGCATGTTGTGCTCGGTTCCTCGATGCTGCACGAAGGCGTCGACTTCAACGAAGGAATCAGCATCCAGTAAATCGTCGATTCGCTCACGAGCAGAGCGTCTTCCCTCCTGCCTCATGTCTCGCAAACTGGCGCGGTCTCCGGGGCTTTGGGATGCATCTCGCATGGCATCGAGTTCGTCACTCGGTGAGCCCGCCATGGACAACCCAAACGCAAGTCGGTTCATCAGCAAGACGCCTACTCGACGAAGCCTTTCCAATTCCTCATGTACTCAATGAATGGCTTGCTGAGGCCCTGTTCTGCGAGGTGTTCGGGAGTGAATGGAGGTCTAGCGGGACAGTAGTCAGGGTCGCCTGCATGGGATGCCCAGTCGGCGTGCCCTATGCCAGCTCGGGCGACACCAATGAGATCTGCACCTTGGTCCATTACGGCCTGAGCCTCGGAGGAGTCCCAGATCGCACCGGTGGAAATGATTGGGAGTCTGCCCGAGAGAGGCTCGGTGAACCACTCGGTAATCATGCGTGGATCATCGGAGAATTCTGAGGATGGGATGAAACAGTCCCAGCACGAGATGTGTAGGAAGTCTATACCGGACTCGACTAGCATCTCGGAAAGCGCTAGGCTGTCCTCAATTCTGACTCCTATCTTAGGATACTCGGGAGAGATTCTGACACCAACTAGGAAATCATCCGGGACTCTCGATTTAACCTCCTGGATTATCCTCAGCAGGAAGCGCGACCGTGCCTCGATGCCGCCTCCCCACTCGTCATCCCTGCGGTTGGTTCCATCGCCTAGGAATTGGCAGATCAGGTAGCCGTGTGCACCATGCAGTTCTACTCCGTCGAAGCCGGCGTCAGCACATCTTACTGCAGCATCTCCGAAGGCCGTGATTAGGCCTTCTATCTCTTCGCCTGAAAGTTCTCTAGAATGACCACATTGGGCCTCAGTGCAAGGGTTCTCGCTCGCTGATACAGGTTGCTCACCCGTCAGTTCCTCAGGCGCACGCATACCGCCGTGGAAGATCTGTCCTAGGCTCAGCGCTCCTCTCTCGCGGATGCCCTCAGCGAGTCTTGTCAGCCCGGGCATCTGGTGGTCACCCCAGACTCCCATCTCGCCGACCCAACCCTGTCCACCCGGAGTGACGTGGGATGCAGCTGTGGTTACGATGCCAAAGCCACCCTCGGCACGTCGCAAGAGCCAGTTAATCTCGGCATCAGAAAGAGTGCCATCGGGATTGCTTTGCTTGTTGGTCATGGCAGCGAGTACCGCTCTGTTCCTCAGAGTCGCCCCGGTGCGAGGGAAGGTGAACTCATCTCCGGGTACTGCCATACTCTCACCTAGAAGGTTCACGAGAATGAATCCGGCGGGTTCTCGCCGACAAGATCACTGTCCCAGCCTTCGGCCACGCAATCTCTGCCTTCGTCTCGAGATAGGAGGTGATGGAGCTTGACTAGAGCGGATGATGGTGGACACAGCGAGCCATGGCCAATGATTCCCATCTCTTGCTGGTCGCGACCCTTGTCATACACATCCATGTGGACTGGTCCATGGATAGTCTGAGTCACAACGACCACAATACCTCCTGCAGCACAGTGATCTGCTAGCATGATTCTCAGTCGGGTGTTCTCTGGACTATCTTCCTGCGGGTCCGCGATTGGCAAGTGACCCAAGCCAGTGCCGTGGAATAACAGGGCATCGTAATCAGCATCGATTGCAGACTGCACCATGTCGGGTTGCAAGTGGCCATCGGCGAGGAACTGGGCAATCCGTGTTGATTCATCGAACATCATTGGCGATATTGCCTCGGTCCTAGCATCGAAAGGAACAGCTTCTCCCATCTCGATGCTGGGAGTTCCTCTGTCAATTGAGATGTGGGCTATTGGCTCCTGATTGATTGACTTGAATGCATCACGCCTCGAAGAGCGGTACTTGCGGGTAGCACACCCGGGTAGCACAGCACAGCTGCCGTCCGAAGAGCCTGCATGTAGGACTACGACAGATGAATCTCGGTAGCCGGTTGGTTCGGGCCCATTAGCCGCCCAGTGGACAGCTGCAATCAGGTTCTCAGCAGCATCAGAAGATCCTCTATCGGGAGAACGCTGAGACCCTGTCAGGGCTATCCTTCCAGGAGGCCTGCCACCCCTGCCGGACCAGCCGTAAGACATGGCAGCAGCGGAGATGTGTAGGGTGTCGGTTCCGTGAGTGATTACCACTCCGACTGCACCTTCTGAGAACGCCTCGCTAGTCGCCTGTAGCATCCTGTTCCAGTGTCTGGGGCGGATATCATCAGACCACATGCTGCCAAGGTTCACCGCGCGTATGCGCGCGATTCCGCGTAACTCAGGGACAGCATCCAGCAACTCGTTGGGAGTAAACCGAGCACTTACTGCACCAGTTCGATAGTCGACCTTGCTTGCAATAGTGCCTCCAGTATGGATCAAGTGAACGAGAGGGAGGGATTCATCCTGCTCGACCTCTGTGCCGGATTCGTCCTCAAATGTTGGTGCATCGTCTAACTCTTCGACCGATTCAACATAGGAGTGGGGGAATGAGATGTTGTAGCCATTGGCTAGTTTCATCGTCACCAGTTTTGGCCCTGCGGAAGGAAGGGCGAGGCCTGTGTGCTCAGCCAATCCAGACCAGGTCTTGACCGTCAGTCTGACTGGCGTTCCCGGGTCTGGCCAATCCACCATCGGCGGTGCGTCGGCCCACTACTCAATGAATCAAGCGCCTGACGGCTACATCATCGCTGAGTACAGGCATATTGCGATGAGCGTCGGGAGGACTACCATCGGAAGGGTAGGGATGCTGTCAGTATAGCCCCTGAACTTGGCTCCGGCAATGGTTCCGAGGAAGGCTGCGAGACCAATCGCAGTACCAGTCAGAATAGCCTCGCCGGCTGCTGCGTCCTCGACATTGAAGCCGCAGTAGAGGTTGATGATTGCCATGGCCCAGATGGCCCCTCCTATTGCCATCCTCATGGCGGATGATTCTCCGCTATCGATTCCTTCTACATCTCCGAAGATGGTCTTGTTGAATCCTACAGGATCTATATTCATTCTCAGTCCAATCAGCAGGCCTACGCCGCCCACGATCTGCATTGCCAGTGTGTGCTCCATGGTTGGTGAGAATGGGTGAATCGAATAAACATCCCGAATCCGGCACGAGGTTTATCCAGCCCCACCCCACTTGAGAGGCATGGACTACAAGGCGATACTGATGGTACTGGTCCTCGTCAGCAGCGCGCTGGCGGGGTGCACTGGAGACCCGGACGGGGGCGGAACGGACGAGATTGACTCGGACGCACTGCAGGATCTGTTCGACGAGCACTTCCAGGACTTCATCAACAACACGACGGTTACCGTGAATAACCACTACCACAACAACACGACCGTTGTCAACAACGACTACGACACGAACAACGAGTACAACAACACCACGAACGTCGATGGTGGCGAAATCAACAACTACAACCAGTACAATGGTTCGGGTGCTTCGGATTCAATCATGCAGATGTTCACAGTTAACTGGGCTCATTCTGATGTTCAGATAATCGACTATGGAAGCAGAATTGTAACTCTGAATGACACATTGCAACAGACCTCGGGCAATCCTAACCTGCTATATGCACTAATTTACGAAGGTAACTTGATTGAGTTCGAGGATGTAAATTGTGAGCAATTTTACAATTTTGCTGCGATATCTGATAACCAATGGGAGCTATATCTAGAGTACACCTACGGAGGCTGGGCGGGGAACGAAGCGTATCAACTAGAAGACTTCTGGAGGCAAAATGCATACTACACCAATTCGAATCATCCTGTGAATTCGAATGGTGAGACGGTTCGTGACCAGTGTCCAGCATTCGATGGTAGTTCGTATGAGTATTACCACCCTACAGTGTTTGAGATTGAGCTTTCAATGGGTGAGGCATTAGACTTCTTGTCACTCCCGCACTTGGATGATATAATGTTGGAATGCGATGATGGTTACAGCGGGTCTTCAAGCAATGGTTCAGTCGGGGGTTACCTCGGAGGGCAGGCCAACTGCACGGTTTCAGGCATTGCTGAGGTTAGAGAGAATATACACTATGGGAGGACATATTGGGACTGGGAATCTGGCAGCAATAATTCAAGTTCCAACTCGGACTTCATTGCCCCGTCGCATATTGACACCTCCAATATTCCTGACTGGTGGTGGATAGATTCGTGGTATTACTACGGAGGAAGTGATGGTCACACATTCAGTTACACCCCCACTGAATTCGCAGTTTACTTCACGACCTACTTCGTCGAAGTATACGAACACGACCTAGAGTAAATTGGTTAGGAAGAGTCATACGCTTCTGCCCCACCTTTGTACCATGAGCAAAGTA
>ENA-UPTF01002423-UPTF01002423.1-marine-metagenome-genome-assembly--contig:-NODE-2423-length-10786-cov-3.662620_pt1 | contig 10786 bp, 5 predicted proteins | sample MGYA00238166_ERZ767019 | MGnify/ENA primary metagenome ERZ767019 (study PRJEB28930, sample SAMN06266391) | marine metagenome | isolation source: Sea water from 250 m depth | place: Atlantic Ocean | study... | reverse complement strand
TAGAGTTTTACAAAGCATTAGGATTCAGAGATAGCCATATAGGAATGAAATTACATTTATAGTGATTACCACATTCGTGGGGTTTTTTGTTTATAGACATTTAGGGCAGGTGAGGTGTAAAATCTAACAAGGAAACAAAATCATGTTCACTCGACATAATTATTATATGATCTTTTCTTTAGGCTTATTGCTGAGCTTTTGTAGTTCAGAAACTAATCAATCAAAATCGATGGATAGGACTGTGACCAATGCAGATGCTCAAAAAGAAGGCGATCTTAAGGAATTAAATAATCAGATTCGCCGGGAAAAATTTGACCAAATTCTACCCCAAGCTATGAGAAAAAACAAAATCGACATGTGGATCCATGTGATGAGAATAGCGATTCCTGATGCCTTTGGTGCAGAAGAACTTGGCAGTACCTCTGGTGTTTTTGTTTTCACAGACCGTGGTGGAGACAGAATTGAACGTGCCGTTCTCGGACGTCGCTGGGGATCTACACATCGTGAACGAGGAGAAAGGGATACATCGGTTGAGGATAGTGGAGCCTACGATATAATCCGTGACCCGATACGTGTACAGGAACCTGTAGGAAACCCGATGATAGAATATGATTTCAGATTTAAGGGCCTTAGAGAATTTGTTGAAGCGCGTGACCCCAAAGTCATTGCTGTAAATTTCAAGCTTAATCTGGGGCAATGGGAGACCTACACTGACTTTGGAGGCGCTAAAGATGGTTTATCACATACAGATTTCATCCTATTAACTGCAGAGCTCGGTAATAAATATGCCAATAGACTGGTTTCGTCTGAATATGTGATGATGGATTATATTATAGGAATGGTGCCGAGTGAAATTCAGCTACTTAAGAAAATATTTAGGGACAGAGTTGAACATGCAAAGAAAGCTTTTGATGCAATCGTTCCCGGAGTAACCAAAAATCGTGAGGTGGGAATAACTCTTTTTAGTCGAAGAAGTACAGGAATATCACAAAGAGGAAGGAGCAAAGGTTGGGAAAACAGTGTGATCCAGGGAGGTGACATCGTTGCGGCACCAAGCCAGGGGTTGTATGCCTATGTACTGCGCGAAGGCGAAACTGAACCGCCCCCGGAAATCAAAAAACTATGGTCAAAGTATCTGAAAATCGATAAGATTCTAGCAGAAACCATCAAGGCGGGTCGAACTCCGCGTGAAATAATTCAAATATACAAGCGGAAATTCGAGGAAGAAGGGATTATTATAAGGGATAACCAATTGCATATGGTTCAGCCAAAGAACAATTTCCCCGTTTATTCCCTAGGTTTTGATCCTGAAAAAACCCATCTTAGTATCGATGCTCACGGCATGATGAAAGGAGCCAGAGAGTGGCCCAACGAGAATTTATTAGGCCCAAGAATTGGTTCTCTTGGTCCTGATTGGACAAAAGACATACCGATCCCATCCAATCACCACTTTGTTTTAGAATATTTTTTCTATATGCCGTCTTTTACATCCAATGAAGATGAAGACCAATATTTATTATTTTGGGATCATGAACAAGCGATTGCAACTGAAAGTGGAGTCGAGTATTTATATCCACCACAAAAAAATCTTATTCTCATTCGTTAATTTCTGAATCCATAGGATAATTCTTTAATAATAATTTAAAGTTCACCAAACCATCCTTCTGCTTATTATTTGATCAAAGATGGAATTACCGTGAATTTAAATTGGCCACAGAGTCCAGTAAGTTATTGGGATTACTTTGATGTTAAATTTCTAAGAAAAGGGTATCTGGGTAATGCTGAAAATGTAGAAGGTTTTAGTAGAGGTCAAGCAGACTTAAAAAAATAAATGGTAATTAATAGTATTATAATATTTATCCAATATCAATGCCCTGCTTAGAAACAGGCTTTTTTGTTTATGATCAATTTTCTATTAGATTCGTTTATGAATTGGTGGAATGAACTACCTAACATACGAAAGATTTCGTTTGTAATCTGGTCGATTCTCTATTCTTTTATTCCTTTGGATGGCCAGCAGTTGTCTAGTGATTTCTTAAAGAATTTCCATTATCGTGAGCTTGGTCCTACACGCCAAGGCGGTAGGGTTGTTTCATTTGCAGTCTCACAGCAAGATCCCTTTGTATATTTTGTGGGTGCGGGACCTGGAGGCTTATGGAAGACGGTTAATAATGGCAATACTTTTGAATCCATTTTTGACAATGAAGAGACTTCTGGAATAGGACATGTGGCAATAGCGCCTTCAGATCAAAATATTGTCTGGGTTGGGACTGGCGAAAGCAACCTTCGTAATAGCACCCAGTATGGCAATGGAGTATATAAATCTACTGATGGAGGAAAAACCTGGTCAAATAAAGGACTTCAAAAAACACATCATATAGGAAAGGTAATTATTCACCCGGAGAACCCCAATGTTGTTTATGTTGCTGCGCAGGGACAGTATTATACAGATAATGAAGAAAGGGGTGTGTATAAAACGACTAATAGTGGCAATTCTTGGAAAAAAATATTGAATATAAAACATGGAAAAATCCATGTTGGTGCAACTGATTTAGTCATGGATCCTAGGGATCCAAATGTTTTATATGCTACTAGTTACCAACGGATACGCAGACCTTGGGGATTCTCTGGTGCTGGGCCAAAAAGCGGGATATATAAAACGGTAGATGGAGGAAAAAACTGGAAAAAATTATCTGGAGGATTACCCAGCGGTTTACTAGGTAAAATAGGACTAGCAATATTTCCACAAAACCCAGATATCCTCTATGCAATAATTGAGGATGCTAATTCTCCAGAAATGTCTTATGAAGAAAGATGGATTGAAATTCAAAATGGTAAACCTTCCTCAAAACCTATAGTGGGCAATATTGTTTATAGAACCGATGATGCAGGGTTAAGCTGGCGGCAGGCTAGTGAAGGAAATGTTGGCGGTCGACCAAATTATTATGGGCAAATCATAGTAGATCCAAACGATGATAAAGTCGTATATGTTTTAAGTGAGAAAGTAGATATTTCCCGTGATAGTGGAAAAACATGGAAGAGGGCATTCGAATATGGAGGAGATAACCATGTATTATGGATAAATCCAAAAGATAGCAGGCATATGTTGCTGGGGTATGATTACGGGTTTGCAAGGAGTTATGATTCTGGAAAAAACTGGATTCATTTTGATAATATTTCGATGGCACAATTATATGCTATATCTATCGATATGGATTTTCCATATAATGTATATGGTGGAATGCAAGATTTTGGAACCTGGAAAGGGCCAAGTACGAAAAAAGGAAGGTTTCCAATAAGATTTGAGGATTGGGAACACGTTCGCGGTGGTGATGGATTCTATTCCCAAGTTGACCCAACAAATAGTCGCTGGTTATACTGTGAATCGCAATTTGGTGAACTCGCAAGAAATGATCAAAAAACTGGTGAAAGAAAACCCATTCGCTATAGGGGTAACAAGGATCTTCGATTTAACTGGTCGGCACCAATCCTAATATCTCCACATGACCCAAAGTTGATTTATCACGGAGCTAATGTATTATTGAAATCATCTAATATGGGAGAAAAATGGGAGGAGATTAGTCCTGACTTGACAAAGAATGATAGCAGTAAAAATGGTGGTAGGGAATCCCGAACGTATTCTACAATAACAACTATTTCAGAGTCCCATATTCAGTCTGGTGTTATATGGGTTGGAACTGATGATGGTAATATACAATTGACAGTTGATAGTGGTAAGAATTGGAAATTATTAAATGGTAATATTCCAAATAACCCTGAATACTGGGTATCCCGAATCATCGCTTCTCACCATGATGCTGGAACTGCATACATTACTTTTACAGGACGTCATAGAACAGATTTCAAACCCTATATTTTTAAAACTAGTAATTATGGAGAGAATTGGAAATCTATTGCTGCCAATCTTCCAAATGAACCGATAAATGTTATTCGGGAAGACCATAAGAATCCAAAATTGTTGTTTGTCGGAACGGACCGGACGATTCATGTTTCAATTGATGGTGGGTTGAGGTGGCATGAAATGAAAAATAACCTGCCCACAATTCCAGTACATGACCTTGTCATTCATCCAAGGGAAAATGACCTAGTAGTAGGTACTCATGGTCGTGGATTTTATATAACAGATATATCGCCACTTCAAGAAATAAACAAAGATTTACTTAATCAGGATGTCCATCTTTTCAAAATCATGCCAAAAGTCCAATGGATCATGCCATCCCAGAAAGCTGTAGCAGATCAAAATTTTGAAGGAGAAAACGAACCCCATGGCCCGGTAATCTATTATTACCTAAAAAAAGAAATTCCAAATAATATAGAATTATCTGTATATGATGGACAGAATCTTATAAATATACTGAAGGGAACAGCAAAGAAGGGAATAAACTCAATTATGTGGGGGATGACAAAACGAGGTAGGAAAAGGAGTTCAGAAGAAATATCCGATTGGGATAAGGAAGTTGCAACTGGAGAAATAGAACCATTTTACGATTATTATGATACTAATGAACATTTTGGAAGTCCTGAAGAAGAAGTAGGTATAACTGGATTATCATTGCGTACCCGAGTAGCATGGGAACCAGGCATGAAGGGCAGAGAATATGAATACCAGCGTGTACAGCCAGGGACCTATAAAATTGTACTTAATGTAAATGGTAAGAAATTTGAGCAGGAAGCGATTATCATGCAGGACTATTGGTATAAGCAATAACGTTACTTTATTAAGACAAGAAATCTCTCATGATTTTTTTTCTCGTTTCCATTTTATTTTATAAGGCAGAATGACCATGTATAAACCAGTGCACCAAAGAATAAATAGTATTATTCCAGTGGGGAGGAATATCCAAAATTTTATTTTGTCATGGAACCAGGATCCATCATGAAGCTGTTCGATAAGATCAGAACGGCGGTAGGCTACTTGCAAAAGTTCTCCAGAATGCGAATCTATTTGTAATTCCCAACGGTTTTTACTCCTGACTTTGACAATACCCTTTCCTAGCCGAAAATCTAATCTATCAACGTCATCCCAAGATTGGATATTTACTTCTTTTACCTTTATTGCTGTTTCTAATATGTCATCAAAAGAAATAATTGGATCATTTTCAAATTTTCCATTAGCTGTAGGAGGTTGAATCCAATTAATATCCTTTTTTAATTGGAGTAAAATACCTGTTGAAATAATTATTAATACAGGTAGGGAAACTACAAAAGCACCCCAATAATGAACCTTTCTTGTCCATTTATTCCAATTAAATCTTTTATTCAATAATTATAACTCATTTGATTAGTGGCAAAATTATAATGGCGCTATTTGTTCGAAAAGATTATTTGTTATTATAATTCAGGATATCTGGTTTCTCATCATATATAAAATAGAAGGAAATCAGTTGGGATCATGCCCCGGGTGTCGCTGGTTCAAATCCAACCCCAGTCCCTATAGAAAGTCCCTCTTCTACGGGTTTTTTGTTTATAGACATTTAGGGCTAGTAATACGTAAAATTGCTTATATGAAGCGATTGAACACGAGTATTAGTCAACTCTATAATAGAAAAATATTCTTATTCTACCTTTTCATTATTTTAATCTTTGCTGGTTCTGGATATGCTCAAACTGAATTTTGGAATGAAACAAGCCTCGTACTCAAGGGTGCAATCGATGTGCATGTTCATACGTCACCGGACAGTGGTCCACGTTCAGTGGATGCTTTTGAGCTAGCACGTATAGCCGTCCGGTACGGTATGCAGGCACTGCTGTTTAAAAACCACTTTACCCAAACTGCCTCGCTAGCTTATCTAGTCAACCAGGCTGTCCCGGGTATTGAGTCTTACGGCGGTATTGTATTGAATAATACAGTAGGAGGGATCAATTTAAATTCGGTGAAGATGATGTCCTCCATGACAGGTGGATATGGAAGAGTTGTCTGGATGCCAACGTGGGATTCGGAGCACTACGCTAAAATGGGAAGCCCAGGTTCCAGTATTGTACCTATCAGCAATAATGGCAAACTCCTTCCGGATGTGCTAAAGGTATTGGATCTGATTGCAGAAAAGGACTTGTCCCTTGCTACAGGACACTCCAGCCCCCAAGAGTCTCTACTTTTGATTAGTGCAGCTAAGGCTGTTGGTGTTCAGCGTATAATCGTGACACATCCATTGACACCGGCCGTTGGAATGACGATTGAGCAGCAAGTCGAAGCTGCTCGGCTGGGAGCGTTTTTGGAATATTGTGTTAACCCTTTACTGCCTTCAGATACGGGAAAAGCGAAGTTGGATGGCGGAATGCCAATCGAAGACATGGTTTCTTACATCAGGGCTGTAGGTACAGACAATGCGATACTCTCAACCGATCTTGGGCAGGAATTAAATCCTATCCACACCGATGGAATGATTTTTTTTGTTAATAAACTCCTTCAGCAGGGTTTTACAAAAGATGAGATAAATAGAATGATTAAGAAAAACCCAGCGGAGTTTCTTGGATTGCATTGACCTCAATCTGTTTAGCAGAGCAATATGATACTAGACAAAAAAGTGTTGTCTTTCTTTAAAAGACAACACTTTTTTCTGATTATTTGATATTCTTAATACTAATTGTGTGTTATTCTGATACTTGTTACATGCGATTGCTCAATTTTAGTTTTTGTTCCATAAAATATCTAAATATTATTCCAAATACCCTTTTTTCAATTTTCCATCCAACCCATCTCTTTTAAAAACTTTCAATCTAGGAGAGCATGAGATTCAGCGGCGTTCTGGGGATTTTCTCAGAGGTGTGAATTTTTTACTCTTAGAAAGTAGGGAGTTTGTGGATACGAAAAATATGGTGTTGTTGAAATAACCCTTACCTAAAAGGCGGCAATATAAGGATAGATCAATAACCTTTATCATACCAGTGATCTTTAAGAACGACGGCGTTCTTTGTGAATTCCTTTTCATTTACAAGGAGCTTAATCCTATACTCTCCAGGTTTGGCGCGGACGTGTTTATAATCTATTTCCCGCCATTCAGGGTTTGCCTGGATCCAGATTCCCAAAGACCGACCTGTCACGGACACTTCTTCATCTGGATCTTCGAAATGGTCATGCCCGTCATAATAATCAAAATACAGCTCTTCCGTATTGGTTCTCTCAATCCATCGGGCTGTTTGTTCTTTATCCTCCTCAGTGCGGGGGATGCGCTTGGTCAAGTACCATTCAACGCTATTCAACCCCGGTTCGCCTGAGCCTTTGTATTCGTTTATGAGATGCATTCCCTGGTAGACCTGTACAGTAACACCGTTCTTCACCTCATTTTTTAAGTAATAATTCACAACGATCCCTTTAGGGGCATTTTCACCCGAGTAGTTCTGGTGATTGGCTGCAACCTGTTTTTGGCCGCTCAAGATCCAAAGAACCTGAGGTTCAACTTCAAAAAGGTGGATATCTTTCGCAAGAACACCCGAATTTATCTCTTGAAGTGGTGAAATATCGGCGATCCAAAAACTTCTTCCAAACGATCCCACTAGCAGATCATTTTCGCGGGGATGGATGCACAGGTCATGGATGGGAACGTTAGGCATATTATTCTTCATAGATGTCCAATTGGCACCATTATCTATTGAAACATAAATGCATCGAGATGTGCCCACAAAGAGTAGGTTCGGGTTTTTATGATCTTCTTGGATGACATTAATGGGCTCATCATTTGGTAAATTTCCTGTGATCGAAGTCCAGGACTTTCCAAAATCGGTGGTTTTATAGCAATAGGGCTTCAGGTTGAGATGAGTTTGTATTTCAGGAGTACAATAGTAAGCATGTCCGCTGGCGTCGAAGTTGCTCCTCGCACCCAGGAAACTTACATAAGCCGTTCCTGGATTATGATGGGAAGAACTCACTCGTGTAACCTGCAATTCCCCTGGATATTTAGGGATTCGATCATTCAGTTTCGTCCAGGTCTTTCCTCCATCTTGGGTAAGCTGCACATTTCCATCATCTGTTCCCACCCAGATAACACCCTTCTTGATAGGAGATTCATCGATCGACGTAATTGTCCCCCAGACCTTTTCGTTATTAGCGCACGTTCCCTGGTTTGTCAGGTCAGGACTGATCTCTCGCCAGGTCTCCCCTCTAAAATCAGAACGGAGCAGCATATTCGCGCCATGATATATTACATTGCTATTGTGCGGAGAAATCAAGACGGGTGCGATATAATTGAACCGGACCCCCTTTTTTTGATATGTGATGTTTTTACGCACGCTGGTTTTTTGATCGTTTATAGTCAAATTACCGTACTGAGACTGTACGTAGAGCCAACGGCTGTCTGTAGGATCGACCTGGACGTCCCCACCGTCCGCTCCCTTGACATGTTCCCAATCTTCGAACCGAATGGGAAAGCGGCCGCGTTTTGTGTTGGGCCCTTTCCAGGTACCGAAATCCTGCAGTCCACCATAGACATTGTAGGGAAAATCCATGTCGACAGCGACAGTGAAAAACTGTCCGCAGGGTAAATTGTCTGGATGGTACCAGGTTTCAGAACCGTTAAAAGATATCCTTATTCCGGAATCACTTGAGCTGATCAGATGATCGCTGTTTAAGGGATTGAACCAGAGATCCTGATGATCATTCCCGAAAGGGATGATAGCACCTTTCCAGGTCTTGCCGCCATCATGAGTTCCTTGAATGCCGCTGTTAAGGACATAGATCTTGTTTTTGTCGTTTGGGTCGATTCGGATTTGGGCGTAGCGGTTACCGCCACGCATAGGAAAGTTTTCTAAATCTGGACTGATTCTTTGCCAGTTTTTTCCTGCATCCATTGTGCGCCAAATGGTGTTATCAACAGAGTGTCGGGTATTCCCAGAATTTTCTATGAGAATCGCTGCCACTACTACATCCGGATTTGACCTGTATATATCCAGGCCTATTCTTTGTAGTTTCCCTGTGGGTAAACCTCCGCTCAGTTTATTCCATGACGATCCCCCGTTTACGGATTTATAAATACCGCTAGCTTCACCTCTGTTGGGGTCCCACAGGCTGGCATACAGGGTGTTAAAGTCGGTCGGATGCATGTGCACGTCGGCCCCGCTTACATGTTTCCCGTTGTCAATTATTCCAAGTATCTTTTCCCAGGTTTTGCCTCCATCCCTAGTCATGAAGATACCCCGCTGCGGTGAATCAATATAAATATTACCGGGCACAGCGGCATATACTACGTCCGGGTTTTCTGGGTGAATGACGATCTTGCTAATAAAATAGGAGTCTTTTAAACCCGCGTGAATCCATGATTCACCTCCGTTTTGCGATCTGTAAATGCCGTTTCCCCAATAGGATAGATTACCGGTACCTACATAGATAATATCAGGATCAGAAAATGCAACTTCCACATCACTGAGCACAAGCGTTTCTTCATTATCGAAAACAGGTTTATACGTGACCCCGTTATCAGTGGTTTTCCAAAGCCCACCAGTTGATGAGGCTGCATAAAACGTGTAAGGCAATTTTTTCAGATCAGGAACACCTACCTGCATAAATCGGCCAGTCTGTTTGGTGGGACCAATGCTACGAAAATGAATACGATTGATCACATTCTCAGGAACCACTTGAGTAAAACCTAATGATGCCAATGCCAGACTAAGAAAAAATACAAAACATAACTCTGGGGTCAATTTGGCTTTAGATATGATAAATCCTCCTTATTTGATATTTATGGCATCCAGCTGGGAAAATATTTATCCCTGTACGATTATTTATTCTATTTCTACAAATTTAGGATTTAAATATAATAATGATCATTTCAATTATTGGGTACAAAATCCTTTGTATAGTAATAGAAAGGATTGATATTAATTCTTTAATATTTTTAGCGCATCAATGCTTGAATTGTAGCATTGGATTTTGCTAATCTGTCACTAAGGAGTTTAACAATATAGGTATGCAGCTCGGCCGCTTTTCCCGGCGATTCTAGATTCAATTTCTGGAAATTGTCTTTAGACAGAAAATAAATCACACAATCTGTCTTGGTCAAAACAGATGCAGAGGCCTTCGAACCCAAGTACAGGCTTACTTCACCAACTACTGTACCTGCCCCGAGGGATTTTAATCGAATTCCTTCCCCTAAACCGATATCCAAGCGGACAGTAATGCGTCCTGATTCTATAAAATAAATTCCGCCTGGATCTTTTCCCTGTTCGATAATGGTGGTGTCACTGGCTACTTTTTTTTCTTCGAAAAATTCAACAATTCCTGGGAATTGATCTTTAAAGGAATCCGCCTTTTTGGAATCTGAAAATTCCTCATCCAATTTTTTGTGTTGCTCAATGAGTTCATCTTCACACCTTTCCAATCCATGGTCTAAATCATCAAATTCAATGAAGACACCTCCACTATCTGGCAAAATCCCTCCAGCCCTCAGTTGGTAGGTCATGTCTTTATTTAAACTGCAAAAAATCACTTTGAAATGATGGTTCTTAGCCATGATACGCAATTTGTTAAAACTATTTATTGTTGAAGAATCCAGGCCAGAGACCTGCCGAAAATCAAAGATCAAATATTTAAGGTGTGAGGCCTCTTTATTTTCCACCCGCTCGTTCACCCTGTCTAATAACCGATTTGCTGTTCCGAAGAAAATAAAACCCTGCAAAGGAAGAATACTGATCTGTTCTCCATGATCTGCAATGATTCGTTTCAGGTATTCGGATCGTTCTACATTGCTGTGGAATGTTGTGCCGTTCAATTCATGTTTAACTACATCCACCTTAGAATAACTCAAAACAAACAGAACAATCGACATGAGTAAAC
>ENA-UPTF01002422-UPTF01002422.1-marine-metagenome-genome-assembly--contig:-NODE-2422-length-10791-cov-6.150924_pt1 | contig 10791 bp, 10 predicted proteins | sample MGYA00238166_ERZ767019 | MGnify/ENA primary metagenome ERZ767019 (study PRJEB28930, sample SAMN06266391) | marine metagenome | isolation source: Sea water from 250 m depth | place: Atlantic Ocean... | reverse complement strand
TTCACGGGTTTTGATCCCGTGATTCGCAGGTTCGATCCCTGCCGCCCCAGCCAGTCATTATATTGATAAGCACATCAACTCTTTTCCTATTCAGTCCTCCCTGCATTGGGAATATCCATTTCCCTCAACATGACTGATATATCCCGACTAAAATACATTCAATGGCGTCCTATTGGCGTATGTGACACAGGTGTAGGGAAAGAGCGGAAAGCCAAGATGTTCACCAGGACAGACCTTGCAAAAGTTACATCTCCGGAAGTAAATCGGGAAAATTGGCGTCAACAACCAGAAGTTCTGCAGCTAATTCAACGCTATGCACATGATCTGGCAGGAATTTCAAATTTGACAGATGAAATGCTTTCTCCGGAAATTGCAGAAATAAAATTGGTAGGAGCAGTTCTCGGTCATGAACAAACGCCAAATTTGAACCAAGAATCCGCAGATGGGAGAGTGCAGTTTTTTCAGCTTAGTTTTCAAGACGGAAAAACCAAAAAAGTTTCGTCAAAAAATTGGAAAAAGTGGCTGATTTGGATGATGATTGCAGTAGCAGTTTTTCTAGGAATGACCTCGATGTTCTTGATTGCTAGTCGGTTTTCATTGTTATCTTTGAACAGCAACAAAAAATCTGTTTCAGTTTGCAGCACAAACAGACAGGAAGCAAAATATTCAGAACATTTAAGAGACATACGGAAATCATTGGTTTTTGAGCTGAACCGTCTACCAGCATGGTCAACTTTTAACGTGGCGCGTACTTACTGTATTGGAGGAAAAATGAGTGTCAAACAGCAGGAACAGCGGTTGCTTCAGTGTTTGTTGAAGGTACGTAACCGCACAAAAAATATGCCGCCGGCTTCAAGACCGAGTCTTAACAAAATTGAAGCGTGTGCAAGTACTCTCTGTCAAAGGGAACTTCCGCACCTGTCTGCATCCTGCAAAAGATTGTGATATACTCTACTAACATTTGTAATTGAGAAATAAACAGTTAAATATCACGTGTATCATCAATGATTTGTAAAAAACCAGTTAAGAAATGCAAAAAATGTTTTATGAGCAATAGCATGGCAAATTTACACTGAAAACATGATTGACAAAAAACACATAGGCTATGAATTCCTTCCAGTAACTGTACCAGTTGAAGAGGGGCGGTTAAAATTTTTGGCAAAAGCACTTGGGGAAACCGGGGATATTTATACAAATCCGGATGCAGCAATAGCTGCTGGACTTCCGGGATTGCTGGCACCTCCAACTTTTCCTTTTATGCTGGAAATAGACGCACTGGATTTGGTGGCATTTATGAGTTTGTTGGGGGAAAGTCTGGAAAAATTGCTGCACGGAGAAGAAAATTTCAAATACTTTGCACCAATATATGCAGGCGATAAAATCACTGTATGCAAAAAAATTACTGATATCATTGATAAAAAAGAAGGAGCTTTACAATTTGTGATTTCAGAAAACACTTTCACCAATCAGACAGGTGAAATTGTAGCTGAAACCCGTACCAATTATGTTTTTCATCATAAATGAAAAAAATATGAAAATACCTTCATTCGACTCTCTAAAAGTAGGAGAAGAAATTCCTGCTCTAATTACTCCTCCAGTAACCCGGCATACGCTGGCACTCTATTGCGGTGCTTCCGGAGACCATAATCCGATTCACGTGGATATTGATTTTGCTAAATCATCTGGACTGGATGATGTAATTGCACACGGAATGCTTTCAACAGGATACTTGGCCAGGATGATCACCAACTGGGTTCCACAATCTACTATGAGGAGCTGGAAAAATCGTTTCACTGCAATGACTCATATCGGTGACATAGTAACCTGCACAGGCAAAATTACTGAAAAGTTTGAGGAAGGCGGAGAAAAACTGGTGCGCCTTGAGTTACAGACAAACACCCCACAGGCACAGACCATTATCGCAGAAGCTGTGGTCGCCCTGGAATAATATGCCTGCTCTCCTTTCCTCATTAAAAATTCTTGATTTTTCGACGTTACTGCCGGGACCTTTTGCCTCGATGATACTTGCAGATTTAGGGGCAGAGGTTTTAAGGGTAGAATCTCCCACACGACCGGATTTAGTGAGAATGCTGCCGATTCAAGTAAAAGGTGGTTCAGCAACTCATGCGACAATTAATCGTTCTAAAAAATCCATTTGCTTAAATTTGAAAAATCCTGATGCCGTCAAAATTGTTAAACAATTGGTCAGCAAATATGATATCGTTTTGGAACAGTTTCGTCCTGGGGTGATGAAGCGGTTGGGATTGGACTATGAGGAACTCCGCAGACACAATCCTGCACTCATTTTTTGTTCACTGACTGGTTACGGGCAAACCGGACCTTACCGTAACCGTGCCGGTCATGACCTGAATTATCTCGCTCTTTCCGGAATAAGTAATTACAGTCGTCGAAAAAATGAATCACCTGTGCCGCTGGGTATTCAGATTGCGGACATTGCTGGAGGTTCATATCATGTAGTAATGGGAATTTTAGCAGCAGTAATTCATCGCCAGCAAACAGGAGAAGGACAGAGTGTTGATATAAGTATGGCTGATGCTTTGTTCAGCATGAAAGTATTTGAAAGTGCAAACTGGCTGGCAGGAGGACCAGGAGCAGAACCAGAATCAACCTGGCTCAATGGCGGAACTATTTATGATTATTTCCTAACGCAAGATGGTCGCTGGGTTTCTGTTAGTAGTTTGGAACCTCAATTTCTTGCTGCATTGATAAATGCTATGGGGCTTCCGGAAACTTTGTTCAAAACAAAATTGACTGATCCGGAAGCACAAAGGCGTCTAAAGAGGATACTCCGGGATCGATTTTTGGAACGTCCATGGACTGAATGGGAACCTGTTTTTGCCGATTGCGATGCGTGCGTTGAATTGGTTTTGGAATTTCCGGAAGCTATGGAACATCAGCAGTTTAAAGCCAGAGAAATGATTACAGATGTTCCGGCTCCGGATGGTTCTTCTCAAAAACAAATTGCATCCCCATTCAAGTTTTCCGGAAGCAAACCAGAATATCTGCACATTGGTGTAGAGCTTGGTGAGCAAACGGATATTATTTTGAAAGAACTTGGTTATAATTTGAAACAAATCGAAAAATTAAGAAAAGATGGAGTTTGTGCAGGTACTGAAACTAAATAATTGGGGAAAAGATGCGTAATAAACCGGAGCTGACATCTAACTCAGGTAAATTTAATTTACGTTATATTTTTGGGATGAAGCTCCGCAGTTTTAGACAAGAAAAAGGATTTGGTCTTAAACAACTTGCCGCACTGACTGGGTTATCTGCTTCATATATTAATGAAATAGAAAAGGGGAAAAAGTATCCAAAAGCAGAAAAAATAATGATGTTAGCTGAAGGATTAGGAGTTGAATACGATGACTTGGTTTCCATCAGTATGACTGGTCGGCTCGGTCAAATCTCGGAACTGTTTTTTTCTTCATCAGTTCTAGGTTCATTCCCTTTTCAGCTTTTTGGGATCACATTTGAAAATGTGATGGAGCTTTTCACTGCATCACCCAAGAAAGCCGCAGCACTTATCAGCACGTTGATGGAGATTTCAAGAGCGTATGACATGAACGTTGAGCAGTTCTTTTTGGCGTCTTTGCGAGCTTATCAAGAAATGCACAACAATTTTTTTGAGGAAGTTGAAGAATTGGCTGAGAAGTTTGCACTTGAGCAGAAATGGACACGCCTTTCCCCACCAACACGGGAAGAATTAATTGAAACACTCCACCAACTTCACTCTGTTGATGCAAGAGTAGCAGACTTTTCAAAATATCCTGAATTGACGGATCAGAGGTTTATTTTTTTACCTGGCAAATCATCTCAATTATTATTAAATAACCAGCTTGTTCCATCACAACACGTTTATTCGTTAGCTTTGCAAATTGGATATTCGGAGCTAAAAATCCGCAAGCGGCTCAGGACTTCTCCCCATAAACAATTCGATTCATTTGACCAGGTAATGGACAATTTTAGGTCCTCTTATTTCGCTGGTGCCTTGATGATTAATCGTAAGCAGGTAAAAGAAGAGCTTAAAGAAATATTTCAGTCAGAAACTTGGAATGGCGATGCTATTCTTGAGTTGCTGAAGCACCACGAAGTAACTCCGGAAACCTTTTTACATCGACTCAGCCAAATCCTTCCGGGACTTTTCAAAATCACAGAATTGCATTATTTTCGTTTTGTACATTTTGTTGGAAAAATGAGGGATCAGACTTACCAAGGAATTGAACATGCCAAGAACATTGGTACCCAGCGGTGTTCGCTTAAAAGAGCATCACTGTCGTCGCTGGCTGCCGGTGTCCTTACTCAAAATTCTGGAAGAAGAACAGCTAAAAGGTAATCCCAACAAAATTCTTATTAGAACCCAAAGGGCTCAGTTTGTTGAAAGTGGAGACGAGGTTCTTTTTATTTCAATTGCACATGCATTGCCTTTGCTCTCAAAAATGAACCGCTGCGTTTCGCTTGGATTAAGGATCGAGAATGCTTTAAAAAGAAAAGTTAAGTTCTTAAACGATCTGCAAATTCCAGTGGAGAAAGTAAATCAGACTTGCGATCGCTGTTCATTAGACAATAGTCAGTGTTCGGAACGAACGGCTCCACCCAGTGTTTTTATTTAGGAGAAGAAGGAAGAACTTATGAATAGAACGCTTAAAAAACTTGTCACAGATTATCGTGCGAAAAATCTGAAAATCTGAAAAACAAGTCAGAGTGGGAAGTAATAATTTAGATAAAAAGTATGCAGTTGACTTTGTTTCAAAAAAGGACTTGAATTTGTGGCGGAAAGAAAGGGGATCTGTTGACCAACCGAAAAACGATAATATAACAAGAAATTAGATGTGACAAAATAAGAGGCTCCAGTTTCAACTCCTAATGCAATTTCATCCACAAAAGATTTGTTGCTTCCGATTGCAGCAAAACGCGTTTTGGTAAATTGCACACCTGCACCATAGTGCAAATAGAAGTCTCGACTGATTTTTGGGTACTGAGAATACCATAAATTGTTTTGGATTATTTCTAATCTTTGTCCAGATTTTCCATCATGAAAAATAGTTTTTGAAACTTCAACAATCGATATTTGCCGTTCATATTCTATAACCTGCTCATCCCAAAAATATCCCAAATTAACACCGATTCCGTTTGCTTCTCCATCCGAATCTGAAATTATCACATCATCTGCAACTTTTAGCCCGACTTTCCGGAAACCAACACCAAAATAGAACCCCTGCCAGCGTGAGGATGTTCCGGAAACAAAGAACTCAGGTTCCGGTGCTGCAATTCGTGATTCAAGAATGCGTTTATCCATTTCGCTGGGCTCAGGAGAATCATTTTCCTGTGCATAGCTTCCTGCCGCAAAAAAAATGCAAAAGGACAGCATCAATAAAAACCTCATGTAATTACAGAAAATATGAAAAATATAAATTCTACAATTTTCTAAGTGATCGTAATTGCTCATTTAACTATTCCATATCTGGCAAAATCTGTTCCGGAAGCGCAATGCCGCCCAGGTTTATGTAGGCATAAAGAGTCCGGTTAATGTATTCTTTTTCACGTCCACTGCTGGTTGTCGTTTTGTCAACACTTTCTGTCAGGGCAAGCCTAATGTTCCAGCAGTCAGGACGGTAATCCAAAGTGAAAGCACTTGAAGTCAGACGTCGTCGAAAAGTGTAACTGTCCGCATCCAAATTTACAGTTCCAGAAAATCCAAATGCTAATTCATCGCTTGCTTCAAAGCTGTTACTGAAACCAAATGTGTTGGCAGTAGCAACATCATTACCATAAGGTGTTTGATAGGCAAATTCGTTTTTATGGAAGTTCACCGATGCTTTGTTGTGATCGCTAACGCCGAAACCAAAACCTGCGGAATATTCTACAACCTGGCGTTTTTGATGGTGATATCGATTGAAATAATTTATGGAAAAACCCGGGCCTGGATTGAAACTCAAAGTAGTCCTTAGAGGTAATAATGGTTGGCCTGAATCAGTTTCATTCCCCTTTACTGCCGGACCGATTGGCTGAAAATCCGGATCTTTTTTTAAGACATCATAATGCTGAACAAAGTTTAAACTTGCCATGTTCCAGCTTTTTCCTTCACGAGTCTGGCCTCGTATCTGGCTGCTAATAAGTGGAACTACTCCTTTCTCTGCATAGGCCAGGATAGTGTTTTTTTGTTGAGCGCTTAATGCACCGCCAAACAGCTTATCTAACTGGTCGACAAACAATTTTTCTGAAGCAAATTCCTTTCCTTGAATTAGTCCTAACTTTCGAATTAAGGCGACATCCATGTGTCTTCTGCGCATTCTGTTTAATGAGAGAGATGTTAGTTTCACGCTTCTCTCAAAGTAACGTCTTTTGGCCAGCAAGACATTTTCCAACCGAAATGTTGTTATTCTCCGTGTTGAAATTACTCCACCGAAGGGAACTCCAGAATCAGATATTTGCTGTACATCTTCGATGTAATCGAATTGCAGGCGTGGTATCAACAAGTGCTTGAAACGGCTGAATATTCCTGATTCTTGTTTAAATATTCGTGATAGAGTTGTGTTGATTTCTGCTTTTCCGTCCAATATTTGAAATCCATATTCATCATCACTTCCCGGTACATCCGGATCACGTACTTTGAAACTGGAAACTCTTTTTCCAATTTTAAAACTGGTGTTAAAAATCTGAAAAACTGGAAACTGAAAATTAAAACTTGGAGTGGCTGTAATCCCTTCTCCATTATATCCTTGTACTCTGTAATAACGAATTACAGAACCATCGACTGAACCTGACAACGTTGATTTTCCACTACGCCAAAATGCATCACTAAATTGAAATGTAAGTGCAGGCAGATATTGTACTTGTGTGAGATCAATTTTTCTGTTTAACAAAGCTAATTCGCTGAATACACGGGTTTGAGTTGCAGAAAGTGTGACACTTCCTTTTGAAAATTGTCTGTTGATGTTTGCAGAAAAATTTTGTGCTGTGTTTGGGGCAGGATTCTCAATCAGTTCATATTCCTTTTGAAACTGACTGTCGCTGTAAACCAGAGCTGAAGCAATCAGGCGGCTCCGACCATCCAGTTGTTGATTATGGTTAAATTGGAATTTAAAGCGTTGAGGATGCAATTCGGATGATTCTATCTCGTCCGCACTCAAGCTTCCGGACTCATTTTCTGGATCACGTGCATCCCGTTCAAAAAATCGCTGATATTTGATTTCACCTCTCACTCCCTCAGTCCATGCGTATTGATAATCAAAACGCAATCCTGGTCCACGTCGCTCCACCCAGTCATAAGTCAGTGTCAAATCCTGTTCTTGATCAATTGCCCAAAAGTATGGAATTCCAAAGCGATATCCTAAATCCCATTTTTTTACACTACTCCGCACAATCAGATATTCTGGAGGAAGAAATCCGGATTGTCGACGTTTAACAGTGGGCCAGGCAAGGTATGGGAAGAAAAAAACAGGGACACCTCCAAATTTTAAAATTGAGCTGCGGGACGATGAAAAATTTTGTGTATAATAGTTAACTTCGCTTCCAGTTATTTGCCAAGCTGGAGATTTTGGATTACAGGTTGTGAAAGTACAGGTTTGTGCCACATATTGATTTGGCCCCACTTTCCGCACTTCTTTTGCAGTCATGTATGCTTTGTTTGAAGCATCATAAACGATAGTGTCACGAAAAATTCCAGTACCGTCTTTGACGTTTATCTCCAATTCATCCATCACCGCAACAATTTCTCCTTCTGTAACCCGGACATAACCTTTTGCAGTCAATCTGTTTGTTTCCGGGTGGTAATGGATTTCTGTGCTTTCCACAGTAATTCCCTCCCACTCAACTTTTGCGTTACGATAAATAAACGTTCCAGTATCCGGATTGTGAAAGTAAGATTGTGTCTGAATAGAAAGTTGAGGTATATCAAGGTCGTTTTGAGAAAATACTTGAACAGGAAGGGAAACAAAAAACAACATTAACCATGGAATAAGACATTTTGCGGACTTCATAATGCGGAAAAATGTCCTATTTGGGACAGATATAGATTTTGATTGCCGGTGCGTTGATGAGAAAAACTCCGATGAAGGCAAAGGACTCATAATTGGCGGGAAATGGAAAAACGTAAAAATGACTGCAACAACTCTTTAGGTCGCTCATTGAAGACGCAAAACTACAAGTTCCAATCTTATGAAAAACGAAGAATTTACTGTACTTTATCTGAAATTAGGTGACACATGCAAACTTATTGCATCTCCAGTACCATGTCTATACTTATTCTAGATAATCCAGGCTGCTTTCCAAATCAAAACAGCTGGATTATGCTGTATTTTCATAGTATTCTAGGCAAGGCAGCTGACAGATTAATTCCAAAACAACTAGCTAAGGTGCAAAATAATGAGGTTTTATAGTTTTTTATTAATGGCAATTATCTTTTTATTCGGAAGTCTGGTTAGCGAGTTCCACGAAGTACGCGCGGAGGAAGGATTATTAAAAACAGAAAGTATCCGTCAGAAACTTTTTGGACGGATGGATGACAGGAAGAAGTCTAAGCCTCTACGTACGGTCAGTGAAAACATCTTAATTGGAGTTTTCAGCAGAGTTACTGATTCAGAAAGCGTTTGGATCCGTATTGAAAGACGTTCAGAATATCGCAAATGGACATTCAAACTATCCAAGAAAAATCTGAATTTACCGCGTCAGGAAGTACGTGTTTGGCTTAAATATGTTTCACCAAAACTTTCCATCAGTCACGGCAATGAGTATAACGAGTGGTTCCGTAAAAAAGCTGCTTTTGAGATGCAAAAGATTTTTTACAACAGGCAGGTAAGAATCAATTATGATTACTCAGACAAATTATTTCGGCTGGATGGAATGGTCTGGACTGGCGACACAAACATAAATATTTGGTTAATCCGGAATGGCTGGTCATTCTATCTGCTGGAAAATGAACCGCCTCTGGAGCATAAAGATTTACTTGCCGCAGAAAATGAAGCCAAACAACTTAAAGTCGGGCTTTGGAAAGCAGAGTTGCAGTAGGTTTTCAGGCAAAAGATTTAATTGGACTTTCAACAGTCCAGTAATTTTATTCAAACTGATGTTGCCTCCAGCGATAAGGGCTATCAATGATTATTCCAGGTTCGTTTGCAGTTTCCAGTATTTCCAGGCAATCCAGGAAAATTTGCTTTTGCTGAGGCCGGTTAAATGCTTCACCCATGGCATGACCGAATGGATATTTCAAATGGTATGTACGCGGCGGTTTAACCGACTCGGTAATCTTACGGGCAATCGAAATGCCTACGGTCGCAATTCCTTGTCTCTCGACTTCACGCTGAACCAAACCGACCGTCTGGTTGCAGATACCTCAGGCGGGCACCAACAAAGCTATATCAACTTTCTGCTGCTTGATTTCTTTTGCTGCATCAACAGCGCTTTTTTGGATTAAAGTCGTCAAATAAGGTTCTTCTATGTGTCCCATGAAACTGTAATGAAATTTGTTGGAGGGGCCGACTCTGCCTTCAGCCTGCAGTTCTAGTAAGACCTCAAAGGGCAGGATCAGATTTGGATCCAGATCTGCGTCACGGTGATCATAATATTTGTGAGAAATGGTTAAATCTTCTTTGGTGATACTGTAAGGAATTCGGCGGAAAGAACTGTCTCCATGTGGATCAATCAGATTAAAAGCTTTGTCGGATTTCAAATGAATACCACCAGTTGTAAATAAGGCAATTTTGCATTCTGGCAGTGGTTTGTTAAGCTTTGTCCATGGCACATGATCAAAGAGTACTGCTTCATAGCTGCGTGCCCAATAATTTTTCAGTACAGGAATACGAAAAAGCGCAACCCAAAGTTTGTCAATTAAAGATTCTTTTAACATCAAAAATTATTAAAGAGCAAATGAAGTGTCAATCAATGATAATATAGCAATCGTTCAGCAACAATTAAAACAAGCGGCAATCCAGTCCGGACGTACTCCGGAAGACATCCGGCTGATTGCAGTTAGTAAAACCAAATCTACTGAAATGATACTGCAGGCCCTAGCGGCCGGGCAGATCGCATTCGGTGAAAACCGGGTTCAGGAAGCTCTTGGAAAAATTGAGGCCCTGACCGAAAACCCCCTGGTAGAATGGCATTTGATTGGTCATTTGCAAAAAAACAAAGTAAAGTTCTGTCCCGGAAATTTTCAGTGGATTCATACTCTTGATTCTACCGAATTAGCAGAAAAATTAGAAGCCCGTAGTGCTTTTGCACAAAAGAAAATCAATGTACTGCTTCAAGTTAATCTTTCCCGTGAAATTACCAAATCCGGACTTCATGACTGGGAGGATATTTTGCAAGTATCAGAAACTATACTATCCGGGAAATGGCTCAAATTACGTGGACTGATGACTATTCCTGCACCAAATATTGGTGAAACTCCAACTCGAAAAATATATGAGAAACTCCGCGTATGGCGGGATAAACTTCAGCAAGAACTTGATTCTGCAGAAATCACGGAACTTTCAATGGGTATGACAGCTGATTTTCATTGGGCTATTCAGGAGGGGGCAACTATGATTCGAGTGGGAAGTGCTATTTTTGGGGAGAGGAATGAAGATATGGATTGTCCAACGAATATGTAACAATTGGTAAATATTTAGGAGATCGTAGGTAATCACCTAGAAAACCACTCATTTTTTGTTGAAAACCGATCTTGTGGATTACGGCAATGGAAGCCTTGTTTCCCAGCTTCGTAACTGATTTTAATTTAGGAAACCGTATATTCCTGAAAGCGTGTTCCAAAGCGCAACATGTGGCTTCTGT
>ENA-UPTF01002420-UPTF01002420.1-marine-metagenome-genome-assembly--contig:-NODE-2420-length-10792-cov-4.065796_pt1 | contig 10792 bp, 12 predicted proteins | sample MGYA00238166_ERZ767019 | MGnify/ENA primary metagenome ERZ767019 (study PRJEB28930, sample SAMN06266391) | marine metagenome | isolation source: Sea water from 250 m depth | place: Atlantic Ocean... | reverse complement strand
ATCATCGCAGTTATTTTCTAAGTCTCGGTGGGAAGACTGGGTAGAACCTGTTTATGAGGAATATAATGCCTTGATTTCTTTAGGGTTTGAACATATTTATTTGTGTGCTTGTTCTACTGGCGCTACCTTGTTGTTGCACGGCTTGAATCAAAAGCATTTTCGGCCCTCTTTACCTATTAAGCATATTATCTTGGTAGACCCACTGCTACACTTGAAGCAGCGTCTATTTTATTTTTTGCCGTATTTAAAATTGTTGATCAAAGATGTTAAAACGCCTCTTACAGACGATGAAAACAATCACTGGTTACCTATTAAGCCATTATCAACGTTACTTCAGTTGGGACGTTTGTTAAAGCAGACAACGTCTCTGCTAAAGTTCGGCATTTCATGTTCGTCTCATATTGCCTTTTCGGTTTTTCAGGCCAAAGATGATCCTGTTATTAACCGTCAGTCTGTCTTGGATATTTATAATGGCATTTTAAAAAAGTCGCCGGTCAAAATTAATGTGTCTGTTGTCAGCAGTGCCAAGCATGTCTTTACGCGATTAGCTGGCCGTACTGATGTCACAGGGGCTGACATTGATTTACAACGACGTGTGTTTAAGAAAATTCTAGGACTATGTGATGCCAGTTGTACTGGGTTTTCTTATACAGATTCTAGTGATGCTTCATTGTAAGCAATTTAATCTTTTTGTCTGATTCTACTGTATACTTCCCTCTGTTTTTAACTTTTATGGGATATTTCCCATCAAAACAGGCTGTACAGTAGTGACTTGGATTATAGGCTTTCATCACTTCTAACAAGCCTTCTTTGGTAGTAGTTGTAGAAAGTACCACTTCCGAAGATAGAAAAGTTAAAATATTTAAATTTATTGATGCCTTGCTTAAAAAGACTGGAAAAGTTGGTGAATATGATCAAAAGATTTAAATATTAAAATATTCATATAAAAATCTACTAGCTATTATTATTAAAAAAATCCCAAATAGTTTTGCTATAATTTCTCTTTTCATTTTATGAACTGTACTAGCTCCAACTTTTGCCATCATAACTGTTATTGGTATAAATATTAAAAAAGCAGGTATATTTATAAAACCAACACTTAAAGGTATATCTGTTTTAATCAATATTCCTGAAACTAAAAATCCTAAAAACCCAAATACAGATATCAAAAAGCCAATAGAAGCAGCACTTCCTATTGCCTTATTTATTGTATAACCAACAAATTTTAATATTGGCACATTCATGATTGCACCCCCTATACCCATTAGTGAGGATACAAAACCAACGATAAAACCAAGAAATGTTCTTTGTAATAAACTAAATTTTAATTTAATTTTTGTTTTGTCTTTAAGAAAGATCAGGTTTAGAGCTAATAAGTACATAATTATACTAAAAAAAAGAACCAGAGATTTAGTTTGCATAGATGCTGCAAAAAAACTTCCAATAATAACGCCAATAACAACAAATATTCCGTAAGTTCTTACAACAGCAAAGTCTACGGCTTTGTGCTTATAATGTGTAAATACAGACATGACAGCTGTAGGAACAATTATTGCAAATGAAGTTCCAACAGCTAAATGCATAATAAAAGATTTATCTATTCCTACAGCCCCAAAGATATAAAAGAGACAGGGAACGGTAATTATGCCGCCACCAATTCCAAAAAAACCTGCAAAAAATCCTGCAACTACAGCTGTCACTGACATTATTAATAAAAAAAATAAAATTTGATCTGTTCCAAAAACTTCAATCATGAGGCAGTTTGATTAGCCTTTTCATTATTTTGAGCAATTGTCATTATATGATTTACTTTTTGAAAATCAGAATCTCTTGCCATCATATTGTCGCTCAAATATCTTTTCCATTTATTTGCTCCATTCTGACCATGGTATAAACCAACGGTGTGTCTCATAATTTGGTTTATTCTCGTTCCTTTTTTTACTTCCTCTTGAACGTATTCAACCAATTTTTCTGCAACCTCTGTTCTTGAAAGAACTTTGTTATTATTAAATATTTTATTCTCTATCTCAGCCAAAAAATATGGATTTTGATAAATAGCTCTTCCAATCATAACACCGTCACAACTTTTTAAGTGTTCTTTGATTTGTTCTGTATTTGTAATTCCTCCATTAATTATAATTTCTAAATTTTTATTTGTTTTTTTAATCTCATAAACTAAAGGGTAGTTTAGTTTTGGTATTTTTAAATTTTCTTTTGGCGTAAGCCCTTTTAAAATAGCCTTTCGAGCATGTAGTATTATAGTTTTACATCCAGCTTCTGAAATTTTATTAACAAAAGAGTTAAGATAATTATAATCTTCTGTATCGTCAAATCCTATTCGAGTTTTTGCAGTTACCGGAATTTTGCATGAGCTAATCATTTTATTTATACATTCGGCTACGAGATCTGGTTCTTTGATTAAACATGCACCAAATTTATTTTTTTGAACTTTTTTACTGGGACATCCAAGATTTATATTTATTTCATCATACCCCATGTCCTCAGCTATTTTACATACTGTCGATAACTCCTCTTCATCAGAACCTCCGACTTGAAGTGCAAGAGGTTTTTCAACTTTGTTAAATCCCAAAATTTTTTTTCTATCTCCATGAATGGCTGACTTTGTAGCCACCATCTCAGTATAGAGCATTACATTTTTGCTCAATAATCGTAAAAAGTATCTTTCGTGTCGGTCCGTACAATCCATCATTGGAGCAACACAAATCTTTCTATTAATGGTCAATTATTTTTTTTCTTCTTGTATTTCTTCTGTTAACTCGAGAGGGGCTTTTTCTTCCTCTTTTTTTTCTTCTTTTTCTTCATTTGAAAATGTTGTTTGAACTGGAACTTTTCTTATCCTTTTAGAAGGAAGAATAGCTACACCAGTTTTAGAAACTTCGCCTTTATATTGTTTCTCAAAATCATCAGAAATTACCTCTTCGGTTTCCTCTTCATCTAAAGCTTCATCTGGTTCTTTTCTTAATCTTAAAATTGCATTTTTTCTTAATTCTTCAACGCTAAGTTTACCTCCAGCAATCTCTCTAAGTGCAATTACTGTTCTCTTGTCATTGTCCTCTTCAACAAGCATTTCTGATCCAGAATTTAACTGTGAGGTTCTTTCTTTTGCCAGCAAAACCAAATCATACTGGCTTTCGACTTTATCTAGACAATCTTCAACGGTGATACGTGCCATAAGAATGAGCAATAGTTAATGAAAAGCCAAGATAAAATCAAGTTTTTTTTTGCATAATAGGATTATATGACTTCCAAAAAATTAAGATAATAACTAATGATACCGCGATATATATAGAGCATAAAACTGCGATATTTTCTATGGAAAATCCTGAATCAATCATAAAACCGAAGGTAGCTGTTGCTAAAGCCGTGGAAAAAACCATTAATGAACCCGTTAAAGCTTTTATAGACCCTAGATGGTTAACGCCATAAATTTCAGCCCATAAAGATGACATTAGTACGTTTGTTAAACCGTTTGAAATACCAAGCAATCCCATAAATAAAAAAGCTGAGTATGAATGATCAAAAAAAATTAGGACAATTAAACCAATAAGCATTGGTATATTAACGTATGGTAAAATTTTTCTGCTAGTAAATTTATCAACAAGAAATCCAGACAAAAGCAAAGTTAGAACTGTCAATACAGAGTAGAACATAAATGCTTGTGCTATTGCATACTCCCCCCAACCTTTTGATTCTATGATAAAAGATTGATTAATAACTATTCCGGTTATTATAAAAGAACAAGCTAATGTGGAAGGTAAAAGTGAATAAAATTTAAAATCTTTAATAATTTCTTTTCTTGTCCAGCTCTTTATCAAAAGTAAATCTTTTTTATAATTTTCTTTTCCTTTTTCCCTGGAAGAAATATCTATATCTTTAACTGTCATATAAGAAAATATTGGGAGAATTATTAAAACTAATATTCCAATCTGTATCCAAAGATCTCTCCAGTGCATAAAGGATAATAAAAAAACTATTAAAACAGGTAATAAAAATTCTCCTAACGACATTCCAAGCCAAGCAAAGCTGAGAGCCTTGCCTCTAGTTTTTTCAAAGTATCTTGTCACTGCAGTCGCGGCTGTATGTGCCATTAATCCTTGGCCTGATAATCTCAAAAGAAAAATTCCTATTAATAAAAAAAATATTCCATTAACAAAAGAAAAAAATATGCTTGCTAAAAAAAGAAGGGTAACAACTAAAATAGAATAGTTAACTAGTTTTAATTCATCAATTTTTTTTCCTAGCCAAATTAACGTTAAACTGCTGCATAAAGTAGCAATACCATATATGCTTCCAAATTGGGCATGGCTTATATTTAATTCGCTCCTAATTTCTGAGTTAAACAGACCTATAAAAAAACTCTGTCCTATACATGAGAAAAAAGTAAAAACAAAACCAAAAATTATTATTTTGAAATTTGACCTGATAATATCTATAATCATTTTATGTCTTTCAAAGTTTCTTTCATTGGTCTTGGTGTTATGGGGTACCCCATGGCAGGACATATATCAAAAGGTGGTCATGATGTAACTGTTTTTAATAGAACAACATCAAAAGCTGAAAAATGGGTTAAAGATTATAAAGGCAAACTCGCAAAAACACCTAAAGAAGCAGCTAAAAACTGTGATTTTATATTTACATGTGTGGGAAATGACAACGATCTTAGAGAAGTAACTCTTGGAGAAAATGGTTTGTTCAAATCAGCAAAAGAAAATTGTGTTTACATTGATAATACCACTGCTTCAGCAGAAATTGCCAGAGAACTTTATAAAAAAGCAAAGAGTGCAGGTTTCCACTTTTTAGATGCGCCGGTCTCTGGTGGTCAAGCAGGTGCAGAAAATGGTGCTTTGACTGTAATGATTGGTGGAGATGACGAAGCATATAAAAAAGCAGAACCAGTGATTGATTGTTACAGCAAAAAAATGAAATTACTTGGCCCTGCTGGTAATGGTCAGTTGGCTAAAATGGTAAATCAAATTTGTATCGCAGGATTAGTTCAGGGACTTTCGGAAGCAATAAATTTTGGACTTAATGCTAAATTAAAAATGGAAGATGTAATTGAAGTAATTTCAAAAGGAGCAGCACAATCTTGGCAAATGGAAAATAGATATAAAACTATGATTGATGATAAATTTGATTTCGGTTTTGCTGTAGATTGGATGAGAAAAGATTTAAAAATTGCAATGGAAGAAGCAAAAAGAAATAATTCGCCTCTGCCTATTACAAAAATAATCGATGAGTATTATGGAGAAGTTCAAAAAATGAATGGTAATAGATGGGATACTTCAAGTTTAATAAAAAGATTTAGAAAATAATCGTGTCAGAAGAAAAAGTAAGTTACTACGAAGATATCAACGAAATTGAAAAAAAATTTTGGAGCCTTTTAACAGAGGCTGTAAAAGAGAGAAGCTCTGAATTTAGAACGCCTGTATTTATCTGTGGTAATGACAAAGACCTAGATGGCAGAGTCGTTGTATTAAGAAAAGCAGATCAAAAAAATAATTTTATTCAATTTCACAGTGATATCAGATCATCTAAAATAGAAAAAATAAAAAAAAATCCAAATTGCTCAGTATTATTTTATGGAAAAAAAGAAAAGATACAAATTAGATTAAAGACTGAGTGTGAAATAAATTTTAATAATAAGATCACAAAAGAGTCTTGGAACAAAACTGGTCATGTTAGTAGAAAATGTTATCTGGTAAATAATAGACCGGGAACAGTATCTGAAAAACCTACTTCGGGACTAAATGGTAAGTTTGATAATTTCGATTTTACAAAAGAGGAAAGTGAAGAAGGATATAAGAACTTTAGTGTAATAAAATGTAAAATTAAAAGCATTGACTGGCTTTATCTGGCTGCAAAAGGACATCGTAGAGCACTTATCAATTTTGAAGGATCAAAAAAATTTACTTGGTTAGTTCCTTAAATCTAATTTTTTTATTTTAAACTATTATTAGATGAAGGTTCAATGGGTTTAAAATCTCGTCCATGTTTATATTCAGGTCGAGCAAATTTGGTTTGAGCATTGTCACATGGATTAAGTATAGCTGAAAAAATTGCTCTATCCATTGGTGACATATTCTGTGCAGAACCATGTACCATGTTATCTACAAAAATCACAACTGTGCCAGCTTTTCCACGAGCAGATACAATTCCGTTTTCTTTTACAAGAGTTTTCACAGTCTGCTGATCAACAACCCATAATGGATAATTCGTAGTGACAGTATCAAGTTTTGATGGTGCAGAGGCATATTTATGTGATTTGGGAATAAAGAAAAGTGGACCATTGAACTCAGTAACATCATCAAGAAAAACATGTAAATTCAAAGCCAACGGTTTGGGTGATCCATCTTCTCCAGAATGTGTTGCAAAATCATAATGCCATTGCCAAACTTCACCAGTAAAGGCAGCTTTGACGTTAATTTTTGTTTGTTGAATATAAAGATTATGACCACGTATCTGACACGCAGGTTCAAAAAATTTAGGGTGTCGTGTAAGATCATCAAAAATCTTGCTTCGAAGATGTAAACCCATCGCTGTACGAACTACACCCGAAGATTTTTCAACTATGTTAGCTTCAGTCTTCTCATCAAACACTGTGGTCATTGCTTTGCGAAGATTATTTACTTCTTCATTTGAGAAGCAATCTGGCAGGATTAGATATCCTTTTTCTTCTATTTCTTTAAGTTGGTTTTCATTAAGTTTCATTTTTTATACTTTTTAGAACCATCAACATAATGCTTTCCATTTTCTAGGATAGATTTAATTTCTTCATCTGTTACCTTACGAAGAACCTTGCCAGGACTACCTACTACAAGAGAATTATCTGGTATAATTTTATTTTCAGTGATTAGAGTATTTGCTCCAACTATACAATTTTTTCCTATCTTAGCATTATTTAATATAATACTTCCTATGCCGATAAGACTATCATTAGAAATTTGGCAGCCATGCAACATTACCATGTGTCCGACTGTAACTCCTTTGCCAACAGTTAATGGGTAGCCTGGATCGGTATGAAGTACACTGCCATCTTGTATATTGGAGTTTTCACCTATTGTAATGAGTTCGATATCTCCCCGTAAGACTGCATTAAACCAAATACTCGAGTTTTTTTCTAATTTTACTTTTCCAATAATTGTTGCGCTGGACGCAACCCAAGCTTCTGGGTGAACTTCTGGAACATTTTTTTCGAAGTCATAAATCATTATTTTATGTATAATACATTATGGTTTTAACTAAAACACCTATCTGTAATTTTGGAGAAAAAGCTAATTCTTTTAAATTAAAAGGAACTGACGGTAAAATTCATAATCTTGAAGATCATCTTGGAAAAAACGGATTATTAATTATGTTTATTTGTAATCACTGCCCTTATGTAAAAGCTGTCATTAAAAATATCGTGAATGATTGTAAATTTATGGAAAAAGAAGGATTAAAGTCTATAGCTATAATGTCCAACGACACTAAAAATTACCCTGAAGATTCTTTTGAAAATATGATCGCTTTTAGTAAAAAGCATGGATTTACATTTCCTTATCTGATTGATGAAACTCAAGAGGTAGCAAAAAAATACGGTGCCGTATGTACGCCAGATTTCTTTGGTTATAATAATAAACTTGAGTTGCAATACAGGGGTAGAATTAAAGAGTTAAAAGATTTAAAGCCTGTAAGTAATTCTGAAAGTGATTTATTAAAAGCTATGCACCTGATTGTTAAGACTGGAAAAGGACCAAAAAATCAAATTCCAAGTATGGGCTGTAATATCAAGTGGACTAATTAATGTTTGTTATATCAACTCGAAACTTTCCTCCTGAAGTTGGGGGCATGCAAAATCTAATGGGAGGATTAGCAACTGCTCTGATTAATCATGGGCCAGTCAAAGTTTTTGCTGATAAATCAGAAAACTTTGAAAAGTATGACAGTTTTTCAAAAGTAGAGATAGAAAGATTTGGTGGAATAAAATTACTAAGGAAATATAGAAAGGCAAATCGGGTTATTGAATGCATAAAAAACAACAAGAATATTAGATCAATTTTTTTTGATCATTGGAAGAGTGTTGAAAAAATTAATTCAGAAATAATTAAGAACATACCAACTTTTTGTTTGATTCACTCTAAAGAAATTAACCATTCAATAGGTTCTACGTTAAATAAGAGAGTTTTAAATTCCGTCACTAAAGTTAAGTATATAGTTGCAAATTCAAATTTTACTAAAAATTTGGGAATTGAAATTGGTATCCCTGAAAACAAGATTCATGTGATTCATCCTGGTTGTGATGATCCGAAAAAAATTGAAAAAAATTTTCAAATGCAAGCAGAAGAAATTTATAAAGATTCTTTTCCAAAAATAATTACTGTTGCAAGACTTGATAGAAGAAAAAATCACCAAAATATTTTAATGTGTGTAAGAAATCTCAAAGAAAAATTTCCAAAAATTAAATATATTAGTATTGGTGATGGAGAAGAAAAAAATAATCTACTGAGACTTAGAAAAGAGTTAAAAGTTGAAAAAGAAGTTATTTTTTTAAATAAAGCAGATGAAAAATTAAAAAATGCATTAATTAAAAATTCAAATTTATTTTTAATGCCTTCAATATCATTTAAAAAATCTGTAGAGGGTTTTGGAATATCTTTTGTAGAAGCAGCAAGTTACGGTATAGGATCAATTGGAGGAGAACATGGTGGAGCAAGAGATGCAATACAAAATGAAAAGACAGGTTTATTGTGCAATGGTGAAAATATAAATGAAATTTATAACAATATCATAAAATTTTTTGAAAATGATAAGTATAAAGAATATGGATCAAACGCTTTAAAATTTTCTGAAAATTTTAGTTGGAATAAGGTGATTAGAAAATATTTGAATTTAATTTAAATTTTCCTTCACTTTTTCAAAAACATCCGCAACATTAAGATCTTTCAAATTTTTAACTTTAATAGATTTAAAATTTTCTGTTTCAATACTTACTTTTTCAGGAGTGGTGTGACTACCAAATAAAACTAATCCTTTTTTATTAAGGTGTGCACAAATGTGTGCTGGGCCTGTATCATTAGAGATAACATAACTTGAATTTTCGATAAGACTAACTAATTCGGTAATATTTAGAGGAAGATTTTTGTTTAAAATTATATTTGCTTTAAATTGTTTCGCCTCATCAATTTCTGTAGGTCCTGGGGCAATAGCAATATTGTATTTCGGGCCGTATTCTCTGTTAAGAAGATGAATTAAGTCTTGATAATATGGCCATTTCTTTCTTTTTAATTTCGGAGAACAGAAAGGAAAAATCAAAATATATTCCCCGTCAAAATTCTGATTAACTATATTTTTTATATTTTTTATCAACCAACTTATATCCGGTACTTTAGTAAATTGAGTTTGGGAAATTCCAGATCTGTTTAGTTGTAATTGCATCCTGTCTAAAACCGGAAGTTTTTTTTCCTCTAATGCTTGTTCTTTAGATATAAATGATTTGCTGTCAGACCAAAAAATATCTTTTTTGAAAAAGAATTTTTTATAAAATTGAGTTCTTGAAGAGTTTTGTAAATCAAAAACTTTTGTAAAAGAAAATCTTTCAAGCATTTTTTTCAATTTTCTAAGATAAAGTAAATTCCATCTTGATAGTCTTTTATCTATTAAAACCCCGTCTATATAAGGGCAAGAAGACATAAAATTTGCGTAAGGTGGAGTAGTTAATAGCAGCACCTTTTGGTCCGAAAAGTTTTTCTTAATATCCTTTATCGCCCCATTTGCCTGAATTATATCTCCAAGCGAACCGTGTTTAATAATCAATATATTTGACATTAATATAATTTAACTGCATATATTTTTTATATAATAAAGTCTATTATCTTAAAATGGCTAAAAAATGAATAAAATTTATATTGAAGCTTCTGCTGGCGAATTAATTGATAAAATTACAATATTAGAAATTAAAAAAGAAAAAATTTCAGATAAAAGTAGTTTAGAAATAATCAACAAAGAGTATTCATCTTTGAAGGAATCGATGGAAAAAAATATTGAGCTAAATGATGAAATAAAAAAACTGTGGAGTGAATTAAAAACATTAAACCTTAAATTATGGGAAATTGAAGATGGAAAAAGATTGGCTGAAAAAAATAAAAAATTTGATGAAAACTTTATAGAACTTGCTAGAAACGTCTATAAATGTAACGATATGAGAGCAAAAATTAAATCAAAAATAAATCAATTGAGCGGTTCAAATATCAGAGAAGTAAAACAATATACAAAGTACTAATTTTAAAAATCGTTACCTGGGATACTCCAGTCTCCTTTCTATTAATTTAATAAAAGTATGAATTATAAAAGTCATAAATAAATATATGCTACCTGCAACAATAAAAATTTCTATGGGTTTAAAAGTAGTTGAAATAATAAACTTTGCCACACCAGTTAAGTCCATTAAGGTCACTGTACTTGCCAAAGAAGTTCCTTTAAGCATCAATATCATCTCATTGCTATAAGCTGGTAGCGACTGTCTAATCGCAATAGGAAATTTAATTTTATAAAAAATGTTTTTTTTTGAAATTCCAAGACTTTGTCCTGCCTCTATATATCCCTTGTCAATTGTTTCAAATGCAGATCTTAAAATTTCAGATGTATAAGCACCACTGTTTAAGGCAAAAGCAATAATAGCACACCAGTAAGGTTCTTTTAAAAGAACCCAAAGAAAGCTAGATCTTAAGTATTCAATTTGTGCAAGTCCGAAATAAATAATAAAAAGTTGAACAAGCATAGGTGTTCCTCTGAA
>ENA-UPTF01002419-UPTF01002419.1-marine-metagenome-genome-assembly--contig:-NODE-2419-length-10794-cov-2.895493_pt1 | contig 10794 bp, 8 predicted proteins | sample MGYA00238166_ERZ767019 | MGnify/ENA primary metagenome ERZ767019 (study PRJEB28930, sample SAMN06266391) | marine metagenome | isolation source: Sea water from 250 m depth | place: Atlantic Ocean | study... | reverse complement strand
TAACCAGTTACAATGATATCTGTGCCCAGCACAAGAGAGTTGCGGTTGATACCACGACGCAGAAGCGTATTAGGTGTACCGCCCTCAACCATCCAAGGACCAGGATCACGAGTAGCTTCTGGGTCATTGTTATCCAGGTGAATCCAAGTGTGTGGGTTAATCCACTCAACTCGAGTAATCGGGCCACCTAGGCGAACTGGTAAATTCGCATCAAATTCAGCAGAAAACGCGTGGTGCGCGGTTGCTGGAGGCTTTATGGCAACAACACCTACCGCGGTTACAGCTGCTAAAGCCAATAATTTAATCTTCATATAGTTTTCACCCCATTTTTAGCTTAATTCTAAGCACTCTGACGCTGGTTTAAATACTCCCCCTCGCCCAGAATGCTTCAATATTTTGTTAAGCGGAAATCACAGCACATTTTATACAACGGCCCGACGTTTTTCCAAGAAGAAATACATTAATTCGGGACCTTTTGAGCCTATTTTAGGCTAGAAACCGAGTTCTGCCTCTCGCCCTTTACGATAGCGGCCATACATTAGTTCTTCTACGAATTCCACACACTTGAATTGAGGTAATTCATAACCCTCTTCTAGACGACGGTAGATTGGTAGTCGAATAGTCCAAGGCTCCTCAAATACTTGAGGATCTTCCATGGTAGCTTCGTACATTATGTGATTCTCACTCATCATCGTCCAGCGCTCAGTTACCTTGAGCTCATAACTGTGAAAGTTACCAGCACGATCGAACCAAGTGCGATCATCTTGACCAGTTACTTCAACTACGAAAGTATCGCCATCCCAGTAGCCATAGGACTGACCCATCCAGGAATCAAGCGGTGCAGGACCTGGGTCTTCCAGGAATATATTGCGCACCGCGCCAGCAAAACTGTACGCTATAAAGAATGCTGAATCACTCTGGAAGACCTGGAATGGATGCGGTTGATAATTCGCTCTAGGTACTCCTGGCATATAGCAGTTGATTTCAGGGTCCCGAGTTAGCCAGTTTTCACGGTTTTCATCACGTCGGGCGATCATTTCCGGCCTATAGGGAATAGATCCACCTTCAACCACACCAAAGCTTGCCGGCACGGCTGCCGAAGCACCCATTGCTACAACTTCAGGACCTGGGACCGGGACAAAATCACCCGGGACCAGGTGATACGCGGCCTTTGGTGGAGCTGGTTCGAGGTTGTCATTAGCATTCATCAGCGCCTGCCATATACCATTGAAATCTGGCCGACCACTTGGAGTGCGTGGGATATCGCTACCACTGGATTCAGCCGCCGCTGCGACTTGAGATGGTTGCGGTTGAGATTCGCTAGTTGTGTTTTCGGCAGGTGAACACCCTGCGACGAATACTGCGATTGCGAGGAGCAGCCATTGAATCTTCATAGTTCTACCTTTTGCTTTAATTAGTATTACTAACTGGTACTTTTAGAGACCATCGATGAAATCATAAATACCGCATACTGTCTAGCTCCTGGGGCAATAGACGCAATAGCTACACTCACGAATCTCGGCATTAAAAAGCTTCTAAAAGCCGTCACCCACCACTTGTAATATCCTCCTTTTCAAAGCTTTTGCCTCGATCTTCGCGCTTTTGCAGAGTGCTCAGGTTTTTTGTGCCAAATTGAAACTTCCAAACTCCAAAATGGCATTAGTCTAAAGTTAAATTCAGGGGGGTCCCGAGCAATGCGCGGGAATCTTCGGGGCGAGACAAATGCGATTTCGGGCTGTAGTGTTTACAAATAACAAATGGCTCAGCTGGAAATCGAATTTAACGAAGCCATTGCTTCATTAACTGCAACTACATCTCTATCGTGCCAGAGAAGCTCAGATGCGGATTTTTTATTTTGTTAAATCAGTTCCGGTTTTGTTTAGTGATTCACAATCGATCTTACTGGATCCAGGCGTCGATAGAGAAACTTTCGGATCGGTGTTTCTACCCATTTATAGATGACATGGGATATCACCAATAAAGTAATAATCAATAAGGGAAGATGCCATTGGAACGGAATTGTTTGCGGCACGAGATTCCAGAGTTGAATCATCTCCATTAATGGCCAATGGAAGCAATAAAGCACGTAGCTTATACCGCCGGCCCAGAGGCAGAACTTGTAGGATGAACCTTCGGGATACCAATGAGATCTTGCCATCGTAAACACCAGAAGAGCGACTACAGGAACTGCCAGGAAGAACATGCTGTATTGGTAAGGGATGTACCTTTCGCCAATAACGTTTATTGCCAAATAAGCAACAATCATTATCAGCAACGGAATCAGATTTAGTTTCTCTTTAGTAGTAATAGGAGGAAGTAACACAAAGGCTTTGTAAAGCAACATGCCGAAGATAAACTCGAGACCGCGAATTGCCGGATTGGTATAAACCGGCACATTGAGATTCATCACGTCGTAATTTTCAACGTCAGGCAAGAAATATTGAATCAATGCAAACTGCAAAATGTATCCCGCGATAAATGCGACAATAATCCTGCGCATGGTCTTTATTGGTTTTAGCAAGAAAAGAAAAATCGGAAAGGCTAAATAAAAATAGATTTCCAGAACCAATGACCAAAGCGGACCATTAAAAACCAGCTTAAGCGTTTCAATGCTACTGATAGATTGCGTGAAAGTAAGGTGGCGCAGGGTGCTATTTATCCAGAAAGCGTTGTCTTTTTGATCTGGCAAATCATAAGAAATCTCAAACGGCCTTCTTACTTCAGTAAAAAACTGATCACCCAATACAGTGAATCCGATAGCGACAAATAGTGCAGAGACCAAAACCGATAGGAAATAAACTGGATAAATACGTACAAAGCGGTGGGTGTAAAACTTTTTATAGTCCTGCAGCGCCTCCAAGCTCGGGTAGTTGTAGGCGATGATGAAGCCGCTCAATACAAAGAACCAGGAAAGTGCAGTAGTTCCCAACGAGCCATAAATTACGAAGTGCCCAAAAATGATTTCATAGTGAACCAGGACAACGAAGAGTGCAGCAACAAGCCGAAACATATCCAGCACTGGAATGATTTGCTTATTAGTACTGCTCATAGATGACGACTACGTTTGTAAGGATTAAATTTTCGTGTATTTATCCAGCAATCGAGCGCCAGTTGTTCGCTAGGTATTCCGCCGTTCGCCAGGACAAGGCCTGGACAGTTAAGGTCGGATTCCTCGCTCCACTGGTTCCCATAACCGAGGCACCAAGAATGCCAAGGTTCGGAACTTCATGGGAAAACCCCCAGCGATTCACAACATTGGTTTCAGTATTGTTACCCATGCGGGTGCCACCATAGGCGTGTGTAGACGCACCCATTGCATTACCCAATCCGGTTCTTTGCACTTCGATGGCCCCGGCTTCACGATACCATTCTTCCATTTTGTCCTGCGAGAACTCTGCAATCCGTAATTCGTTTTCTCGATAGCGTGCAGTGATGCGCGTAACTGGGAAACCCATTGGATCTTTCACGTTTGGATCGAGATCTAAGTAGTTTCCTTCATAGGGAAGTGTCGTCTTCTGGATATAAGCCATGTTTGAGCGGTCGGCGTTTTCCATGATGAATTTCTTCCATTCCGATCCCCAATTGCGAACCAGGCCAAAGGTGCTCATTTTCGCAGCACCCATGGGCTTTCTATCGGTATGCGCCCAAAGGTTAGCACCACCGATAAAATCTAAGTCGCGGTGATCAAAATTATCATCAGCCCAGTCATCGATCGCCACACCCTGAGCAGGTAATCCATACCAGTTGTGTAAATCTCGCGGGAATAAGGCAATAACAGGAGAACCTTGATGATGACTTAGATAATGCCTCCCTACTTGTCCAGCATTATTAGAAAGACCATTTGGAAAAGCCCTCGATTTTGATAATTGCAATAAACGCACGTTTTCATAGGCATAGCTTGCAACTAACACAACATCAGCAGGTTGGAAAAAAGCCTCGTCACCTCTGATATAGTCCACACCAGTCACTTTGCCATTATGGTCAGCAACAATGTTGGTAACTCTTGCGTAAGTGACTACATCCAAATTGCCGGTATCGGCTGCCTTTGGAATCGTAGTAAAAGCCGTCGAACTTTTAGAGCGAACATGACAACCGCCTTTATTACAAAAGCCGTGATACTGACAAGGCGGTCTGCCGTCATAAAGTTCACTAGTAATCGCTGCGGGTCCCTGAAACGGATTCCAATCTAAGCGTTGAGCAGCCTCACTCATCAAATCGGTGAATGGCGAAGCGCGCAGAGGACGCATTGGATATTCGCTTTGACGCTCACCTTCGAAAATGTTTCCTGTGCTGTTAATTCTCCCGTGTACATTTCCAGCCTGACCGGAAATACCTACAGCATACTCAACTTTTTCATAATAAGGTTCTAGTTCTTCGTAACCAAAGGGCCAATCTTCAACAGTTGAATCCGTAGGAATGCGATTGACACCATAACGCTCTCGCGTTGCACTGACTACATTAAAATCCCAGGGATTCAATCGCCAACTTTGCGCCCAATAATGCATAGTGGTTCCACCTACTGCGTTCATCATGGGGTGTCCACCCTGCACTGCCTTCTGATCAGATGTTGCGCGCACAGTCGGCGCCTCGGTTGCTGCTTTTTGCACAGCCTGAGGCCAGTTGCGCGCACCATTACGTAGTTCGTCTGGTGCAAAATCTCGCGGGCTTAACCAGCCACCAGCCTCGATTCCTATTACTTTTAACCCAGCATTAGTTAACGGTAGCGCAGCAACTCCGCCGGCTGCGCCCATTCCTATAATAACGACATCAGTTTTAGGGAGGTTCTTATGCATTATCGCTACCTCCTCTCTGATTCATGGCAGTATTGCTAGCCATTTTTGTGTAGGTATCATGGTCGTAGGCAGACTGATGATTGGGTTCCAATGCAGCGCCTTGTGCGACATCAGTTTCAGATGCGCTTAAACGAATACCGGGATAGCGAATCATGTCCCAACCGACAAAGTTTTGATTGCCACCGTAATAAGGATCACAAAAAGTCCCATCGATAGTATGGTTGCGTACCGTGTTAAAAAATCCGCTACCACTAGGTGCGCAACCTGGCACTTTATTGGATTGCACACCTGCCAATATTGAATTTTGGTAGTCCTTTATTAGGCGGTAGAAAGGTTTGCCACGAGTTTGCTTCGAATAGTTGTTAATAGCTTCCAGGCTCACCATGTAATTTTCCCGAGCACTCTTATTGTGACTGGCAAGAGCGCGATCGATGTAATGAACAGCTCTGGCCTCAAAAGCACCCGGACCATTTTCATCAGAAGGGATTAAACAGTCGCAAATCGCTTCAAGCGTTTCGGCTTCTTCAGCGGTAAGAACTTCTAAAGCTTCGCGAGCAATTGGACTGGAGCTAGCACTTGATCGTGGGGAATCTTGAGCAATTACATTTCTCGCCGCTCCGCTTCCGACGGCTGCAGCCCCAACGATACTGGCAGTCTTTAAAAGATTTCTTCGAGATGGATCTAATGGCTGATCCGCTGCTTGTTTATCATTATTTTTAATCGGATTTTTGCTTGCCATAGCGCTCCCCGGGTCATGTTTTCATCGAGCGTAGCAAATATCGGAATTACTGTATACGGGGGTTTAAAGGGCAGCAATCAAGATTAGAATTTAGATTTTTTAGCTGCTGATGCGACTGACTTCCTAGGTGATACCGCCATGGCCATTACCTAATACTCCTCGTTGGGAGCTGAAGTAAAGTCGTTGAAAAGAAGGAACAGAAGTGGGGCAGCATATTTCAGAATGGCCTTGTCCCGCGACTTGGATAAGAGGATAAATTTCATTGCCATCAGGAAGGCTATTGCAAAAGTTTGACAGCCCATCATCTATTCAAGTGAACTGTTGAATTAATCGACTTCCCAGGTATGACCGCTATTAAGTAGTCCCTCTAACGAGCGTTTGGTGCTGCGTGCTTTTTCTACCTGAACCTGCGCATCATGGATGAATGAGGTCTTGTTTTCACGATAAAGCACGCCAATAGCCACAGGAAAATCTGGGCCCGCCATTGCGGCGATAAGTTGCGCTTGAATTTTATTAGTTTCGTCATGAATCAGAAGCCTGCCTTCATTACCTTTGACGGAAACTATTTCTAATCGCAGACTGTCACGATTCAGCGCAATTCCCTTTTCATTTTCCTTACCGAACTTGAGTGGTTCACCATGAACAACTTCGACACGAAAATCTGGCGCGACTTTCTTATCCTTTACTTGCTCGAAGATTCCATCATTGTAGATTGGGCAGTTTTGCAAAATTTCTACGAAAGCAGCACCGCGATGATCATGCCCACGTTTAACGACTTCTGTTAAGTGTTTCGCTTCCGTATCGATTGATCGAGCGATAAAAGTACCGCCTGATCCCAAAGCGACCAAACAGGGCGATAAAGGGGAATCAATTGAGCCATTTGGAGAGGATGGTGAATGGGTGCCGACTTGAGAAGTGGGCGAGTATTGCCCCTTGGTTAGGCCATAGATTTCGTTATTAAACAAGAGTATTTGCAGATCAACATTGCGACGTAAAACATGCATCATATGATTGCCACCAATGCTAAAGCCATCGCCATCACCGGTAATCACCCATACATCCAATTCAGGATTGGACAGCTTAACTCCGGTGGCAATGGCTGGAGCACGACCATGGATAGTATGAAAACCAAACGTATTCATGTAATAGGGAAAACGGGAAGAACAACCAATACCAGAAACAAATACCTGGTTCTCTTTTGGAGTGTCCAGATCGGGCATTAATTTCTGAATCGTCTTAAGGATTGCGTAATCACCGCAGCCGGGACACCAACGCACTTCCTGGTCCGAGGCGAAGTCTTTAAGAGTTAATGTGGGAAGTGCCTGATTCATAGCCCCTCCTCTAACTCTATATACTTTTTATGTATGGCTGCCAGAATTTCGCCAATCTTGAAAGGTTGGCCAGCGATTTTGTTAATACCATCAGCGTCAATTAGGAATTCAGACCTAATCAGCTTAATGAATTGTCCGGTGTTCATTTCCGGAACAATGATCGCGTCAAAATTTGAGAGCAGCTCACCTAAATTGCTAGGCATAGGAGACAAATAACGAACCTGAATATGTGATACATCCAATCCCTCTGCTACCGCGCGCTTAACTGCCTGGTGTATTGCCCCGAAAGTTGATCCCCAACCAACTACTGCGAGTTTGCCGCTGTCATTGCCATAACAAACTTCCTGTAAAGGAATATCTTTAGCGATACCATCGACTTTCGCTTTACGCAATTCAGTCATCTTCTGGTGGTTGGTTGGATCGTAAGAGATTTCACCGGTATCGTAACTACGCTCGATACCTCCGATACGATGTTCCATTCCAGGTGTGCCTGGCTTCGCCCAAACCCTAGCAAGAGTTTCTTCATTACGTATCGAAGGTTTGAAATTTGTGGGATCGTCGTAATGCCTAATATTAAAAGAAGGAAGAGAGTCGGCTTGTGGAATTTTCCAGGGCTCGGCTGCGTTCGCCAAATAGCCATCGGATAACAAAATAACCGGCGTCATGTATTTGGCTGCTAAGCGCACAGCTTCGATCGCTACATCGAAACAATCAATAGAAGTAGATGCAGCTACGACGGGAATAGGTGTGTCACCATGGCGTCCATACATGGCCATATTAAAGTCAGACTGTTCTGTTTTAGTAGGTAGCCCAGTAGAAGGCCCACCTCTTTGCGTGTTGATCACAACTAACGGTAATTCTGCTGCTGCCGCAAGCGCCATACCCTCAGATTTCAATGCAATGCCAGGCCCAGCACTGGAAGTAATACCCAACGATCCGGCGAATGAAGCACCTACTGCAGCGCAAACCGCAGCGATTTCGTCTTCCGCCTGAAAAGTGTTAACACGAAATTCTTTATGGCTTGCTAATTCATGCAGGAGATTTGATGCTGGCGTGATTGGATAAGATGCAAATAACAGATCGAGATCTGCTAATTCGGATCCAGCAATCAAGCCCCAAGCCAATGCCTGAGTACCAGTGATGTTTCTGTAGGTGCCAGGTGCAACTTTCGCTTTAGGTACTTTATAAACATGAATTCCTGCAGGTAACTCTGCTGTTTCACCGTAAGCATGCCCGGCATTCAAAGCTGCAATGTTTGAATCCGCAATAGCAGGTTTATTGGCAAACTTCGTTTTAAGATTTTCAATAGTAGCACTGCGGTCACGATCGAAGAGCCACATAACCAATCCTAGCGTCCACATATTTTTACAACGCAGCGCATCTTTGTGACTTAACCCGAAAGGTTCAACTGCAGCTAGGACCTGTTTATGAATGTCGATAGAAAATACTCTAAAGCCGTCGAGTGAGCCATCTTCTAACGGATTGCTTTCATATTTAGCTTTAGTCAAATTTTTTGCAGTAAAAGCACCGCTGTCGACAATTATTAGTCCACCATCTATTAGATTCTCGAGATTGGTAACCAGTGCAGCCGGATTCATAGCTACCAATACATCGGTAGCATCTCCTGCAGTAGTTACGTCTTCAGCTCCGAAATAAATCTGAAACGCACTGACTCCAAAAGTTGCGCCAACAGGAGCTCGTATTTCCGCTGGAAAATCTGGGAAAGTGGATAAGTCGTTACCGTAAAGCGCAGTGGCCTGCGTGAAATTAGTTCCGGTAAGCTGCATGCCATCCCCCGAATCGCCGGCGAAGCGCACGACCACATCCAAGACTTCTTTTTCATCGAGATGGTGCTCGTCTAATTTTTCTTCCGCTAATTCCATATCCAGTCAATCTACCCAGAAGCAATTGCTTCTGATCACTCACCGTTTGTGGGGATTTGCCAAAAAGCAGACTTTTCTTTTCTCTAGGCTACGACAGACCGCACCAAGGCTGAAAAGAGGCGGGATTCTATCAGAATTACTAGGACGGGTCTTCAAAACAAAGACCCCCTGGATAGCTTACTGCTTGATAAATTTACGAATTATGTGGCCTTCGCCGCCTTCACCGCCGGTTACCTCACCGGTATATACGTTGCCATCAGCATCTACCACAATACCTTCTGGTTCAGAACCTTCGATAAAACCCATCACGGTTCCATCTTCTGCGCTACCATAGGTAACTCCCCGAAGCTCCTGATAGTCAGCTACATAAAGAATGTCATTCTGATCAATAAACATGCCACTGGGACGACCGTATTGATCCCATTGTGTAATGTACTCACCTTCTTGGGTAAAGATTTGAATACGCAGGTTGGCACGGTCACCCACTAGTACTCTGCCACGACGATCGATCACAATAGTGTGGGGAAGATTGAATTCGCCAGGACCTGTTCCTTTATTACCCCATTCCATTAGGTAGCGACCATCCTCGTCGTACTTAATAATCCGGTTATTCCAATGGCCATCTGCAACAAAGAAAGAGCCATCTTCTGCCTGAGCAACATCCGCCGGACCATTAAAGGTATGAGGACCTACTCCACTAAATCCTCGCGCTCCAAATCGTTGCAGAACACGTCCATTTGTATCTATTTTGGTAATAGTGTGCCCACGTTGCGCATTGAAATCTGTCGCCCAAATCGCGTTGCCATCTGGAGTTGTGCGAAAACCATGAGGCGTTGTCACCCAGACTTCACTCCCAAATGAATCCACCAGGTTTCCTTCTGGATCAAATTTCAATACTGGCGGCTCCGAGCGATGAAATGCATAGATGAATCCTTCGGAATCAATTGTGACATTTGGCACCTGGCCCCATTCGATTCCTTCTGGTAACGGTTTGGGCCAATCTGGATCCAATACATATTCCTGACTAATAGCGAAATCTGCTTGTAGACCGACCAATACGAAAATTGGGATGATAAGATTCTTGCGCAGAGTCATGTTTTACTCCGTTCTTCTATTTTTATAGGGGAAGACCAACAAGCTTACACGGAACAGGTTAAATCAACCAGTTGCAAGGCGACGGTTTTTCCTGTTTGCTCCGTATAGATAAGTGGCTAACTTTTCAATGCAGGAGAAATAGCATGCACAAATTAAGACTCGGTATTGGCGTAGTGTTTTCAGGCATTTGCAGTGCAAGCCTAGCGGCCGATGAGCGTGTATCGGAACGACCAAGCCTGGAAAGCCTGGACAGCAATGGAGATGGCATTATTAGTTTCGTCGAATTTCAGGAAAGTGACTTGAACGAGCTGTCCCGGCTCGATACAGATCAGAATGGTGTATTAACTCTGGATGAATTTCTTAATGCTCGCCCAATGCGGGGACCACGCTCTGGAACCAGAGGCAGAGGTGCGAATGCAGGTGGGGGTGCAATTGAAAATAATGAACGTCGAGAGCGAATGCGTGAGCGCATGGTTGAGCGAATCACAAAACAATTTCATGGCATTGATACTGATTGGTTTCAGCGGTTTAGTCGTTTTTCCTATTCCCAATTTTGCATACCAACTAATCTTTGAGAAAAGTTCCCACTAAATTATTCGATGGTGGGTGAAACGTAGATAATAGAAACTGTTTTAACGTTTTTTAATGTTTCTCAATCGGAAAGAATGAGTTTTCCCTGCCTGTGTTTTTTCCCTTCCATCCATTCCCCTACGAACTTATCTCCATCAGGATAAGTGTAAGCTCCTTTCCCATGAGCTTTTCCATCTTTCCATTCCCCTATGAACTTGTCACCATCAGAAAAAGTGTATGTCCCTTGACCATGTTTTTTCCCATTTCTCCATTCCCCTTCATATTTGTCACCGTCAGAAAAAAAATATATTCCGTCACCATGTTTTTCTCCCCTCCTCCATTCTCCCACATACTTGTCTCCGTTGGTAAAATAGTATGTACCG
>ENA-UPTF01002417-UPTF01002417.1-marine-metagenome-genome-assembly--contig:-NODE-2417-length-10798-cov-3.450611_pt1 | contig 10798 bp, 11 predicted proteins | sample MGYA00238166_ERZ767019 | MGnify/ENA primary metagenome ERZ767019 (study PRJEB28930, sample SAMN06266391) | marine metagenome | isolation source: Sea water from 250 m depth | place: Atlantic Ocean... | reverse complement strand
AACCGGAAGCTAAAGAAGAAGTTCCTGTAGAAGAATCGAAAGAACCGGAAGCTAAAGAAGAAGTTCCTGTAGAAGAATCGAAAGAACCGGAAGCTAAAGAAGAAGTTCCTGTAGAAGAATCGAAAGAACCGGAAGCTAAAGAAGAAGTTCCTGTAGAAGAACAAATAAAAGATTATTTAGGGAAAAGAAGTAGTAACGAGAAAATTGATTCTTTTTCAAGTGGCGATACTGTAATTGTTAATTTATTAATAAGAGAAGGAGAGAGAGAAAGAATTCAATCTTTTCAAGGAAACGTTATTAAAGGTTCACATATAAACGGGAAAAAAGTCTTTCCTGGCAAATCATTTACTGTAAGAAGAATTTCTTCAGGAGTAGGAGTTGAAAGAACTATCCCAATATCTTCCCCTTTTCTTGAATCATTAAAAGTTGTAAGAAAAGGAAAAGTAAGACAATCTAAATTATATTATCTTAGGTCTCTTACGGGTAAAAAAGCAAGAATAAAAGAAGCAAAATAATTTGGTGTCAAATGTCTATATTACCCATTCGATTATTCCCTGATCCAATTTTGAGAAAAAAAGCAAAAGAAATTGAGAATATTAATTTAGAAATTCTTGAATTTAGTAATAACATGTTGGAAACAATGCAATATGCAAAAGGAATAGGATTAGCGGCACCTCAAGTGGGGCGTCTTGTACGACTCATTACTATACAAGTACCTGAGCGTGATCCTATTGTAATGTTTAATCCATACATAAATAAAAAACTAGGGAAAAGAATGGTTCCTGAAGGTTGCTTAAGTGTACCTGGATTTACAGGAATTGTTGAAAGAGCTATATCAATATCAGCAACATATGTAGATAAGAATAAAGGCAAAATACAACTTTCAGCTGAAGAACTTTTATCACAGGCAATTGAACATGAAATTGATCATCTTAATGGCATAATGTATTTAGATCATTTAGAAAGTCACGAAAAACTACATAAAACTGGAATTACTCCGGATGACATACACTGGCATGATGTAGCCTATAAGGTTAGCATTAACAAAGATAATGCAACAAAAACGGATTTAGAAACAGAAGGAATCATTGAAAGAAAAATTGAATTGTCTAAAATAAAATCAGACGGTTCAATTGAAGAAGCTTCTTTCGATGTATAAATATATTTAATTATGTAGAGGTATGATTTTGCTTAGATTTAAAGGGATTGTAATAGTAATAATTTGTGTAATAATTGCCGCTTTGGTTATATCAATCAATCCACTAAAAATTAATAATTGGGAAAGAGGAAACAAGGATACCATATTTGGTATGGTCTTAGGTTTAGATCTTATTGGTGGAACCCATTTGGTCTATGAAATCAAATCTAAGGCAGGAGAAAGTCCTTCCGTCGAAGATGCTGAAGGTGTTAAAAAAATAATAGAGAGAAGAGTCAATGAATTTGGAGTTAGCGAAGCCAATGTGCAACTAATCGGTTCTCCCCCAGATAAAATTCTTATTCAAATACCATCTCAAAGTCAAGATAAAATAACTTTTTCTTTTAGTAATAAAGACCCTGAAATAAGTCTAATTACTGACAAAATAAATAAAATGGGAATTGAAGATTTTCAAATTGAAAAAGGAGAAAATGAATTTGTTTTGACATTTGACACTTCTTTAGATCAACAAAAGATAGATGAAATAAAAGATTTTCTTATGAACTCTCTTGAAGTTGTAATAAAAATCAATTTTTCTCCTAAAAGAATTGAATTAGAAACTGGAGAAACAAAATTAGAATTTCCAAATCAATTAGACATAGATGCAGTATTGGAGGAAGATAATATCGAATACTTATCGTTTACTGCAAAAGAATTTGGAGCATTTGAATTTAACGTCTATAACTATGGTTATGATAAAGATAGTATGAATGATAAGATTGTATCTGCACTTTCAAAACTTGATTATAATTTTGTGAATTTACAAGCTGATGGAGCATTGAATACCTTTGTAGCCAGTGGAGGAATTCAATCTGCAAAAAGATTAATTGGTTCAACTGCACAACTGGAATTTAGAATTAGAGAATGTGGAGATACCAAACCAGAAGATTTGGATGAAAATGTTTGGGAATTGGTTAAATGTTTTGATCCTCAATACTACAATGAAGTAGCTACTGGATTAGAATCAAAAAATTTAACTGACGCTTCTCCAGGAACAAATGCTGAAATTGGCCAACCTGTTGTTAATATAACTTTTGATGATGAAGGATCTGATACTTTTTATGAAATAACAGATAGAATTTCAAGATCAGGAGATCTTTTGGCTATTTATCTAGACAATGAAGAACTTATAACTCCTGGAGCTGATAAAGCTATTTCTGGTGGAAGGGCATACATATATGGAAGAGATATCAATGCCACGAGAGCACGAGAAATAGCTATCCAGTTAAGATCTGGTGCTTTACCAGCAACTTTAACTTTAGTTCAAGAGAGAAATGTTGATGCAGTTTTAGGATCAGAATCTTTATCTAAAAGTCTTTTTGCGGGATCTATAGGATTTGTATTGGTTTTGTTATTTATGATGGCTTATTATAAAGTCCCGGGGGTTGTCTCATCTTTAACTTTGATAATATACGTGGGTTTCGTTTTGGCCATATTTAAAATCATACCTGTTACACTAACTTTATCCGGAGCAGCCGCTCTAATTTTATCAATAGGTTTCGCTGTTGATGCTAATATACTAATTGCAGAGAGAATTAAGGAAGAATTACTTTCGGGTAGAAATCTATTAAATTCTATATCTATTGGTTTTAATAGAGCATGGCCGTCAATCAGAGATGGAAATGTTTCTACAATCATTACAGCTATTGTTTTATTTTGGTTTGGTTCAAGATTTTCAACTTCAGTAATGCAAGGTTTTGCTTTGACATTGGGACTTGGAGTTTTGATAAGCATGCTTACTAGTTTTTATGTCAACAGAATCCTTATCGTTATTGTATCTAGATTTAATATAGTAAGTAATGCTAATTGGTATATCCCAGTAGTAAAGAAAAATAAAAATTTTGGAGATTAGTTTTGAATATAAACTTTAAAAGATTATATGTTTTGTATATTTCAGGATTATTAATGGTAATTTCTATAATTCTAGTGGTTTTCCCAGGATTACCATTGGGAATTGATTTTACTTCTGGATCAACAATTTCTTACCGATGGGTTGATAAAAATCCTACTCAAGAAGATATAATTTATGCTTTGGATCAAGCAGGTTTTGAGGACTCTATAGTTCAATCTATGGGTGAAAAAGAATTTTTTATTCGTACTTCAGATATAGGAAATACTGGGAAAGAAAAAATAGATAAAATCCTACTAGAAAGGATACAAGAGAAACCTATAACTCTTGATACTAATACAGTAGGTAGCTCTGTAGCTGAAAATACTATAAGAAACTCTATAATTGCTGTATTTGTAGCTTCTTTGTTTGTTATGCTGTATATAATTTATGCCTTTAGGAATATTGAAAGATCTTTCCTTTATGCGATAGCAGCTATTTTAACATTAATACATGATGTTTTTTTAGTTATGGGTATTTTTATAATTTTGAGTTTGATAATTGGATCACAGGTAAATTCTATTTTCATTGTTGGGATTCTGACAGTGATTGGATATTCTGTAAATGACACAATTGTGATTTTTGATCGTATACGCGAGAATCAAATAATCAACCGTTCAAGAGAGTTTTTTGATACGGTTAATAAATCAGTAAAAGAATCTATCACAAGATCATTGGGTACTTCTATCACTACTTCAACGGTGATATTATCCATGCTTTTGTTTGGAGGACAATCTTTAAGAGATTTTTTGATAGTATTATTATTGGGTGTAATAATAGGTACCTATAGTTCTATATTCGTTGCTTCAAATCTACTGATTTTATGGAGATATGGTCCAAAGAAATAAGCTAAGTTTTAGTTCTTGTTATTAAATTTTCTTCTTCCATTTTATCCAATATAGCTAAGCAATATTTTCTACTTATTTTTAAATTTTCTCGGAGAATATTTATGTTTATTTTTTTATGCTTTTTATTAAGTTCAAGTACTTTAGCTTTGATTTTATTGAAGGAATTAAATGAATAATAAATATTGTTTGATGACTGTATTATGGCTCCAATCTTTATTAAATAATTTAGCAATTCTTTATTAGGTTGTTTATCAGTTGGGGGATTAAATGGATTTTTTTCCAATGATTTTATGTAAGAATCAATTTCTCTTTTATCATTTGCTTGGATCCCTATTTTAAAATTAGGATTACTTAACAGGCCTTCATTTAATATTATTTTTTTTTGATTAATTAATTGCAAAATGGATATTCTGTTTTCTATACTTTCATTGATAATGGACGCTGAAATTCCATGTCTTAATGGATATTGTCTATGATATTCATTTATTTTTAAAAACATTTTTTTGGCTAGATCCATTATAAATTGTTTTTTCGCTAAATATTGATTTTTATTCTTCAATTGAAATGTAGTTATTTCTGATTTTTTTATATTATCAAATATTTTGTTTTTAGATAACCCTGATAAAGTTTGAAGGCTTTCAAGGTTAACGATCTTTTTTTCTTGAATAATAGTTTCTAATTTTTTTTCAACATGTGCATTTATATTTTTTAGGTAATATGTTAATTTTTCATTATTGAAAGTACTTAGATTTTCTACACATATTATTTTCCCCCCACCAACTGTTCCCATATTATTTCTAATTATAAAATTGTCATTATTGAAAATTGCTAGATCATTTTTCAATATTATTTTGTAGATTTTTTTATTAGAATTTATTTCATATATAATTCTAATTTTTCCTGGAGATCTAGTTGTTCCACTATGAAAAATTATTTCCGAATTATTTTTTAGTTTTTTGTTGGGATTGATTGTTGTAATTTCACCATAAAAAGTTTTTGCTTTTACAAAATAATTTTCTGAACATATTATGTCTCCCTTTTTGATTTCATTTTTTTCAATATTATGTAAATTTAATGCACATCTAGATCCAGGTTTAACTTTCTCTACATTTTCATAAAAAGATTCTATTTCTTTTAATTTTATTTTTTTGTTTGATGGCATCAATTTCAATGGAGTATTTATTTCTAGGTCACTCCCAAGCAAAGTACCAGTTACTATTATTCCCTTTCCAGGTAATGAAAATACTCTATCTATTGGTATCCTTATTGGTAAACCTTCAAAAGTTGTTTTTTCTTTAAACATTTCCTTTATTTCAGATTCTAAGATTGTAATTCCTTCTCTTGTCACGCATGATAGGTTTATTATTTTAGATTTTTTATATTTTCCATATAAAAAAGATGTTTTAATTTCTTTTTCTATTTTTTCTATTTGTTGATTGGTGGATAAATCTATTTTATTTATAACAATAATTAAGTTTGGAACATCAAGAGATTTTATAATTTCAAAATGTTCTAGGGTTTGCCTTTGGATTCCTTCATTGGCTGAAATAACCAGAATAACCAAATCTACGCCATAAGCACCTCTAATCATATTATGTACAAAATTTTCATGTCCAGGGGCGTCTATTATGGAGCAATAATTTTTTTTATCAATTTTGTATTTGGCATAACCTAGTTCAATTGAAATTCCTCTAGATTTTTCTTGAGGTAAGCGATCTGTATTGATGCCAGTTAATTCTTTAGCTATTGCAGTTTTTCCATGGTTTATATGACCAGCAATACAAATTGAAAACAATTTATTCTACAAAACTTTCTGCGACTTCATTTGCAAAAAGTTTTCCTTTCTCTGACAAGTAATATCTGTCTCTGTAGTTTATCAAAATTTCATTTTCTATGTATTTTTTTATTTTATTATAGTATGAATTATCAAAATCTATTCCAAAATAATCTGAGAATTCTTTTTTTGATATTCCATCTGACAACCTTAACCTCAGCATTAAATATTCAATAATATGATTTTTTTTATTTTGATTTTCATATAGATCTAACATTTCGTTATTATTCAAGTATTGTATTTTCTCATTTATGGATTTCTTATTTTGTTTTTGTCCAAAAAAGTCGGTGTATTTTTTTGGTGATTTTATAATACTGAATCTTTTTTTATTTATGTAAGAATGAGCCCCTGGGCCAATCCCAATGTACGGATATAATTGCCAATATTTCATATTGTGGAGCGATCTTTTGTTTTTTAAAGACCAATTAGAAATTTCGTATTGTTCATATCCATTTTCTTTTAATAATTTCATAGTTTTCTCATACATAGTTGCTGACAACTCATCACCAGCTACCTGTAAATTTTTATTTATCACCTGTTTTTCAAGTAATGTCCCTCTTTCGACCTGTAGTGAGTATGAAGAGAAGTGATCTGGTTGCTCATCTATTAGTTTTCTAAGAGTATTTGTATATGAATTTATACTTTGATTTGGCAAACCATATATTATATCTACTGAGCAATTGTCAAAAATAGATTGTAAAGTTTTTAACGAATTTAAGGCAGTGTCTGCATTGTGCCTTCTGTTAATAATCTTTAATTCTTTGTCATCAAGTGATTGAATGCCTATTGAAGTTCTATTTATTCCTGATTTTTCCCATAATAAAGCCTTATGGTGAGTTACATCTTCAGGATTTATTTCTATAGTTATTTCACATCTTTCGTCTAAATTAAAATTACCCCTGATATGTTCGATAATATTATGGATAATTTTTTGATCAATGTATGAAGGTGTCCCACCTCCTATAAAGATTGAATTGACAATGTAATTACTGTTGGTAATAGACCAAAATTCTATTTCTTGATAAAGGGCTTTACTAAAATCATTAATTAAATTTTCTATTCCGGTATACGTATTGAAATCACAATAGGTACATTTTGTATGACAAAAAGGAATATGAACATATATTCCTAAGTTCGAAATATTATCTAATTTGGCGTCCATAAACCACTATCAGTTTTATCAGATCCGTCTTTTTTTTCTTTTTCTTGTTGAGTATTATATTGATTCCTAATTTTTTCTTCCATTTCTTGTTGAGCATTTTTAATCCATTGAGCAACCATATCAAGTTCTGGAGGTGAGATGATAAATTTTTCTATATTTTCTGGAATCTGTATGTCTTGATTGCCAGTAAAAATTAATGCCGATTCACCTTCATTTATATTATTATTTAATGAATTTTTTATATAATCAATTCTTTTTTCAGATTCTTCTTTTAATTGATTTGTAATCATATCAGCTACTTGTTGACTCATCAGACCAACGTTTATACATTTAGACCAATCTACGACTTTTAGTAATATTTCTTTATCTTCAAGTTCTTCGAAAATAGCTCCTGATTTTGTTCTAATTTCTGATATTTGCCAGGCTCCTAAGCTTGCTTCTTTGATTCCCATAGAAACATCTTCTCCTTTACCTGGTATTCCTTCAACAAATATCTTGTTTATTACTCCGGCCTTTTTCTCAAGATTTGAGAGATTAATTTCAACTGCGTCCCAGTATTTTTGTATGATGTCATGGAGTTCTTTTGGGGCCTCCAATGGAGCTTGAATCAGTATACATACATAAACTTTTTTTTTGCCTAGTATATTTTCTACAGAAGGTTTTTCTACTTTTCCTAATTCATCGTTCAAATTTATTTCCTTATCATACTGAAAACAAAAAATTTATAATATCACCATCTTGAACTATATACTCTTTGCTTTCTTGTTTTAATTTTCCTAGTTTTTTTGATTCAACTAGTGAACCAATGCCTATAAAATCATTGTAATTGATAACTTCTGCTCGTATAAATCCTTTTTTGATATCTGAGTGAATTTTTGAAGCAGAATTTACAGCATTTGTTCCATTTTGTATTGACCAAGATCTAACTTCATCCTCTCCGACTGTCATGAAAGAAATCAGTTGAGAACTTTTATATGCAATATCTGTGATTTTATTTATAGCTGATTCTCCTAATTTATAATCTTTTCTATATTCTTCTTGTTCTTTTTCATCTAGTTGGTTAAGCTCTTCCTCAAGCATAGAATTTATTATTGTCACATTTTCAGGAGTAATTTTTTCAATGCTGTTTAATGTATCATTTAATAAATCTGAATTATCATCAGATGAGTTAATGACTATACTTAGAGGTAGTTTGGATATAAAAAAAGTATCTTTTATCGCTTCTTTTTGAATAGTACTTAATTTTATATCTTTTATTAAAACTCCTTTCTCTAATTCTTGTTGAATTGATTTCAATGAATTAATCATTTCATCTATTCTTTTTTGTCCCACTGACTTTAATCCTTTTTTATCATTTATTAATCTTTCAATTCTTTTTTCAATTAATTCAATATCTGCAAATGCTAATTCAAACATAATGGTTTTTAAATCTCTAATATGATCTACAGTTTTTAACTCGTGAGGAACTGAATCATTGGTAAACGCTCTTATAACTATCATTAGTTGATCAACTTTTTGTATCTCTTGTATCAAATGCCTAGGTATAAAATAATCTTTTAATGTTGACATAGATTCTTTGAAATCTATGAATTCTAATTCTGAATAAGTCGTTTTTTTTGGGTGAAAAACATTTTTCAACTTTTTGATTCTTATATCAGGAACTTTAGTAATCCCTATGGAATTTATCCTATTATTATCTGTTTTGCTATTTATCATGTTATTGAACAAGCTAGATTTTCCTGAAAAGCTTAAACCCACAATTCCTATTCTCATAAATATACTTTCTTAATCTAAGTTTTTAAATTCTCCGTCAATAATTTTTTCATTTTTATCTTTCTCATTCTTAGACTCATATTTATTTTTTGTTAATAGATACTTGTAGATTAGTGCTGAAATTGAGAAAACAATAAGATCATCGATTTGTCCTATTATAGGAATTAGATCCCTTATTAGATCAAAGGGCCAAATTAAATAAAATATACCCACCAAAAATATAGTTTTTTTAGAAAATGGTATTGAGGAATTAAATAGAGTTATAATCAAATTGATTATGAAAATTACCAATCTTGGTATTATTAATACAAAATTATTCATTTTATTTGTCTAACATATTTATATATCTATTTTAAATTAAAAAGTAATAATTATTTATAAACAACTGGGTAAGATTTGATTAACTTATTACATGGTAATGATGAATTTTCTTCAAATCAATTTCTAAAAGAGATTGTTGAACAAAAAAATATATCTGAATTTGATTTAAACGTTGTTGAAACTAATGATCTAACAGAAAATAAATTTAAAGAAAATATTTGTACAATTTCTTTATTTGGAACGAACAGGTTGATAATTTTTAATTATTTACTTTCAAAAATAAATTCAACTAAAGAAAAAAACTGGGAAAATTTTATAGACATCTTGCTCAACAAACCTTCTACCAATGAAGTAATTTTTTTTGAAAAAGAAGAGATAAATTTAAAAAAGAATTACTTTGCTAAATTAAATGATATATGTCAAATTACTTTGTCAAATATACCTACTGGTAGAGGTTCTTGGGATTTAAATAGAAAATGGATCATAGAAAGACAAAAGAAATATAATTTAAATATCTCTAGCGAAGGAATAAATAAATTAGTAGAAAAAACCTTAGAGGCTAAAACACCATGCGAAGCAATGGTGTAAAGTTTTTCAACGCAGGAAACCCAGGCTAAATCGTTGGATGTAAGCATATTAATATCAGAAATTTGAATATCCATATTTCCCGAGTTTTTAAATATCCCCTGCCAACTATCGATAATAGGCTCAAACCCATTTAAAGGGCTCCAACCAGGGTGAACACAGGTTACATTTTGGTGGGAACTCCAAATCTCTTTCATTGCACTCAAATCTCGCGCATTGAACGCCTTATAAAATTTTTCATTTGCCGTAATAGCACTATCTTGATCTGGCATACAATAATCTCATTAATTTAAGGAAATTTTTGATTACCTTGTTATTAAAATATCTAAGGCCGCAAATGTTTCATTCGACGACCAGTTTTTTGCACCATCGACTCGCGCAGCGATTCTTCCTTTTTTATCTATAACATAGGTAAATGGAATGGTGAAGGAAGGATAAATCCTTTCCGCAATTCCATCTAAATCTAAAAGAACTGGAAAAGTAAGACTATGTTCATCAACAAATTTTGCAACCTTTGAAGTATCGCCCTTATCTAAGCTTACTGCAATGACGGTTAATCCTTGTGAGCGATATCTTCGATAAAGTTTTTCGAAGGCTGGCATTTCCTCAAGACAGGGAGCACACCAAGTAGCCCAAAAATTTAAAATAACAACTTTATCTTTAAATTCACTTAGTCCTTCTAGGTTTCCATTGAGATTTCTCAAAGTAAAATCTGGAGCCTGCATACCCACTTCCAGACCTGCTTGGGGTTTGATTTTAACTTGAGAGTCGACAGGGGTCTGCACACGATAAATTACTACAGCTACCAAAATAGTGAGCAGCAAATAAAGCAAGTAATGTCTTTTAAGATGAATAAAGTTTTTCCCTTTTAAGGCGATCAATTTCATCTTTTAATTTTTCCTGCCGAATACGTTGCCCCATAAGCAAAGCATATAGTAAAGTGAATGCACAAAGAGAAATTCCAAGCGTGGCAAGCATACTGCTTTCCATTCCTTTCCCAAATCCTTCAGAAGATATCACCTTGGGCTGAGGATGGAAAGTTCTCCACCATAAAACTGAAAAATGGATGAATGGGATATTCAAAAAGCCTACAATACCTAGAACTGCTGCATATTTGGCTCGCATGGAACCTGGATCTGTTTGAGCACGCAACATCAGGTAGGCGACATATATAAACCACAAAATCAAAGTC
>ENA-UPTF01002416-UPTF01002416.1-marine-metagenome-genome-assembly--contig:-NODE-2416-length-10799-cov-4.324566_pt1 | contig 10799 bp, 11 predicted proteins | sample MGYA00238166_ERZ767019 | MGnify/ENA primary metagenome ERZ767019 (study PRJEB28930, sample SAMN06266391) | marine metagenome | isolation source: Sea water from 250 m depth | place: Atlantic Ocean... | reverse complement strand
CCTTAAGACAAGATTCGATTTGTGAACGCGGCCGACATGGATGATCAAACCTTTCGCCCACGGCACCTAAGTCCAAGTTCAGCCTCCACGTATCGACAATGCCCTCGTCGATGGCGGATGAGATACATCGACAAACTCCCAGACCCCAAGAACGAAGCGGCAGTACTCGGCACCTTCGTTCATCAAATACTTGAAGATCTTCTTAGTCTCGACCCAAACGAACGCTCGATCGACGCGGCCCGAGATGTGGCGCGAAAGCTGTGGGACGAAACCCGCAATGACGACGACTTCTTGAGTCTGTCCCTCTCCCAAGACCAGACCACATCGTTTATGTGGAACGCGTGGAGGTTAATCGAACGCTACTTCTCCTTAGAAGACCCGACAACGGTTGACGTTGTGCGGGCAGAACAGGAACTGGCAGTCGAGATTGCTGGTGTTCCGTTTTTTGGAATAGTCGATTTGACTGAACGCGTTTCCTCCGGGCTAAGAGTTGTTGATTACAAGACGGGGAAAACACCCAACGCAAGATTCGTCGACGACAAACTTTCCCAAGTTTGGCTGTATGCAGCCGCATTGAAAGAAATACAGCATGAGGTTTCAGAGGTCCGCTTGATGTACCTCACAAGCGGCCCGATTGATCGACCCATCGACTCGAAGGCAGTAGCGGACGCAGTAGACAATCACAGATTCACATGGGACCGCCTGTGCGAATCGATAGATACCGAACAATTCGCCCACAAGACGGGCCCACTGTGCAATTGGTGTCCGTATGTGGACCTGTGCCCGGAAGGCGCGGCTGAAGTCGAGAGACGATATGGGCCTCGCGGATAAGAAACGCTTCAGTTCGAGTGCCTGAACTTCCCGAGGTCGAAACAATCCGACGACAGTTGGAACGTGAACTTCTGGATCGAAAGGTCGTCGCTGCGGGCAGTCACGAATCCGAAAAATTTCGACCGGCCCGCAAAATCGAAGGTCAACGCTTTACCGCGCTTCGCCGGCGAGGCAAATACCTTCTGGCCGAACTAGATAATGAGGCTGAACTCGTCGTTCATCTAGGCATGACGGGGCAACTGCTTATACAGAAGCTCGAACCCCAGAAATCTGAGGTTGACAAACACACGAGGGCATGGTGGTTGTTGGACGACCAACGAACACTTCTTTTCCGAGATGTCCGAAGGTTCGGGAGAATCGCACTCGTCGAAAAAGGCGACTACTCACAAATTCCGACACTGCAACAGATGGGCCCTGAACCCCTCGACTTGAACTTTGACGGCAACGAACTCTGGCAAAGAACCCGCGGGCGGCGTCAACGCATCAAAACTCAGTTATTGGGTCAGCGCCTAGTAGCAGGTGTTGGAAATATTTACGCCGACGAAGCGTTGTTCCTCGCCCGATTGAACCCTGCTCTGCGGTCCATCAGTCGACCGCAAGCACAACGGCTCGCAGATGCTCTTCGCTCCGTGCTTTCACAGGCCATAGAAAAAGGAGGAACAACGCTTCGCGACTACCGCAACCTCGATGGTGAAGGCTCCAACCAATATCACCTCCAATGTTATGGACGCGCCGGACAACAATGCTTTGTCTGCGGTTCCGACTTGCGGAGGAGAATGATCGATGGGCGATCCACCACCTGGTGCCCTTTATGTCAACAACGCTGAAATGCTTAGCCGCTTCTTAATCACCGAAACTGACAACGCTCGCACCACCAACAGCTTCTCCCGCCGAGGTCACCGATGCTGATCTCGGTGCCGCATCGCCTGCAAGGCTGACCTCCGCGCTTGTATACGTATAACGCATCATCAGACTTCACTCTCCCGGCTAACGCCCCCGAATCTTCCCGCGACACCGTAACAATGCGATTAAGTCGCACCCCTTGCCGCAGCTGTTCACCCGCCACTTCCCAAAGACCCCGAATGTCGACATCGGTGAGATCACAGGAGGAGCGCTCTGGATGTATTCCAAGAATGAACAGAAACTCTGAGCGGTACACGTTTCCGATTCCAGCGATCACCGACTGGTCCAGGAGCGACACCCCTATCGGAGTTCGACGGTGAGAGACGTTTTCAACAAAGTCATTCAAACGAGATCCCCGTCGCAGAGGATCAGGCCCCAATCCACCACTCACCTCTACAAATTCGTCAAAGGAAACCAGAGCACATTTTTGAGGCCCAGTGAGTTGCCACGCCTGTCTACCTTCAAGGCGAAGACGCACTGTTTCTTTGGGCGACGACTCAATCGGATGTGGACGAAATTTGCCAATCAGCCCGAGATGAACGTGCAAGATCAAACGGTCACCGAAAGTGAGGAATAAATGTTTTCCCCAAGCATCACTTTTCGACAAAGTCTTCCCGTCGATAAGACCAGCCCCATTTTCGAAACGACCCTGCGGCGAGCTCGCCCGGACTGGGACCCCGCCGAAATCAGAACGTAGATCTCGCGATAATCGGTGGATCGTGTGACCTTCAGGCACCGTCTATGTCTAATGCGTCAAGCGACGTAAGGTTCGTCTATGGCACTGGGTATCGAAGACGTAATGGTGGGCTGTTGGACCGACGACGAGCACGGGACAGGAGTAACGGTTGTTCTCCCGCCCAAAGGTTCACTTGGCGCGATCGCAATACGCGGGGGAGCACCTGGTACCCGGGAAGCGGCCGCCTTGGGACCGAACGGATCCGGGATCGAATGCCACGCGGTAGCGCTCTGCGGCAACAGCGTTTTCGGTTTAGCGGCGGCTGAAGGAGTCGTCCAATGGTGTGTCGAGAATGAACGTGGCCTTGAGTTGACATCCGCAATCGTTCCCGTGGTCGGTGCCGCAGTTGTATTCGATATAACCGGACCAGATGACCCGAGACCCGGCCCGCAGGCAGGCCGAAAGGCCTGCGAAGCTGCAACCAACGCCGACCCGGACAACGGACGCGTCGGTGTTGGCCGCGGCTGCACTGTGGGCAAGGCGGCAGGCCGCACTCACGCCCGCCCGGGCGGACAAGGGACCGCCGTCACCCGATCCGGAGACCTCGTGGTAGGCGCAATCGTTGCTGTCAACGCCTTCGGCGACGTAATTGACACAGAAGGCAACGTCATAGCGGGTTCTTCAGCCCCACCCGACGCTCCCCGCTACCCGTTCGTATCCATCGACGAAATAGCCGCTTGGGACTCCACCGAAGAACGATCGAATACGACTATCGGATGTTTGGTGACTAACGCTGCGTTGACCAAACCAGAAGCCTGCCGAGTAGCCGACCTTGCTCATACCGGAATCGCTCGAACCATCGACCCTCCACATACGTCGGTCGACGGAGATGCACTATTTCTGTTAGCGACCCAGGAAATTACGGCGACGGTCGACCTCGTTGCCCACCTGGCTTCTTCGGCGATTGCTACCGCTATCCGTAACGCGGTCCAGTAAACCCATTTTGAAGATCAATCGGGAAATGGCACTCCACGTGTCCGACGGTGTGTCACTATCGGGCCACCAGAGAAAGGAGGTGGTCCCCAACATGCCAATGCTTAAGAGGACTCTGGAGGTGGTCGGGCGCTGAGGCGACCTGCCAACTTGGGAGGAAGCCTCCTTCGTATGTGACGAAGTGGTGGCGACTCCAACCCGGACCATCCCACCTGACGATGAGCGTGTCGGTCCTCGCGCTGCAACGTCCCGACCATGCCGGTTGGGTCAAACGTCCCAGGTGTCGTACGACGCCCCCGCTCCCGAAGCGGGGGCGTCGACGCGTTCACCCGACGATTGCCGCCGTACAACACTTCCCCGTGAAATGAACGAAGCAAGGTCTCAATCGGACAAACGTCTCACTTGTTCCTTGAGCAGAGATCGAAGACTTTTAGGCGACTTGTCGATGGCAAGGATGTAACTATCCTCGATCCGATTCCGCGGCCCAAACGACCAACTTGCGCACCGTCTCTTCAACTTCACGGGTCGAGCCGGCGAACGAAAAGCGGATAAAGCGGTGTCCTTGACTCGGATCAAAATCGATCCCTGGGGTTACTGCGATTCCAAGATCTTTCAACCACTCTTCAGCCAAGTTTTGGCTGTCGTCGGACAAATGATCCACTTGCGCCCAGATATAGAACGCTCCATCAGCAGGTGCCAATTGTGTAATTCCGGCTCGAGGCAAACCTTCCAAAAGAATGTTTCGGTTCACGCTATAGCGCTCAACATTGGCTTCGAGCTCGCCGTGACTCTCGAACGCGCCCAATGCTGCATGTTGCGACACCGACGCCGCGGCGATGAACGCATTCTGCGCCAAGCGCTCAACCGGAGAAACCAGATTTTGTGGAAGAACTAACCATCCGAGTCTCCACCCGGTCATCGAAAAGTACTTTGAGAAACTATTTACTATGACCGCTTCATCCCACTCCGCTGCGACGGTCGGAGCCGAGGTTCCATAAGTAATGCCATGGTAAATCTCGTCCGAAATTAAGCGCACGCTTTCCGTCGCGCACCAGTGAGTTAGTTCTGTCAATTCGCTAGGGAGGAGCATCGTCCCTGTGGGGTTCGACGGGCTAGCCACAACCAGTCCGTCGATAGGTCCAAGCGGCTCAAGTATCCGCGGAGAAGGCTGAAATCTAGTGTCATATCCGACCGGCAGATCGATGACCTCAACTCCGAGTGCTCTAAGAGTGTTGCGATAACACGGATATCCTGGAGTGGGAACAGCGACCCGATCACCCGCTTCGAAACACGCCAAGAATGCCAACGTAAACGCGCCACTTGCTCCGAGAGTGATGGCAATTCGCTCAGGCCCTACTTCGGTGTCGTACCACTCTCGATAGTGGAGGCTCAATCGTTCTCGAAGAGAATCCATACCAAGTGCCGAGGTGTACCCGAGAATCTCGTTTTGGATTGCGCTAATAGCGCGATCCCGGGCACCTTCAGGTGCCGGCGTTGAAGGTTGGCCCACCTCAAGATGCAGCACCTCACTCCCAGAGGCTTCCAGCGCGGCTGCTGCGCGCATGACCTCCATAACATAAAAAGGTGCTATATCAGTCCGACTTGAGGTCTTAAGGGCCATAACAGGAGTGTGGCCCGCCGAGACCGGTATCGCCCGTTATTTGCGCGATTCGAAGCATCGAAAGGTAACGCCAAACCACTCGAAATTCTGCTGAAAGAGAATCTGCCTTTTCCGGGACCCCTCAATGAACCATGCTTGAGGGTATGGGCACCGCCTTAATGACCGACCTTTATGAGGTCACCATGCTCGACGCAGCTATCCGATCAGGAGTCGCGTCACGGAGGGCAACCTTCGAAGTTTTTGCTCGGCGTCTCCCATCTGGCCGCGGATATGGAGTAGTCGCAGGCCCTGGACGTCTCGCAGAGCTGCTTGCACAGTTCCAGTTTTCCGATCATCAAATCCAATATTTGGCAGGTCTCGGACGCTTCAGCGAAGAACTTCTTGAACATCTCCAAATGTTCCGTTTCGAAGGCGAAGTATGGAGCTACCGCGAAGGCGACTTCTACGTGCCCGGAAGTCCCGTCCTCAGAGTCGACTGTTCGTTTGGGGCGGGACTCCTCTTGGAAACGCTCGTCCTATCAGTACTCAATCACGATTCCGCTGTTGCGTCCGCCGCAGCACGAATGCATGACGTGGCCCGAGGCCGCCACCTGATCGAAATGGGCGGTAGACGGACTCATGAAGAGGCAGCAGTAGCAGCAGCAAGAGCGGCGTGGCTCGTTGGCTTCGACACCACTTCGAATATGGAAGCAGGCATTCGCTTTAACGTCCCCACCGCTGGGACCTCAGCGCACGCCTTCACGCTCGCTCATGACGACGAAGAAGCAGCCTTCGAAGCCCAAATTGAAGCGCATGGACTTGCAACAACGCTTCTGGTCGACACATACGAGATCGACACCGGCATTGATCGAGCGCTCGCCGCAGCTAAGAGACTGGGCGGAGTTCCCGGAGCAATCCGGATCGACTCAGGCGATCTAGCAAGGGAAGCACTTCGCGCCCGAAGGAAACTTGACGCAAGCGGGGCGGAGTCGACACGCATCGTCGTGTCAGGCGACCTCGACGAGTACCGAATCGCTGAACTGGCCGACCACCCCATTGACGGTTATGGAGTCGGAACTCAACTTGTAGTGGGATCAGGTCACGCCACAGCCGGAATGGTCTACAAGCTCGTAGGCATAGCGCGGAGGTCAGGCATTCACGAGCCGGTCCTTCCCGTGGCTAAATCGTCCGAGGGAAAGGCCACCCGAGGAGGAGTTGTTCGACCATACCGATTAATTGACGACGGGCAAGCGGTCGATGAAGTGCTGGTTCAGCACGATCGTCCCGGCCCACCTGATGCGCGAGCACTTCATGTACCTCTCTTCAGGGAGTGTGAACCCGCCTACCCATACACCCTCGACATTGACCGCCAATTTCATCAACGCGCCCGAACCGAGCTTCCTGAATCGATGCGAACTCTGGACTCAGAGCCGTTGTTCGAAGCTCACACCATCTGATATTCGGTTCAGGACCGCAGGCCCGGGGCAAAGTTCAACTCAACCCAGCGGTTCTGAAAAGAAAATTCCCTCAGAAGCACCTAAAGAGAGGGCAACTCCCACGTTGACAACCCTCGGCCCGTCACGACGCACTGTGGCTACCACAGGCTCTCCTCGCGGAATCTGGTGCTCTCTGTCTCCATCAAGAGCTAAGGTGGCCGGTCCCAGAAGACCAATTTCTTCTCCAAGATCGACCCGCCGTACGTCGACTACCGGCACTTTGCGGTACAACCCAGGCGCGATCGGAGCGTTGGTCGCACGCCCCCCGTCCCCACAGCGAACCAAAATCGCGGCATCCTTGTCCACCTCACAACTCGCGTGAAGCCCCGCAATTGATGACACACCAATTGCGTCAGGCCTAGCCACAGAAACTAACAACTGTCGAAGATTTACGGGATCTACCGGCATCCGGTTTCCGACGAAATCGTCGACCAAAGTCACCACGTCCACAAGGGCGACGTCCGTGGACCCATCCGCGAGAGTCAAATGAATCATTTTGGAACGCGGGGCTGCTAGATCAATATCGACAAAGCCATTAGCGACCAATCCAGCAGCTGCACCTGCGACCGTAGGTTCGACCAACGAGGGAAAGACGTTGTTTGTCCCAGTCGACATCGGCACCAAAGTCGCTTCCGGCCACACCTTGGCGATAGTTCGATTTGTTCCATCGCCTCCGAGGGTGATGATCACCTGGACCCCGCGATCTTTCATAGCAAGAGCAGCACGTTCGGTATCCCTCGGATCGACCCTCGCGCCCACGTCGAGGATTTCTAACTCTGCGTCAAGCCTGAGATCGGCCAAAGCCCCGCTGGCGATGCCGAACGGCTCTTTCATCGCCACTATGTGACGCGCCCCCGATGCCACAGCGCCAACGACAGCGCGAGCGATGCGGTTTCTCTTATCTTCAGTACTCGAAATTCCACCCCGAGCTGCTACGCGACGAATGTCACGCCCCGACACAGGATTGGCAATGATTCCAATGCTCGATTGGTGAGGTGTCACGTCGCCACCCTAGGCAATGAACGCGATCTTCCCAGTCTGATACAACAGCCAGGTGACTCAGCCACCCGTCGTACTAACAATCGCAGGTTCAGATTCGGGAGGAGGGTCAGGCCTTCAAGCAGACTTGCGAACTTTAGCGGTGCGAGGAATACACGGGGTGTGCGCAGTAACAGTCGTTTCTTCACAGAACACCCAAGAGTTTCGATCAGCTTTACCTGTATCTGCCGCAACTGTGCGCTCACAAATAGAAGCCGTTCTCGACGATTTTGATGTAGCGGCTGTCAAGACAGGGCTGCTTTTCTCCGAAGAGAACGTGGTTCTAGTCGCCGACATGGCGGAGTCCGGGGCCTTGCCGTCTTTAGTTGTGGATCCGGTAATGGTTGATCGTCACGGAAGCGAGCTTTACAACGACAGGACGGAACGCCTCATAAGTCAGCAGTTGATTCCCCGCGCGCGAGTCGCCACGCCTAATCACCTGGAGGCAATGTTGCTCTTAGGAAGAACCATTGCGGACGATACGCAAGACCTGATTGAGGCCGCCTTAGAACTTGCGAGTATGGGCCCAGAGGTCGTTGTTGTGACCGGTGGCCGCCGAAATTCTCTATCAATGAACGACATTGTCGCCTACGGGAATAAGACCATCACCCTGGAGAGTGAGCGGTATGCGACAACAAACCTTCGCGGTACCGGAGACACCCTTTCAGCAGCGATTGCTGGGGGGTTGGCTGCAGGGGTTCCCGCGATCGATGCGGTGTTGGCTGCGCGCGACTTCACGATGCAAGCCATACGTGGTGCTGTCGACTGGAAACTTGGTGGGGGACAAGGGCCTATAGACCACCTGGGCTACCTGACTTAAGCCCGCCTAGACTGATGGATCTTCACCCTCGACGGGTATCTAGGAGAAGCGTGTGACGCGAGAGCAGTGGGAACAAGATTACGAAGCGGGTCAAACTCGCGACGTGGACTACGAAACCATGAGCGGCGTTCCAGTGGAGCCACTCTATGGTCCAAGAGACGGCGAACCGGATGAGCGGATTGGTTGGCCCGGTCAATACCCCTATACCCGCGGAGTGCATCCGAGTGGTTACCGGGGCCGCCTGTGGACCATGCGCATGTTTGCCGGTTTCGGAACCCCCGAGGACACCAACGCGAGGTTCAAAGACATTCTTTCTGCTGGCGGCGGAGGTTTGTCTACAGCTTTCGACATGCCCACCTTGATGGGTCTCGACAGCGATGACGTTCTTTCAGTGGGCGAAGTTGGGCGTTGCGGCGTCGCGGTCGACACCATCGAAGACATGCGAATTCTCTATGACGACATCGATCTCGAAAACACGACGACTTCGATGACCATTAATGCTCCCGCAGCTCCTATTTGGGCAATGTTTGTCGCAAATGCCGAAGATCAAGGAGCAGACAGGGCCCGTTTAGGAGGCACTCTCCAAAACGACATCCTCAAGGAATACCAAGCCCAGAAAGAATGGGTCTTTCCGCCGCGACCATCAATGCGATTGGTAGCAGACACCATCGAGTTCACGAAGAACGAAATGCCGCGATGGAACTCGGTTTCGATCAGTGGCTACCACATCCGCGAAGCAGGCTCGACGGCCGCTCAAGAACTCGCCTTCACCCTCGGCAATGGCTTCGCCTACGTCGAATCGGCACTCCAACGAGGTCTCAAAGTAGATGAATTCGCTCCCCGGCTCAGCTTCTTCTTTAATGCTCACATCGATTTCTTCGAAGAGATAGCAAAGTACCGAGCTGCTCGCCGAATCTGGGCTCGTTGGCTCAAAGACCGGTATGGGGCTCGGGATCCACGATCGATGATGCTGCGGTTTCATACTCAAACAGCGGGCGTCTCCCTGACTGCTCAACAACCGGAAGTCAATGTCGCTCGGACAGCGATCGAGGCGCTCGCCGGAGTTCTCGGCGGAACCCAAAGTCTGCATACCAATTCAATGGATGAAGCGCTTGCTTTGCCGACGGAAAAAGCGGCCCGCATCGCATTACGTACCCAACAGGTAATCGCGCACGAGACCGGGGTAACAGATGTGGTTGACCCCCTCGGAGGCAGTTGGTTCGTTGAGGATCTCACGGATCGACTTGAAAGCGAAGCCGAGGCGATGTTTAGCCACATAGACGAGACCGGGAACGGATCTATGCTTGAAGGCGCCTTTCAACTGATAGAGGAGGGTTGGTATCAGGGAAGTATCGCTGACGCGGCCTACGACTTCGAAAAAAAGATCAACGCCGGCAGACGTGTTGTTGTAGGCGTTAACGATTTCACTGAAGGAAACGAAGAGGACCAAATTGATCTCCTCAAAATCACCAACGAAGACGAGCAACGCCAGATAAAACGTCTTCAACAGATCAAAAGTGATCGGAGTCAGTCAGCCGTAGACGACGCTCTCATCGCATTGGGTCGCGTCGCCGAAACCGATGCGAATCTGATGCCGTCTTTGATTGAAACTGTCAGGGCACGCGCCACCGTGGGTGAAATCATGACGACTCTGGCCGACGTTTTCGGCCGGTATCAAGAAAAACCATTTATTTGACCCCGACGGAGCGGTCTAACTCGGCCGTGAAGCGGGCTATTGTCGGCCGGACCGAAGTTGGTTGACGAGGAAGAAATGCCGAAACGCCACCCCACACTGTTGATCGCAACGGCACTGCTAACTGTTGCTGCCCTTGTTTCAGCGTGTGGCGGAGGTCCGGATCAAACTCAGCTTGAACGCGAGTTACAGGATCAGGCTGGCAGCGACATCCTCCCGGTAGAAATAGGGATGGTCGACTGTCCTGAAGACATAGTAGTGACGCCAGAGTCAGTGTTTATTTGCGGCACCGAAGTAGCAGGCCAGTACTACGAACTCCAAGTTCGAATCATCGACGAGCAAGGCCAATACGAATACGCGCACAAACACCACGCTCTTCAACTTGTAAACACCGAGGCACTTCTAGCCGATGAAGTTGGCTACGAAGTGGGATTTGACGTGATGATTGATTGCGGTGACGGCGAATACCTAGTGGCGCCCATCGGCAGCTCCTTCAACTGCATTGCAACTCGCGTCGAGAGCGGTGCCGAAGCCAACATCGAGGTTCGACTACTGGACCAGAATGGCAGCTTGAAATGGCAGCTCCTGAGGTTCTGACCGGCCATTCAACACGACCCGTGACGCGAGACTCGCTCCGCCTCGGCGAGGAACCGAGGGAGGCCATAACGCGCTGAAGATGGTCGCGACGCGTTCTGGGAGGAGATTGAAGGGGCTCCTTCATCGCTCCGATACCCTGCGCCATATGAACC
>ENA-UPTF01002415-UPTF01002415.1-marine-metagenome-genome-assembly--contig:-NODE-2415-length-10801-cov-2.874953_pt1 | contig 10801 bp, 9 predicted proteins | sample MGYA00238166_ERZ767019 | MGnify/ENA primary metagenome ERZ767019 (study PRJEB28930, sample SAMN06266391) | marine metagenome | isolation source: Sea water from 250 m depth | place: Atlantic Ocean | study... | reverse complement strand
AGGTGGTGGGATAAGAACGATTGATCATATAGCTAAATTAATTGATGCAGGAGTGGATAGAGTTGTTTTAGGAACTATTGCTGTAAGGGATCTAAAATTTCTTGAATGAGTTGAGAAGTTTTCGCACTTGGAACCTCATTTTTTAGCTCTTTAAGTCGCTGTGAATCTATTGAGGTTAGGGAACTCCCTAAAAAGTTCAGAGCCTCATTAAGACGCTGAGCATGGGCCAACAGAGGTTGATCCTCTAAATCAGTAATTTTGGGAATATCTTTTGAATATCCCTGAAACAAAAAACTTATTAAGACTAGTCCAATACTAAAAAGTTGTTTTCTCATAGAGTTTCTCTTAGATAATTGATCATTGTACTGCTCAAAGGGATTACTACGAACAAGATTAGGTCAAATAAATACAACTTTTAGGAGGCATCAGTCCAAGCCTCAAATTAAATTTTTTTATTAGAAATTGACATAACCATAAGTTTAAATAATCACTTGGGATAGTTGATGTATATTTCAATTTAAATTAGACATTAGAACGAATTTATGAAGTATGATTTATACATAATACAGTACTATGGATAAAAGGAAAAAGGTATCCGTATAGACTGATAATTTAGATTGGTTTTTTGAAAGGAGAGATTAATTCCGATGACTTCTAGTATATTGTTGCATGAACTAACTCGAGAAGATGCTGGTGCTGTTGCACCAGAGACTCTTCTGGTATTGCCTGTGGGAGCAATTGAACAACATGGTCCTCACCTTCCTGTCGGTACAGATTATTTAACGGTTGAGTATCTTGCCCGGGAAGCAGCAAATCAAGCTCAAGAGGAGATTCCTATTCTGATAGCGCCGACTCTTCCGTTTGGATCTTCTCACCACCATCTTTCTTTTGGGGGGACAATGTCACTTAGTACAGAGACGTATTATCGAACACTTATCGATTTAGGTGAATCGATGATTATTTCTGGATTTCGGAGTTTGGTGCTTTTAAATGGTCATGGTGGAAATCATGACTTAATCCAGCTAGTTGCCCGTGATCTGGCTATCAAACATAAAATTAAATTTGCAGCTATGTCTTACTGGACAGTGGCTTGGGATGCCCTGATTAAAGTAGGAGCTCATAAGCAGTGTAATTTACCAGGTCATGCTGGCAGTTTTGAAACTTCAGCGATCATGGCTTTGCGACCTGAATTAGTTCGTGAGCCCAGACCTCACCGAGATGGGGTTACTGATTCAGACCCTCAGAGTTTTCATGCTGCATATCGTGATGAAAGACATCAATGGCTTGAGAAAATCAATGGGTACACGGATAGTCCAGATCAAGGAGATGCAGAACGGGGGAAGACCTATTTAGCCGCCATAATTAAGTCGGTGGGTCAGGCGTTTGTAAAATTCCACAAATCAGGGAATTGAAGTTTGGTGCAAGACATTCATTGGAGGAGTTAGTGTATGGGCGACCGGTTAAAAAACAAGGTAGCAATTGTAACGGGTGCTGGGTCAGTAGGTCCTGGTTGGGGGAATGGCAAAGCTACAGCTGTTCTTTTTGCCCGAGAAGGTGCCAAAGTATTGGCTGTTGACAACAATCCTGATGCAGCTGATGAAACTAGAAAAATTATTGAACAGGAGGGAGGGGAATGTAGAACTCAGCAAACGGATGTTTCTAAAGCAGAACAGGTAGAAACTATGGTAAATCGATGTTTGGAGATCTATGGGAAAGTTGACATTCTTCATAACAATGTTGGGATTATCCATGTGGGTGGTCCGGTTGATATTTCTGAAGAACAATGGGATCAACTATTTGCTATTAATGTGAAGGGAATGTTTCTTACCTGCAAGTACGTCTTACCTATTATGGAGAGTCAGAGTAAAGGTGTCATTGTTAACATTTCTTCTTTTGCTGCGATCAGGTACACGGGATACCCCGCCGTTTCTTATCATGCATCAAAAGGAGCAGTTAACCAATTGACTCAGAGTATTGCTATTCAATATGCGCCTATGGGGATTCGAGCTAATACCATTCTCCCTGGGTTTATGAATACTCCAATGATAGTCGAACCTCTCAAGGATACTTATGGTACTGGGGGAGTTCAAGAAATGATTCGCAAGCGAGATGCAATGGTTCCAATGGGTAAAATGGGGACTGGATGGGATGTTGCTTATGCGGCCTTATTTTTAGCTTCAGAGGAGTCCAGATATATTACTGGAATAGAACTGCTTGTAGACGGAGGATTGACCTGTAAAGTTACCTAGTTTGACTGGGCACTATGCTTGATAACAAAGCATTTAAATTTTTTCTACTCAGGAATCAGAGGAAGAATGATATGTGATGGATAGTCCCTGTCGTGGAATATGGTTTGATGGGCAATCTGCAGCCGAGTTCCAGTCCCAACATCTTCGCCTGTGTTTAGGTTACGACTAAAACGGGGAAAATTTGAACTTGAGATATCTACCCGGATCCGATGACCCTTTAGAAAGACATTGCTTGTTGGATAGAGTTCTATGCAATAGCGTTCTACCTTATTAGGTTTCAGCAGTTCCTCTTTTTCAAAACCATTCCTGAATCTTGCCCTCCTAATCCCCTCAGCCAAAAAGATTGCATTTCCGTCTGGGTAAACATCTACTAGCCTGGCTGTAAAATCAGTGTCTGAAGCTGTTGAAGCTGCAAATAGTACAACTTTTAGTGGGCCAGTGACCTCAAGATCTTTCTCTAACGGAGAGCTCGTATAGACCAGGATGTCAGGGCGTTTTTCGAGGGTCCGTTGGTCGACAGGTCCAGCGACAATTGGATTTTCACCTTGTTCAGTCCAGGGCCAGGAAGCAGTTGAAAGATTTCCCCCTATGCTTGGTACAGGTTTTTCAGGATCATATTGATACTGATCTGTGGGTTCTGCGGTTGGTCGTTCAAGATTGAGGGTCCCATCACTATTAGAGGAATTAGCCTGGCCTTGGCTATGAAAATAGTAAGGAGTAAATTCAGTTCGTGCTAGAGGCCATTCGTGTTCATAACGCCAGTGGTTTGTTCCCATCACAAAAAGATGGATTGGAGGTTCTTCCACAAGTTCATTGTCGACACCTTTTAGCCAATAGTTAAACCATCGAAGTTCTTCTTCAAGAATGACTCTGTAGGAATTGGGTCCAAAGTCTAAGTCGCCTAATTTCGTTCCAGTGGGCTCTGCATGAGTCCATGGGCCTATAATAAGCTTTTGATTGTTACGGCTTTGTTCTGATCGAGCATTTTCACGCATCCCATTCCACATTCTAAAAGCTGCATCAGGATAAGCATCAAACCAACCCGCCCGAATAAATACGGGAACATCGATTTGATTATACTGTTTGGAAGTATCAATTGTTTGCCAATAGTCATCGTAGGTTGAATGTTCAAGCCACTGACGATAAAAAGGAATTTTTTGTCCTATTGTTTCTAGATCCATGTCGATCAAGGGTAGGTGGTTGAAGGTTTTTCCATGATCAAAAACTTCAGGCATTTCAGGGATAGTTGGATTGGTCGAAAATGTAACCGCTGCCATAATCGAGAGGCCTAACTGGAACGCACCTCCAACATAATGGCAGTTACTAAAATACTCGTCACAAATAACGTGTGGAGCTAAAGCCTTTAGAGATGGATGTCTAAAGGGTGCAGTAAGCCATTGAATGATTGCTCCGTATGATTGACCTGCCATACCAATCTTGCCATTAGACCAACTCTGTTTAGAAATCCATTCCAAAGTATCCTGACCATCAGAAGCATCTGAATGGTAGGGAGTAAAAGTTCCACCGGATTCATATCGACCCCGGCAATCCCCACTTACAAAGGCATAACCATTTCGAGCCCACCAGAGTCCACGCTCAAGAAAACGGCGACTACTATTTTCATAGGGTGTCCGCAAAAAAATCGTTGGAAAAGGTCCAGGTGATCTAGGCAGGAGAAGGTCCACAGAGAGATCAACACCATCCCGCATTTTGACATGCTGGTTGAAGATAAAACGTATGTTATGGAGTAATTCCGATTGGCTGGAAACGGTCATAAATGGGGTTCAGTGGCGATATTGTTAATCGATCTTTAATTGATAAATTTTTAACTTAACAGATCGTTAACCTACCAGCACGCAAGTTAGGATTATTTATATCAGAATTTTCTTGATAATTTTTCCGCCAACATCGGTAAGTCGAAAGTCACGTCCTTGGAATCGATAAGTTAACTTCTCGTGGTTAACTCCAAGGCAATGGAGCATGGTGGCTTGAAGATCATTAATGTGAACTGTATCTTGGACAGGATTATATCCTAATTCGTCGGTAGTCCCGATAGTGACTCCAGGCTTGATGCCGCCACCTGCCATCCAAATTGCGAAGGATTTCATATGGTGATCCCTCCCGTAGTTACCTCGGGTCATATCTCCTTGATTCATAGGAGTTCGACCAAATTCACCTCCCCAGATAACTAATGTGTCTTGAAGTAATCCCCTTTGCTTAAGATCTTTAATCAAAGCTGCAGAAGCCTGATCAGTTTGTTGACACTGCAGACTGATATTAGATGGCAGGTTGTTATGGTGATCCCAGCCTCGATGATAAAGCTGAATAAATCTGACACCCCGCTCGACTAAACGCCTTGCAAGGAGGCAATTATTAGCAAAAGAAGGACTGCCAGGTTCTGCACCGTATTGTTCTATCACTTTCTTAGGTTCCTGTCTGATGTCCATCAGGTCTGGCACACTGGTTTGCATTCGATATGCCATCTCGAAAGACTGAATTCGAGCATCTATTTCAGGATCGCCTACCACTTCCAATTTGAGCTGGTTTAAATCATGTAGTCCATCAAGTAAACTGCGACGCGATGATCGACTTACACCTTCAGGATTAGAAACAAACAATATGGGTTCTCCCTGGGAACGAAATTCTACTCCCTGATGGCTGCTGGGTAGGAAACCACTTCCCCAGTATCGAGAAAGCAATGGTTGTCCCTGACCCCCTCCAGAGGTTAAAACCACAAATGTTGGTAGCTGACTATTTTCACTTCCCAACCCGTATGAGAGCCAAGCGCCCATGGTTGGCCTGCCTGGTTGCTGTCCACCCGTTTGGATTAAGGTTACGGCTGGATCGTGGTTAATAGCGTCAGTATGAACAGAACGGACGAGGCTAATTTCATCGGCGATTGTTGCAGTATGTGGCAACAACTCAGACAGTTCAGCTCCTGATTGTCCATGTTTCATAAAACGAAATTTTGAACCTACACAAACTAACTTTTTACCTGCAAGTTGAGCAATTCGTTGTCCTTTAGTAAAACTTTCTGGCATTGGCTTGCCATTCATTTGAACTAGCTTTGGTTTGGGGTCAAACAGATCAAGTTGAGAAGGAGCTCCTGACATGAATAAATAGATAACTCTTTTAGCTTTCGGCGCAAAGTGCAACGCATTGAGGGCTCCAAATGTTTTTTTTGATGGTTCAGAGAATAAATCTTTTTGCAACATGCTTCCCAGTGCCAGGGAGCCTATACCTTTGGCTCCACGACCAAAAAAATGCCGGCGTGTCATCGAAAGTGCATTCTCTTTCCAAAAAGTCATTGCATCACTCCTTAGTCATTGTTTCATCAAGATTCAGAATCATACTAGCTACACCTGTCCAGGCTGCATGTTGCATCAAATCAAGTTCCTCAATCCTTGGACTTTGCCCAATATTCACGAGTGACAGGGCCATCTTCCTGTCACCTTGGTAGTTTTCCAGAATTTTTTGATAAGTACGTTTAACAATTTTTTGCTCAGTAGAACTTGGTAGACGAGCCAATGCAACTTGATAGGCATATTGGATACGCTCGTTGAAGGTAGGGCCTGCTTTTCTAAGAATACGTTCTGCAAAAACCCTAGATGCTTCAACATATGTAATTTCGTTTAATGTAACAAATGCTTGCAGAGGAGTAACAGTTCTTTCTCTTTTTACGGTACATACTTCGCGATCTGGAGCATCAAAAGTCATCAAAACAGGATTAGGTACGGAACGCTTCCAGAAAGTATAAAGACTTCTTCTGTACAGATCAGCACCTTGGCTCTGTTCATATAGCGTGCGGCAATAAAAGGCTTTATTTTCCCATAGACCGGTCGGTTGATATGGAAAAACACTTGGTCCTCCAGTTGCGCGGTTTCGATCCAATAGCCCACTTATACTCAGTGCATTGTCTCTAATCATTTCAGCTGAAAGACGCAGTCGAGGACCTTTGGCTAGCAAACGATTTTCAGGGTCCTTTTCAAGAAGCTCTGAACGATATCGAGAACTCTGTTGGTAAGTAGCTGATGTCAGGATCTTTTTTTGAATATCCTGAACATTCCATCCCCCATCGACAAATTCCCGTGCCAGCCAATCAAGAAGTTTTGGATGAGAGGGCAACTCCCCTTGTGTGCCAAATTCGTTACTGGTTTTTACAAGTCCAGTACCAAAATATAATTGCCATAAACGATTAACAGTTACACGGCCCACTAATGGATGATTGGAATCTACTAACCATTTTGCTAAATCAAGTCGGTTCACTTTTTTTTCTTTTGGCAGGGCGGGCAAAAATTGAGGAACTCCAGCAGATACCTTTTTACCTAAGTTTCTATAATCTCCACGGATCAAAACATGAGTTGGACGCTGAAAATCCATGTCTTCCATAATTCGAATTGTAGGAATGTTTTTCTCGATTAAATCCTTGTCTTTACGTAGTTTTGTCAGTTGTTTATTGAGGATTTTCATTCTCTTAAAATGATTTTCTCGAAAATAGTTTCTCAGTGCGACCTTCTCTGCCCCAGATCGGTCGAGCAAGGGCTTTTTTAAGGCAACTTTAACCTGTTTTAACTTCTTGTTCCCTTGAGGAATTTCAGTTGAAAAATAAAACCCATAACCTCCACCATAGTTGACTACTTTTATAAGAAGCTGGTTAAGTCCAGCTGTGAGCTTGACTGGTAGTTCTAAAGGTTCAGCAGGTTCACATCCTTTTACTGGTTTATTTAAAATATTTTTTCCGTTTAACCAAATTTTTAAGCCGTCTGAAAACGGTGAATTCCCTCCAATGAAAAAAGTAATTTCCCTAGAAGATTTTGTTAGAATCTTTCGGTAAAGGTAAGTTGCTGCTTTTTTACCCAACAAACCATGATTCTTGTCATCCTCCCATCCAGGTCTTTCACTCCATGAAAGTTTGCCATCTTCATAAATCCCTGAAAGACTAATCTCCTTTTCAGGTGGGAAAGCTGTATGAAAAGCCTGATCTCCTGAATTTGAAAGGAATGGTCCAATCGTCCACCAATGTTGCTTTTCCAGACCTTGAGTATTTTTATCCCGGTCAATCAGCTTATGTTCCCACAGAGCTTGAGCATCTTCTAAGCCATCATGAGTCATTTCGAAGAAAGCTTTTTTTTGAGATTCAAGATCTCTAATTTCTGTTTCTAGTTGATGAACCTGTGTTGATTGTTCAATAGAAGGTAGTCTCATGTAGGGAGGAGCGGGGTCCCGATCTAATCCTTTCTCGGGTATTTGATGGAAAAAGTCATAAAACTGATAGAACTCTTCTTGAGTGAAAGGATCAAACTTATGATCGTGACATTCAGCACAGGCTACGGTGGAACCCAACCAAACTGTTGCTGTAGTGTTTACACGATCGATTACGTACTTTGAAAGATATTCTCGAGCATCAGCTCCACCTTCGGTAGAGGTCATTCCATTTCGATTAAAAGCTGTTGCAATTTTTTGATCGATTGTTGGTCTAATTAGGAGATCTCCAGCAATTTGTTCTACAGTGAATTCATCAAAGCGCTTCTTGTTATTAAAAGCATCGATTACCCAGTCACGGTACTTCCACATGGACCGAGGATGGTCGATGTGATACCCGTCAGAGTCAGCATAGCGGGCTAGGTCAAGCCAATGCATAGTCATTCTTTCTCCGTAAAGGGGAGAGTCCATGAATTGATCGATCAAATTCGAGTAAGCCTCGGGGCTTTTGTCAGATAGGAACGTTTCTACTTCTAAAAGTGTAGGAGGCAACCCTCTCAAATCAAACGAAAGCCTCCGGATAAGTGTTCTCTTGTCTGCCTTGGGAGACGGTTTGATTCCTTCCTCCTCTAATCGGGCAAGAACGAAATTATCAATGTTATTTTTTATCCAATTCTTGTTTTTTATTTTTGGAAGGGAAGGTTTTATAGGTGAAAGATAAGCCCAATGAGTTTCCCAATTAGCTCCTTGACGGATCCATTCAGTTAGCAAAACTATTTGTTTTTGTGTTAGTTGATTTCCTGAATAAACTGGAGGCATTCGTATGGCATCATCTTTTGCCGTAATACGGCTAATCAGTGAACTTTTTCCAATATTTTTTTCGGCAACAGCAACGTGGCCTGATCTTAAGATACTTTTAGCAGCTTTTTCGTTATCAAGTCTTAAGCCAGCCATCCGTTTTTCCTGATCAGGGCCATGACAGGCATAACAATTGTTGGCAAGTATAGGTCGGATATCACTATTGAAGTTGATCGCTAGATTCTTAGAGATTTCTGCAGCATTGAGCTTAGTTACAGTCAAAGTTTCTGTAAATGAATTTAATAATATTAAAGTGATCAATCCTCCAAGGCCGAAACCAATAACCCAAGAAATATTTGACTTTGTATCTTGTTGCCTCAAGTTAATCTCCTATCTAGAAACTTGTTGTCCTGTCCTCTATATTTTTGGTAGAAGTTATCATAGAGTGTTTTGAAAAAACATCGACTTAACTAGTTCCTCTAAAGTTGATTTAAAGGTGATGTAATTTTAGCCGAACCAGACCTTACTTATCAAACGAATGATATTTCTTTGATTGATATAGAAATCAGGTTATTGTCCTTATTTAAACATTATTTGGATAAATGTTGGGAAGATCCTTTAATTTACCTGCCAACAATTCCAAAAGGAGATTAATAATTATGCCGAACTTGAATTCCTGGATTCTCACCGATGTTGGAAATAATGTTCGGAAGGAGAGTCTATTTTTAGGTCACGACGACTTAGGTGTTGCAGATTGTACAGTTTCTAAAACATCCCTAAAAGGAGGTTTGCGTGAAGGAGTTGATTTGGTAGAAGTGACCAACGGGAATTTAACCTTCTCAGTTTTACCTACCAGAGGAATGGGTATTTGGAAAGGATCTTATAAGGGGATCCCTATTGGATGGAAGTCGCCAATTCAAGGTCCAGTGCATCCTATGTGGGTTGATGAAGTAGACAGAGGTGGACTAGGCTGGTTAAAAGGCTTTGACGAGTGCATTGTCCGTTGTGGATTAGATTCTAATGGAGCTCCTGGTGAAGACGTTATAATTGATAATAATGGCAATGCTGTTTCAGTTGATCTGACACTACATGGGAAGATTGCAAATCTGCCAGCACATTATTTAGAAGTAATTGCTGATTCAAAATCCGGTTTAGTTTCCATTATTGGTGAAGTTGATGAATCCTCCCTTTTTCTGCCTGGACTGCGGCTCAGATCTAAGATAAAAACAACCTCAGGGTCAAACCGCTTAACGATTGAAGATGAGATCATCAATTTAAAGTCGACGCCATCTGAGCTTGAATTAGTTTACCACTGTAATTTTGGGCAGCCTTTCTTAGAAGAAGGGTCTAAATTATTGGTTCCCACTAAAGAAGCTGCTCCTAGAGATGCTCGAGCAGTTGAGGGAATCCTAAAAATTGATGAGTATATGGCACCAACTCCAGGTTATGTAGAACAGGTCTATTTTTATGATTTGGCAGAAGATTCTGACCATCGGACGTTGGTGTCATTAAAAAACTCCGCTGGTGATAAAGCAATAGCACTTCGTTTTAATAAAAATGAACTCCCCTGTTTTACTCAGTGGAAAAATACTACTGCAATGACAGACGGTTATGTTACCGGTCTTGAGCCGGGAACTAATTATCCTAACCTGAAACGTTTCGAGCGTGAGAATGATCGGATAATTCGTTTGGATCCTGGGGAGAGTTATCATTGCCAACTCATACTTGAAGTCTTTGATAACCACGAACAAGTGGAAGCTCTTGAAGCTGAAATTAACAATATTCAGTCCAAGTCCCGCCCTGTTATTCATTCAAAACCTCAGGCTAAATTTTCTCCAATGTAGCACAATGAAATTGAAACATATTTTATGGTCTACTTGAATACCATGAATTAAGGATATGAGGGACTAAAAAATCTAGGGATAGAAATGAAGAAACTATTTGGAGGGAATGAATGAATAAAGAAATTAGACATAATCTCACTGGTCCAGTTGCCTCAATCAGAACCCCTTTTCTTCAGGATGGTCAAATTGATCAAAAAAGTTTGAGGAATTATGTGGAGTTCTTTATTGAAGCTGGGAGTCGCACTCTACTTTTAACGTGGGGTGATAGTTTATACAGTATTTTGACTGATCAGGAAATTGCAGAGATAACTAAAAAAAAACATTAATCAATTAAATAGTGGCACCATTGCTACTGTAGGAAATATGGATACTATTGCTGCGGCTTTAGGTTATGAAATTCCTCCACGGCCTGAGAATATTGATGAAATGATTGAATGCATCACGATTGAAAATCTAAACATAAAGGGGCTCATGACCCTTGGCCCGCAATCTCAAGATCCAGAAAAAACCAGAGAGGCGTTTGTCTTTTTAAGAAACGTTTTGCGCGAGATAAATACAGTCCAAGCTCTAAACCCACCCCTAACAGTCCTTTCGATGGGTATGAGCGGAGAATACACCGTTGCCGTTGAAGAGGGTAGCACAATGGTGCGCCTAGGAACCATATTATATGGTCCAAGGATCAGCCCGTGAAACACATATATCTTTGCA
>ENA-UPTF01002414-UPTF01002414.1-marine-metagenome-genome-assembly--contig:-NODE-2414-length-10801-cov-4.359567_pt1 | contig 10801 bp, 6 predicted proteins | sample MGYA00238166_ERZ767019 | MGnify/ENA primary metagenome ERZ767019 (study PRJEB28930, sample SAMN06266391) | marine metagenome | isolation source: Sea water from 250 m depth | place: Atlantic Ocean | study... | reverse complement strand
AATGAAACTCAAGTTGTTATCAGTGTCCTATCATCTGATGAGATGAATCCTTATGATGTGTTAGGAATTATTGGATCTTCTTTATCTTTATCTATTTCAGATATTCCTTTTGATGAACCAGTAGGAGCATGTGTTATTGGATTGATTGATAATAATTTTATAGTTAACCCTACATATGAGGAATTACAAATAAGTGATCTAGAATTAACAGTAGCAGGAACTGAAGATGCGATAATGATGGTTGAATCGGGATCAAATTTTGTTGATGAATCAAAGTTGTTAGAAGCATTAGAGTTAGCTCAAAAAGTGAATGGTGAAATTGTAACCTTCATAAAAGAAATCAAAAAAGATGTAGGAAAAGATAAATGGGAATTATCAAGTGAAGATAATGATAAACAAGAAATAATAAAAGCAATTTCGGATAAACATTTAGAAGAAATTAAAAATGTAGTTAGGCTAAAAGGAACTAAAACAGAAAAGCAAAAAAAATATGATTTATTAAAACAAAAAATAATAAATGAATTGCAAGAAGAATATGATGAAATTAATATTTCTCAATCTTTTGGTGAGATAGAAAAGAAAGAAATTAGAGAAGCATTACTTTATGAAAATATCAGACCTGATGGAAGAGAATTTGATGAAATCAGACCTTTATCATCTTCTGTTAGATATCTACCAAGAGTTCATGGATCTGGACTTTTTACAAGAGGTGAAACCCAAATACTGAATGCAGTTACGCTTGCACCTTTAGCTGAAGCTCAAAGATTAGATGGATTTGGTCCAGTGAAAGAAAAAGTTTTCATTCACCATTACAATTTCCCTCCATATTCAGTCGGAGAACCTGGGCGATTAATGACAGGAAGAAGAGAGATGGGACATGGTGCGCTTGCAGAGAGAGCTTTGAAACCCGTAATTCCTTCAATTGAAGATTTTCCTTATACTATAAGATCAGTTTCTGAGGCTTTGTCTTCAAATGGTTCAACCTCTATGGCTTCAATTTGTTCTTCTTCCCTTGCTTTAATGGATGCAGGAGTGCCAATTTCTTCTCCAGTTGCAGGTATTGCTATGGGATTAATAACAGATGAAAAAGGAAAATTCATTGTTTTGACAGATATTCAAGGAGCGGAAGATCATATAGGAGATATGGATTTCAAGGTAGCAGGAACTAAAGATGGAGTTACTGCTTTACAGATGGACATAAAAATCAAAGGAATTACATTTGAAATAATGAAAGAAGCCTTAGAAAAAGCTAAAGTTGCTAGATTAAATATTTTGGACCATATGTCTAAAACAATTTCAGAATCAAGTGGAGAACTATCAAAATATGCTCCTAAAATTACAACAATTACTGTACCTCAAGAAAAAATTGGAGCTGTAATAGGTCCAGGAGGAGCTGTTATAAAAGGATTGCAACAAGAGTATGATGCTTCAATCAATATTGATGAAGAAGGAACGGTTATGATAGGAACTAATAATTCAGAGACTTCTGATAATGTTGTAAAAGCAATAAAAGCGATTATTAAGGATGTGGAAGTAGGAGATATATATGATGCTAAAGTAGCTAAAATTATGCCATTTGGAGCTTTTGTAGAATTGACTCCAAGTAAGCAAGGACTACTTCATGTGAGTGAAATATCTAAAGAAAGAGTTGAAGATGTATCGTCTGTTTTTTCAGTGGGAGATAAAGTGGAAGTAAAGGTAATCAAAGTTGATCGACAGGGTAGAATCGACGTTTCTAAAAAAGCACTGTTGAAAAATAATGATAAGAATGATATAAATGCTAATACAAAAAAGATGGAAATAAGTGAAGATACTTCAAGAAAACCTATGAGAAAAGGTGGCCGAAAACAAGTTTAAGGGGAATGACAATTAAATTTGAATGAAGTTGCATTAATAAAAGGAAGAATTTATGATAAAAGTTTGTGTAAATGGAGCCTTGGGTAGAATGGGTTCTACCGTTTGTCAAGCAGTTGATGATGATTCTGAATTAGAACTGACAAATTCGATCGATATTAATAGTAATCAGGATAAAACTATAAATGGTCAAAATATTTATAAAGATATTTCCACTATGCTTAAAAATTCTAAACCAGATTTAATAGTAGATTTTACAAATAGAGAATCATTTCTAACCCTTGTTCGTTCAGCTGTTCCTAAAGGAATTAAGATTGTTAGTGGTTCAACTGGATTACAAAATGAAGATTATGAAGAAATAGAAAAATTATGTGATAAATATAAATGTGGTGTATTAAGTGCTTCTAATTTTGCTGTTGGTGCAATATTGCTGATGCATTTATCAAGTATCGCAGGTAAATATTTTGATTATGTAGATTTAATTGAAAGTCACCATGAAAATAAAATAGATGCTCCATCTGGAACGGCTATTTCAATTGCAGAAGCAGCATCAAAAAACAGAAAAGAAAAATTTACCCAAAATTTTGTTGAAAAAGAAACTGTTAAAGGTACTAGGGGCGGTGATTTAGGTGGAGTTCAAATACATTCTGCAAGATTGCCGGGAAGAGTTGCTAGACATGAAATTGTTTTTGGAGGATTAGGCCAAACATTCACTATGATCCATGATTCGATAAGCAGAGATTCATTTATGCCGGGAGTAATTATGGGAATAAAGGAAATAAATACCAAGACTAAATTTGTTAATGGATTAGCTCAATTGATGGGAATCTAGGGTAATAATGAAGCTTGATAGATTGAATATAGGTATTATAGGGGCTACGGGAGCTGTAGGAGCACAAGCTTTAAAGTTATTATCCAAAAGAAAACATCCGATCCAAAAGATTTTTGCTTTTGCATCAAAAAAATCGGTAGGAAAAAAAATAAATTATCTTGGGAATTTTTTGGATGTTTTAGAGACAACTGATGCTAATTTAAAAAAAATTGATGTTGCGTTAATATCGGTAAGTACAGAGGTAAGCAAACAACTCGCACCCAAAATAGTTGATTTTGGCGGTATAGTAATTGATGATGGATCAGCTTATAGAATGGAAAAAGATGTTCCATTAGTTATTCCAGAAGTAAATGAAAAATCTCTAGATTTTCACAAAGGGATTGTTTCTATTCCTAATTGTACAACCACTCCTTTGGTTATGACAATTGATGCTTTTAATAAAATCACAAATGTATCTAAAGTAATAGTTTCAACGTATCAAGCTGTTTCGGGTACGGGGCAAGCAGCTGTAAAAGAATTAGAAAACCAACAATTGGGTTCAAGCATCAATGAAGTTTATGATTATAATATCGCTAATAATGTTTTTCCACACGTAGATGATTTTATGGAAGATGGTTTTACAAAAGAAGAACACAAGATGATAAACGAGTCAAAAAAGATTTTAGATGATCAAATGATAGAGATTGTACCTACCTGCGTTAGAGTTCCAGTGAAAATTGGCCATTCTGAATCCATTACCATGGAATTCGAAGATAATATACCAATGAATAAAATTATAAAAACTTTAGAGGAATATGAAGGTATAAAAATTTTAGATAAATCTACTGATTTCCCCTATCCAATGCCCTTGTATACTGAAGGAGAAAATGAAGTTTTTGTCGGAAGAATTAGAAAAAGTCTTAAAAATCCTAAAGAAATAAATTTATGGCTTAGTTGTGATAATTTAGTAAAAGGTGCAGCTTTGAACGCTCTACAAATTTTAGATTCGATGATAAAAAGAAATTTAATTAAATGAAAATTTAATAAAATTAAAGGAATTTGAAATGAAAGATTTAGGAAGACTTATAACGGCTATGGTGACTCCTTTCAAGGAGAATGGTGAAGTTGATTTTGCTAGAGCCAAAGAATTTGCTACAGCATTAATTCATACTGGTTCAGATGGATTACTAATAGGTGGTACTACAGGAGAATCACCTTCAATGAATAATGATGAAAAATTAGAATTATTTAAATCTGTAAAAGACGCGGTTGGCAATAATGCTAATGTGATTGCTGGAACAACAGACAATAATACTTATGGATCTATTGAATTGTCAAAAGAAGCTGAGAAATTAGGTGTGGATGCAATACTGCTAACTGTTCCAGCTTACAATAAGCCAACGCAAGAGGGACTTATAAAACATTTTCAAAAAATTGCTGATTCAGTTTCAATTCCTGGAATTTTATACAATGTTCCAACTAGAACTTCTCTTAATATGGATGCTGATACTACAATAAAGCTTTCCAAAGTTCCAAATATTGTTGGTGTAAAAGAAGCATCTTCTGATGCTGACCAAATCACAAATATAATATCTAAAACTAATGATGATTTTAAAATTTGGAGTGGTAATGATAATGAGACTTTATCTATTATGACAACTGGTGGCTATGGAGTAGTAAGTGTTGCTTCAAACATTATTGGTAACCAAGTTAAAAGAATGATGGGCTTTATTTTAGATGGGCAAATGGCAAATGCTGTAGCAGAACACAAACGATTGTTACTGTTTTTTAATGCTATTTTTTGGGTAACTAATCCAATCCCAATACGTTATGCTCTAAACAGATCAGGTTTTCATATGGGTCCTCCAAGGCTTCCAATGACGGAAGCTCCAGAAGATTTCAAAAATAAATTTGACCCAGTTATGGACATGTACGATATGGACCTACCTGTATAATCATTGAGAGAAATGGATTAGTAACTTTACCTTAAAATCGTAGCTTCTCTATTTGGTCCTGTAGAAATAATATCTATTGGAATTCCAACAATTTTTTCTAGGCGATCTATATATTTTTTTGCTATAGAATTTAACTCACTATATTTATCTATATTTGTGGTTCTCTCTCTCCAACCATCAAACACTTCATAAATAGGTTCACACTTTTTTAAATCTAATTCATTTGAAGGGAACTCAGAAGTAGATTTTCCATTTATTTTATAAGAAGTACAAATTTGAATTGTGTCCCAGTTGTCCAAAATGTCAAGCTTAGTCAATATCATAGAGTCCATTCCATTTATTGTAGCTGAATATTTTGCAGCGACTGCGTCAAACCATCCAATTCTTCTAGGTCTTCCAGTAGTAGTACCAAATTCTTTGGCTTGTTGTCTTATTTCTTCTGCATGTTTTCCATGAATTTCAGTTGGAAAAGGGCCTGCACCTACTCTAGTACAAAAAGATTTAAAAACTCCTGAAACTTTGTTTATTTTTTTAGGATTTAATCCTAACCCAGATATTGCACCACCTATAGTAGAATTTGAAGATGTCACATAAGGATAAGTTCCATGATCAATATCTAGTAAAACACCTTGTGCTCCTTCCAGTAAAATCTTCTCTTTTGATTTAACAGATTTCATCACGATTTTATCTGTATTTACTATATATTTATTTAATCTTTTAGCCCATGACAAAATTTCATTAACTATAAAACTATAATCTAATGGTTCTGCGTTATATATTTTTTGTATGATTTCATTTTTATCTTGTAAAATCATTTTAAGTTTTTCTATCATTTTTTCAGGTGTAAGTAAGTCTTCCATCCTAAAACCTATTCGGGTAATTTTGTCTGAATATGCCGGACCAATTCCTCTTCCAGTTGTTCCTATGGCTTCTATTCCCATTTCATGCATCGATTGTTGAGCTCTTTTCTTTTCTTCTAAGATGTCTATTGTTATGTGATAGGGCATAACAATATGAGCTTTGTTACTAACAAATATTTCTCCTGGTAAATTAGATTCTTCAATTTGGGTTATTTCTTCAATTAATATTTTTGGATCTACTACAGTTCCATTACCAATAATATTTTTGGTTTTTTCCCATCCAACCCCGCAAGGAACTAAATGTAAAGCAAATTTACCAAATTCATTTTCTATTGTATGCCCAGCGTTGTTTCCTCCAGAATATCGGGCTATCAAATCTGCATCTGCAGCTAAAAAATCAATAATTTTACCTTTTCCTTCATCTCCCCATTGGCCGCCAATAATAGCACTTATACCCATTTTTTCTCCAGACACGGAATATTTAATTTTATTTTTTTATTCAACATTGAGATTATAGCAGTCTTTTTTGACAATTGATTGGCTATATTTAAAATATATCTATTGACTTATATGTACTATAAAAGAGATAATTAAAATCTGACCTTAAAAATTCATGTAATTTTTTTTGGTCGGTTACATTTAAAATTAAATAATTTTTGTTTTATCGAGACCATTGAATTAACGATTTGTAAGGTTCAAGTTATTATGAGTTTATGGGGGATGCCTTGGCGTCAAAAGCCGAAGAAGGGCGTAGCAAGTCTGCGATAAGCCTCGGTTTGCTGACTAGCAAGCTTAGCCGGGGATGCCCGAATAGGAAAACCTGATCATATGATCGATCTTTTTTTAAAGATAGGTAAGCAGGAGAACTGAAACATCTAAGTATCCTGAGGAAAATAAATCAAACGAGATTCTCTAAGTAGCGGCGAGCGAAACGAGAATAGCCTAAACCGTGTGGGATTTATCCTGTGCGGGGTTGTAGGGCACTTTATATGAAAGTTACAAAATGTCATTTTAGTAGAATAGACTGGAAAGTCTAACCATAGAGGGTGAAAGTCCCGTAAATGAAAAAATGACATCTTTCTAAGTGTACCTGAGTACGACGGGACACGTGAAATCTTGTCGGAATCCGGGGGGACCACCCTCCAAGGCTAAATACTTTTGACGACCGATAGTGAACTAGTACCGTGAGGGAAAGGTGAAAAGAACCCCGAGAGGGGAGTGAAATAGAACTGAAACCGTAAACTTACAAACCGTGGGAGCTTGTTTTATACAAGTGACCGCGTGCCTATTGAAGAATGAGCCAACGAGTTACTTGATATGGCAAGATTAAGAAGTTTAGCTTTGAAGTCGAAGCGAAAGCAAGTCTGAATAGGGCGTTTAGTCGTGTCAAGTAGACCCGAAACCGTGTGAGCTACCTATGGCCAGGTTGAAGCGAGAGTAAAATCTCGTGAAGGACCGAACCCGTGTACGCTGCAAAGTGCTGGGATGAGCTGTGGGTAGAGGTAAAATGCCAAACGAACACGGAGATAGCTGGTTCTCCCCGAAATGTATTTAGGTACAGCGTTATGAAATACTTTATGGAGGTAGAGCACTGGATAGACTAGGGGGCGTAAGCTTACCAAACCTAACCAAACTCCGAATACCATAAAGAGTATCATTGCAGTGAGACCGTGGGGGATAAGCTCCATTGTCGAAAGGGAAACAGCCCAGATCGCAGGTTAAGGTCCCAAAGTATATGCTAAGTGTTAAACGAAGTAGGGTCGCCCAGACAGCCAGGAGGTTGGCTTAGAAGCAGCCATCCTTTAAAGAGTGCGTAATAGCCCACTGGTCAAGGGGCCCCGCACGGAAAATAAACGGGGCTAAAGCATATCACCGAGACCGCGGGATCTAATTTATTAGATCGGTAGGGGAGTGTCGTTAAAGCGTTGAAGCTGAGTTGTAAGACTTGGTGGAGTTTTAACAAGTAAGAATGTTGGCATGAGTAGCAAAAATGCCGGTGAGAATCCGGCAGGCCGGAAGTCTAAGGATTCCTACGCAACGTTGATCGGCGTAGGGTTAGTCGGTCCTAAGGCGTATCCGAAAGGAGAAGTCGATGGATAGCTGGTAAATATTCCAGCACCTTTAAATAATTGTTTGACTCAAAGAGGTGACGCGAACAGATAAGCAGAGCATACGTATTGGACATCGTGTGTTTTTGACCGTAGGAGAGTAGAAAAGGTTAAAATATTTTCTATGTTTGATCTGAGGAGATAGAAAACCATGAGGTTAGCCTCGTGGAATTATGCTGATTCTAAGTCGCCCAGAAAAACCTCGTTGATTAGATTTTTTGAAGACCGTACCGCAAACCAACACAGGTAGACAGGGATAAAAGTCCCAAGGCCTTCGAGAGAACCATCGTTAAGGAACTCGGCAAATTGACCCCGTAACTTAGGGAGAAGGGGGGCCTTAAGTGTATATGAGCTAGCCTCAAAAAGCACGTAAGGTAGCATAAAATAGGCTGAAGCGACTGTTTACCAAAAACACAGGTCCATGCCAAAGCGAAAGCTGATGTATATGGGCTGACGCCTGCCCAGTGCCGGTAGGTTAAGGAAAGGAGTGCAAGCTCTTGACTGAAGCCCCGGTGAACGGCGGCCGTAACTATAACGGTCCTAAGGTAGCGAAGTCCCTTGTCGGGTAAGTTCCGACCCGCACGAATGGCGTAACGACTTGAACACTGTCTCAACGATGGACTCGGTGAAATTGCAGGACCCGTAAAGATGCGGGTTACGCGCAGCAGGACAAAAAGACCCCGTGGAGCTTTACTGCAGCTTGACATTGGTTCGAGCTTTAACCTGTGTAGGATAGGCGGGAGACTATGAATTAGATGCGCCAGCATTTAAGGAGTCGCCCTTGAAATACCGCCCTGATTACAGTTTGAATCTAACTTTTACTAGAACAGTGTCTGGTGGGCAGTTTGACTGGGGCGGTCGCCTCCCAAAGAGTAACGGAGGCGCACAAAGGTCACCTCAGGCTGGATGGAAATCAGCCTTAGAGCGTATTGGTATAAGGTGGCTTGACTGCGAGACATACAAGTCGAGCAGGGACGAAAGTCGGTCAAAGTGATCCCACGGTACCGTGTGGAAGGGCCGTGGCTTAACGGATAAAAGCTACCCCGGGGATAACAGGCTTATCTCGCCCAAGAGTCCGTATCGACGGCGAGGTTTGGCACCTCGATGTCGGCTCGTCGCATCCTGGGGCTGAAGAAGGTCCCAAGGGTCGGGCTGTCCGCCCGTTAAAGCGGCACGCGAGCTGGGTTCAGAGCGTCGTGAGACAGCTCGGTCTCTATCCGCTGTGCGCGAAAGATATTTGAGGGGATCTATTTCTAGTACGAGAGGACCGAAATGGACGAATCTCTGGTGTGCCGGTTGTGACGCCAGTCGCATTGCCGGGTAGCTACATTCGGAAGGGATAAACGCTGAAAGCATCTAAGTGTGAAGCCCACCCCAAGATTAGATATCTCATCTTGTTAAGAGAGTAAGACCTCCGGTAGACCACCGGTTAGATAGGCCACGTGTGTAAGCGCAGTAATGTGTTGAGCTAAGTGGTACTAATTGGTCGAGGGCTTGACTCACTTTAAGGAACGTTTACCTGTTCTCGGAGAATTGCGGAATCCTGATCTAAAACAGATCAATCTGTTAGTCACCTAGGCACTCGGTGCGGGGTGGAGCAGTGGCAGCTCGTTGGGCTCATAACCCAAAGGTCGTAGGTTCGAATCCTACCCCCGCTACCAAACTATCCATGTGGCATACAGTATTTTTTTCTCTTGGTGGTAAGAGCGCGATGGACCCACCCGTTCCCATCCCGAACACGGAAGTGAAACTTCGTAGCGCTGACGATACTGCATCTGCAAGGGTGTGGGAAAATAGGTCACTGCCAGGGGATTATTTTTGTGAAAAAGCCCACGGAAACGTGGGCTTTTTAGTTGGTTGCAGAGCTACGTTTTTTTTATTTGATTGCCTCAAGGTTTTCGGTTTTTTGAATTAGTCACGCAAATTACCAAAATAAAATGTATGATTGACTGCCGGAAAGTGATCATCATCATATTCTGGTGGTGCGTTTAGATATCTTCATAATTTAGAAGCAGATATGAATACTGGTTTAAAAAAAATCCTGATGCCGGGGTCGATATTAGTTATTTTCGCCTCCGCTTTGATTGTCGGCTGTTCTTCAGGTTCTGATGATGACAAGAAGTCATTGATAGATGCTGGCGCTGCTGAGTCTGTGACTCAGCAAGATACTGCTCCTACCCCGACTTCGAAACCAGAAGAGAAGTCTGCACCGGAAAAAGCCCCGGCTCCTAAGGAAAAAGCTTCCGCTCCCGAGGTGAAACCCACGGCAAAACCTGAAGCGATACCAACAGCTACGAGCGTGCCAGCTAAACCTACTACAGTCCCAAAACCTACTGTTGTCCCTACAGTCACTCCTACGCCACCTCCAACAGCAGTTCCCACAGCGACACCCACTCCACCTCCCGTCGTTGAGCCGACACCTCTTTCCGATGTGTTTGAAATACACGGTTTTACGTTGTCACTCGATCCGAATTCAAGTTTTGTGGCATCAGGTCTTGATGTATCTGGTCTTACTGAAACCGAAGCTGATGAGTCGCAGGGAATTCTTAGGCTCAACTACAACGGTGCTGACGTGGTATTTTATTGGCAACCAAACGAATCAGGCACTGACGCAGAATCTCAAGCTGAAGTAGCGCTGGCTCTACTGGCCGCCAGCAAACCCTCGCGAACATTCACGGTTATAAGCCAAGGCGAGATTAGCCCTGGTGGCGAAGATGGAATCTATAGTGGATTCCTCTCGACTGCTAGTGATCAGTCAACCCCAACTGCGGAAGGCTCTGGTGGAGGTCTCATTGGAGCTTGGCAATGTGGCGATATTGCATTTACGATGACCGTGAGTGGTCCAGATGCAACTGTTATTCAGATCAGGTTTGACCGACTTGTCGAAAACTTCGAGTGCGGTTAAAATCATGCGAGGCTTGGAGTGAATATCAAAAAGTTAAGTTTATTGGTGAGTTTAGGTAATAATTCGACTACGGGTTCCTGAATGATGAAAAAGTTCTTGTCCTTCTCCATAATTTTTGTTTTATCGCTTGTTTTTTACCAATTAGCGTTTACACAGACAGCATCAGCGCAGATGCCTCCTCCAGGTGGTCCTCCTCCAGGTGGTCCTCCTCCAGGTGGCGGTGGCTGTGGTGCTCCTCCTCCTCCTCCTTCAGGCGGCGGCGGCGGTGCTCCTCCTTCGCCTCCAGCTGGTGACCCAGGTGGCGGAGC
>ENA-UPTF01002413-UPTF01002413.1-marine-metagenome-genome-assembly--contig:-NODE-2413-length-10801-cov-4.901250_pt1 | contig 10801 bp, 10 predicted proteins | sample MGYA00238166_ERZ767019 | MGnify/ENA primary metagenome ERZ767019 (study PRJEB28930, sample SAMN06266391) | marine metagenome | isolation source: Sea water from 250 m depth | place: Atlantic Ocean... | reverse complement strand
GCAACTTCGCTGGGGGTGGCGTGCATTCCTTCCTTTTCACCGTACATAGACAATCGCAGACTGTTTGTCTTCGGATACTCCCACCAGCTCCTTATGCGACAGCGAGGAGATGAAGACTCTTCTGCTTTCAAACTGTATTTTGTATATATTTCCTGGAATGCAGCTCTTGTGGCAGCAATGTTGCCTCCATGACCATTCAGGAAATAAAATCGTTCAAATCCCTGACTCGCCAAAGACAATACGTAATCCTCGACTACACTGATCAAAGTAGAAGGGCGTAGCGATATTGTCCCGGGGAATTTAAGATTAAACTGTGCTGGACCGAGCGTCAGAGCGGGACCAACAAGTATATCCGTTTCTAAAGAAGCCTTACCTGCAATCGCCGTGGGGCAGATTGAATCTGTACCAATTAATCCATTGGGGCCATGCTGCTCTGTTGAACCTATGGGAATGATTATCCCTCTCGATCTAAGCAGATACTCCTCAATTTCTTTCCAGGTACTTAAATGAAGTTGCATTTTTGTATTTTGAAGTGTTTTTTATTGCTTATGGGTAATGAATTATTAAACTGATCCGCAATAAATTTTTTGGAAAATCAAAAAAAGTATTTTTACAAAGGTTTTTCATGCTTCAACCTCGGGAACTTTTAATTTTTTGGTATTTCTGGGGACAGCTAAAAGAAGTTAAGCTAATTTTATTTGAGTGATAATTGATTATAGATTTTCACTGGCGGTAACTGAAGGAGGAGTCAAATCTCGAAAGTACATAATCTCCGCATCTTACAGGTGGATACAGTACCTTTTCACCATTTTGACATACTAATGAGGGATCCACCACAGTGTCATAATCAGGGTCCCAAGCTACCACCATTGAATAGCGCTCCACTCCCTTACGATTTACCACTCGGTGCTGTGTCGATTTAAAAGCATTGTTCGTCCAGCGCATCAAAAGATCACCGACATTAACCACTATCGTACCTTCAATCGGATGGGCGGTAACCCATTCCCCATCATTGTTAAGAACATCAAGTCCGCCTATCTGATCCTGCCAAAGCAAAGTAAGGCAGCCATAATCTGTGTGTGGAGCAACTCCAAACTGAGTCTGTCCCATATCCGGAGATTGCGGAGGATAATAGATGATAGAACCACGGGCTATCGGCTCTTTGATTTCTTTCGTGAACGATTCTTCAGGAATTTCCATTCCAAGTGCAAAGGCACGCATCAAATCACGTCCACACTGCAAACCTGCTTCAAAAAATGGATACACCCCGTTTTTAAGTTCGGGCATTTCTCCCGGCCACTGGTTACGTCCGAGAAAAGGATTTTCTGAGTTCACAGAAGGATGGTTGTCCGGTAGATCCAGGCCCCAGACAAAACTTTCCTTGAGGTCTACTCTTTTTGCTTTTTCCATCTTTGCCCCTCCAATAGAAAGGAAGCCATGGTGGCTTGAATTGATCTTTAAAGTATTCTTCCACTCCATGGATTTGCTGAAAAAGCTCTTTGAAGCATTATATGCCTGCATTATAACTTCTGGAGAAATACCGTGGTTACAGACATAAAAAAATCCTACTTCTTGAGCTGCCTGACGAATTTGCATTGCAACCTGCTTTGCATCTGACAATGTCCCTGATCTGAGCGGACCCGCATCAATAACCGGGATTTTCTCAACTGCAATTTTCTTTGCCTGAGCGTAGCTCATATTAAGTACTTATAATTTCTTTGTTTGAAGGAAAGGGTTTTTGTTTATACCTAGTCTTTTTGCTGCTCTTTGTAATACCCAACTTTATCACCTGCGAGTGTGACACCAAGACCATTGATGGTACGGTTGGAATAGCAGAAGTATGCACAGACCTGATTGACTTCCAGAATTTCTCCATCAGTTGCTCCTGCCGATTTAGCAGCTTCCAAGTCAGCTGCTTCTACTTTTCCCGGAGAGATGGTCAATTTTTCGGTGTAGCGCATCAATGCGAGTTCCTTTCCTGAAAAGGCTGCTTCCGGAGCCTGTCCACGCAAAGCGGTTTCAATGGCGGCAAAACGTTCGTCGTCCTTCAGCAGCCGGCGCATGTTTGTGCAGTGGTGCTTAAAGCTGTACTCGCAGTTGTTCAGCAGACTGGTGAAAACTCCAACCGCTTCCAGGAACCACAGAGGCAGTGTGTTGTCCTGATGGTGAAGCACGCTGCGATACAGCGTGAGATGTCCAACCATCGTGTGCGGACGCTGACTGTGGATGCGCATCACGTTGTCAACCGTTCCCGCAGGTGTTTTTGCCAGATCATAGGCTTCCTTGAGTGAACCAGTGGCATTCTCCACGGAGAGCATTTCAATCCAGGTACTCATGGCGCAAGATGAACTTCAATGCCCTTGGAGGGCCGGGTGAAGACACGATAAACAAACGGCTCGAAATACTCCAGCGGAGCAGTATCATACTGTGTCTGAATAGAGGTTTGGTCGTATCTGGCTACCCAGTCGGCGGTATACTCAAAGTGAGGATGACCCCGGTACTGTTCACGTGCATTCCAATCCACAGACGAATGAGTCTTAGCGTGGTAGTTCAGAAAAGCGGCATGGTGTCGGAGCATCCAGTAATGCTGCTCAGAAATATAGTTGGCCAGCAAAGTCGCTGAAAACTCTCCGTGGTTGTCCGGACAGACATTGAAGCCCAGGTCGTGAAAAAGTGCTACGACTATCGCTTCGTCGTCACCGCCGTCCCTATACACCATCGTTGCGCTTTGCAGACAGTGGCGATAGTTGTTGACTCTGAATCCGTAGCTGGGGTCGTCCTTCTGTAAATCAAGCATAGCCAGCGCCTGCTCAGCCTGCTGTTCCCGGTTATATTTTTTCCGGTACTGTGACAGATTTTCCCAGTCACTCCGGCTGAGGTCGTCCATCTTCTGCTGTGATTCCTTCAATATTTCAAGTTCCGCAGGAATCAGCGGTGACTTCTTATTAAGCAGTCCGTCATTGGGTACGTCTTCGGAAATTCGCTGTCCATTTTCGATCGGTAATGGAGAGTCTGCTGGAATTTTCATGGCTATTCGGTATTGCGTTTATGGTCTTGTGAAAAGGGATTGACTGATTAGCAATTTGATAGATTCAGTTCCTGAATAGTGAAAAAACCTGCTAAATAATTTTTTCACTGTGCTCGATTTTATTTTCACACGTATTTTGCAGAATGACATTGAAAAGAAGAGTTAATAAAATTATGCCATTTACTTTACATTAATGTTTCAAATTCAAAGGGGTTGAATGTTCACTGCCGGAATATAGCATTTTTTCAAAGGGGGGCAAGTTTATTCAAAAAAATGTTATCACACAGGCAAAAATTCTGGACATTAAAAAAACAGCAGAATCATTTACTTATAAAAATTTTCAGACAAATAATCCGCAATACGAATCAAGGGTATTTTTAAGCGTATTTTTTTAAATTATCCTTCAGTAAGCAGGTTCTCTACAATCTGCAGGCACCACTGATACCTTAAATTCTGATACTACCCTGACTGCCAGCCCAATTCTTGTAAAACATACCAATTGGTGTTATAAATTTTTTATTTAAATCACCTTAATTGATCAATGATAATTGCAACAAGGAGTAAAAATGGTTGGTAACAAAAAAACAGGCAGGTGTTTTTGTGGTACTGTGGAACTTTCAGCTTCCGGAGAATCCGTTACAATGGGTTATTGCCATTGTAAAGACTGCGCAAAATGGAGTGCAGCACCAATGAATTCCTACAGTTTTTGGAGGCCTGATCAAGTGGAAATTACAAAAGGCAAAGAACATATTCAAACATTCAGCAAGACATCGCACAGCAAGAGAAAGTTCTGCAAAAAATGTGGTGGCCACCTTATGACAGAACATCCGGATTCAAACTTTATAGATATTTTTGCTCCGATATTGGAAGATTTTCAGTTTAAACCCACCATCCATGTATATTATGAGAGTAAAACTGTTTCAGTCAAGGACGGTTTACCAAAGTTCAAAGATTTGCCTGAAGAATTTAACGGTTCTGGAGAAATTTTACCAGAGTGAAAATTTCAGTATTAAAGTGCTCCGTTGACTACTAAAAGAAGTAGTGCTTAGTAATTTATTACACTACATTATTTAAATCCTCCGGAACCTTAAGTCCGAAGTTAATAAGGTTTTCTATGTAGCTTCCTAGTTTCTTTTTTGTCAAGGTAGTCTTTGTGTTTTCTGCAATGACACCAGTTCCGTCAGCAATTCGATTGTACATGGCAAATACCGCCGTTACTTCAACAATGTTCATCAGTGCTGACTCATCCCATCCTGCTGCATAAAGCGCTTCGGCATCGGATTGCATCATTTTCGAAGGGGTTTCGGTAAGCTTGCGGGCATACTCCAGCGCGGCTTTCATTTTGGGCGATAACTCGACTGAGTAGAAGTCCTCCAACAACTGGTCAATCAAGCCTTCTTCGACCCCGAAAATCTCAGCAATGGCCTTATGCCCTCGATAGCAAAACGAGCAGGCATTGAGTCCGGACACGTAAGCGGCAATGATTTCACGCTCAGCAGCAGTAAGCGGTCCTTCCGTCAACATTATTTCGTCAGTCATCTTGAAAAGGTAGATCGCCATGCGCGGTGATGTTTTCATAACGTCATATAAATGAGGGGCGTCCCCTAGTGATCTTATGAATCCCATATTATCTCATTAGTTTTAGTTAACAGAATTATTGTTATCAAAGTTTTATAATAGGTTCAAATAACACCCTGTTGGTGCAATCTGTCAAGGTCGTCTTTTGTTTTTCCCAGAATTTTTGTTAGGACTAGTTCATTGTGTTCGCCCAGCATGGGGACTTGCTGTACATGGGTGGAACTGCTTCCGCTAAAGCGAACCGGTTGAGGCACCAAAGGAACTTCACCCAACTTGTAGTGCTTACCCTGCTCCACCAGCAAGCGTGTGTGCTGGTGATCACTTGCAACCGCCTTCCCCAAAGACCACACCGGAGAACAGGGAACATTTGCTCTTTTCAGATGGCCTAAAATTTCTTCTGTTGTTCCAGATTGGGTCCATGTGGAAATCTGGTCTCGGAGCTGCTGCTCGTTTTGGTTACGGGCGTGGTTGTCGGTAAAACGCTTATCCTCGGCAAGTTCCGGTTGTCCCATGGCCTGAGTTAGATTCTGGAAAACCTCTTCTGTCGTCACAACCATTACGATAAAGCCGTCTTGTGTGGGGAATGAATCCACCGGATACGTGACAGGATGGCGGTTTCCAGCTCGTTGTGGCTCCCGGTCAAAATACAGACACTGGCTTAGTCCAGTGAGTTGCATGGAAAAGATGGAGTCAAACATGGAAACTTCAAGTTCACGTCCCTCCCCGGTACGTTCCCGGTTGTAAAGCGCGGCAACAATGCCCCATGCGGCATACATGCCCGTGCAAACATCTGCAACCGACTCACCAACAGCGGTTGCGGGACCATCTTTTGGCCCCGTGAGGTCCATCAATCCACTCATGGCTTGGATAACCAAATCGAATGCGGGCCAATCAGCCAGTGGACTGTCCATTCCGAAGCCTGAAATACTGGCGTAGATCAGGTCTGGTTTCAGGGTTTTGAGGGAGTCATAATCTAATCCAAGCCGTTGCATCACATTCGGTCGAAAATTCTCGACCAGAACATCACATTGTTGCACCAATTGCTTGATCAACTGAACCCCCTCTGCTTTTTTCAAGTTGATGGTGATGCTTTGCTTGTCACGATTGAGCAACATGAAGTAGGTACTCTCCTCGTCCTTATAGGGGCCAAGCCTGCGGGCTTCATCCCCAGTATTAGGCATCTCGACCTTAATTATCTCAGCCCCCATGTCGGACAACATGGACGTGCAGAAGGGACCGGACATGACCCGCGAGAGGTCGAGAACTCGCACTCCCTCAAGCAATGGCACCCGATTACTACTATGACTCATGTTCTCACCTTATCCTAGTCGAATCTCATGACCAGTTTGCCCACGGAGGCCCGGTCTTGCAGGTCCTGGAGTGCTTGAGGTAAATCCGAAAATCCATAGGGGTTATGGATGATGGGCTGGATTATCCCTGTCTCAAAGAGTTGAACAAGTTGCCGTCCAATGTCGGCAAGCATTTTTGGATTACGCTCGTGACTCCAGTACACACCAATCGCGCTGGCGTTTTTGAGGAGAAGCAAGTGGGCAGGTAGGTTGGGCAGGTTCCCGCTGGAGAAACCCACAATCAGCAAACGTCCCTGCCATGCTAGACACTTGATGCTTTCCTTCGTGACTTCGCCTCCCACAGAGTCAAAAACGATGTCCACCCCGCGGCCTTCTGTAGCGGTCATGAGTTCAGATCGCCAGTTTGGGTTCCGATAACTAACAGCAAGCTCCGCTCCTGACTCTTCAGCAATTTGACACTTGTCCTTGCTTCCAGCGGTCGCAAAAACCCGTGCCCCTAAATGTCGGGCAAGCTGAACCGCAGCCAGCCCCAGCCCACCCGCAGCCGCATGGATCAGGACAACTTCTTTCTTTTGGACTTGCACCATTTTTGTCAATGCTACCACTGCTGTGGTGTACACTACCGGCAAGGCAACAGCGGAAGACAAAGGCATGGCGTCCGGAATCAAGATGGCCATGTCTGCACGTACAATCACATATTCTGCAAATCCACCAAACATGACCTTGCTTGCAATCCGTTGCCCCACAGTGATTCCTGTTCCCTCTCCAATGCCCACCACAGTTCCAGCTACCTCCTGTCCCGGCGTAAAAGGCCGGGGCGGCTTGACCTGGTAGGTGTTGTTGATCATCAACAGATCAGAAAAGTTCAATGCGGCAACATCAACTTTGATCAGCAACTCCCCACACTTAGGGATTGGTTTTGGCAGTTCCACTTGCACCAAGCCTCTGATTCCCAAATCTTCTTTTGATTGCCAAGCTAGCATTTGATTTGTAACTCTCCGTCAGAAGTCTTTTCCAAAAGGTCAGTGGATCATATTGTTGGGCAGATAAAGGCAAATCTGTGGGAATATAATGAATATCAGCAGTGCTATGATCATTGCCCCCCAAAAAGGCAAGATGCCAATGTAGATTTCTCTCATGGGGATATCACGCGCAACCCCCTTAACCACAAAAACATTCATTCCCACTGGAGGACTAATCAACGCCATCTCAATGATTATAACCATTATAACTCCGAACCAAATACGTAGATCAGAAGAATCAGCTGCAAATCCAAGCATTTCCGGAACTGCCGAGTTTTCAATCAGTGGTAAAACAATAGGCAGTACCAACACCATTGCGGCAAAACCATCTAAGAATGTCCCTAAAACTATAAAAGTAAGAAGAATGATCGTTAGAAACTCCACTGGACCCAGATTAAGTTTAACTAGATTTTCTGCCAAGGCATCAGGTATACGAGTATGTGCAAGAAAAGGTGAAAATACGTTAGCCCCGATGATGATGAAGTAGATCATCACAGTGGTGCCGACTGTCCTGACTAGGGCCTTTCTAAGTAAACTGGTGCTGAACTTTCCGCGCATGGACGAGATGATCATAGCCAGCATCGCCCCTACTGCAGCAGCCTCAACAGGTGTGAAAATTCCTCCATAAATACCACCGATAGAAACGAAAATGATCAGAATAATGCTGGCTCCTCGACCAAGCGATTGAAGCCGTTCCTTCCATTGAAAATGATATGCAGGTGGCCCAAGTTCCGGCCAGATCAATGTCTGTAGAAAAATTACGATCAGAAAAAGACTGGCCAATATTAATCCAGGAAAAACACCAGCGAGAAATAATCTCCCTATTGATTCCTCTGTTAATATTGCATAGATCACGAACCCTGTAGACGGAGGAATCAGAATACCCAATGTTCCTCCTGCTGCTACTGCTCCTGCACCCAAGCGAGCATTATAGCCAAATCGCGTCATTTCTGGCATGGCCACACGGCCGAGGGTGAGGGCGGACGCCACCGAAGATCCTGAGAGTGCTGCAAAGCCGGTGCAGCCTATAACTGTTGCATGAGCAAGTCCACCACGGAAATGACCTACCCAAGCGTATGCGGCATTGTACAAGTCACGGCTCATTCCAGACATACTAGCTACATTGCCCATCATAACGAACATTGGGATGACGATCAGCTCATAAAAAGTCGTAGTACTCCAAGCTTCTGTTATGAAAGTTGAAAAGGCCGAGGGCCATCCGTCAAGAATGCCATGTCCGACCAGTCCGACAACCATCATCGCAAAGGCGACCGGCAGACGTTGACTCATCAGTACCAGTACCAGGACGATACCTGCGATACCAATGTAGATCGGATCTATCACGATTCGTCTCCGGAAGTATCATCAGAGACAAGCGGAGCGATCTCTTGTCCAATACAAATCTGGAATGCCTCGATAAATACGACAATTGCGTGAAAGGCGGCCGAAAAGGCAATCATCAAATAAAACGGCTGGAACGGAATTTCTACCATGTTGGTGGCATTGCCGAAGAACTCAGATTCTTCGGCACTGATCCATGCTTGCCATGTAAATATAAGCATCAGGCTGAAGATCAGAAAGCGAATGGTAACTTCTCTCATAATCCTTAGCCATTCAATCCGATATTCCGGAAACAGATCGACCACTATGTGTTCGGCATTGCGCCAAACATGGGGTGCAGAACCAAAGATTACGGCCACCATCCCCATTTGCATTGTGTCCTCAACGCCAAGTATTGGCGCAGTAAAGATATAGCGGAAAATAACATCCGTGAAGATCAAACCGATCAGCATGAAAAGAACAATTCCTGCGAGAAATGCTAACATTCCTGCAAGAGAATCCAGGATTTTCACTGTCTGCTAACTGATCAGCTTTTATTGACCCATCATTTCTTCATTGCCGCAACAATTTGATCTGCTCTTATACCCTTGGACTTTTGGTCACGGATGATATTCTCCACACCTCGTGAAGCTGCGGCGTCAAACTTCACCCTTTCTGCAGAAGACAATTCTATAATTTCCTTGCCGGGAATACCGGAAAACTTTTTCAGCGCTAATTTACCAAACCCTGCCAGGCCGTCTGCCGCCCGTAGGCTCATGCCTAACCCTGTCAACGAATCCAATGCCGACTTCTCTTTAGAAGAAAGTTCATTATAGGCGTTTTCATTCATTACCAGAAAGATTGTTGTAGGCATTTCTGGAAGACCAACCGTTACATACTTTGTCGGTTCTATGAGTTTGAAAATAAGCAGTGAATCTGAACCCATCAACGCACCATCCACAACCCCCGTGCTCATGGATGTGTAGACCTTGTTTGCAGGCATCTGCACCGGAGTCGCACCGTAAGCCTCTATGATGGCTGCAGCTGATTTGGAAGCCACCCGCATTTTAAGTCCCTTTAAGTCGCCAAGGTTACGCACGGGCTTGTTCCGCATCATGAATACTGCAGGAGGAGTTACGAACACTGCTAAAGGACGTGTCTTTTTGTATTCTCCTATCAAATGTTTATCCATCACTTTCCAAATTTTTTCAGTCGCATCCCGGTGTCCATGAGTTACTCCGGGAAGTTCAATAAGCAAATTACGAGGAAACATGGGGGAAGTATATCCCGGCAGGCCGTAGGTAATCTCAGCAATACGCTTTGCAGCACGCATATATTGCTCTGCCGGACCTTTGCCTAATTCTCCTGATGGGTACACCTTCACCTTGACGGAGCCGTTCGTCGCAGCTGAAAGATCATCTGCGAACTTTAGAAAGATTGGCTTGTGCAGCACATAGATAGGGGGCACGAAGCTGGCCAGTTTCAACACTTTCCCGGATGCAAAGGAGGTCCCAGTAAACAGACAAACAGCTATGACCAAGGTAAATGTAGTAATAGTTCTCTTTATTTTTTTTCTCATAATCACTCCTTAGTTTGAAAAAAACGGACGTACCGTTTTGGTTTAGGGAAAAATTGATAGTGAATTCAATGTTGATGATTAGCTTCGTTTCTGTTGTCACTCCCGTGAAAAGGCAATCCAGAATGGACAGTAATCCAAATGAATTCCAGCGCATCGCTAGGCTTTACCATGAATGAAAAGAAGGAGGTCATCAATTACATCAAGACCACTACCTACAACTTTGCTGTGTTAATATCGAAAAAACTATTTGATGTTTTGTTGGTACCTCCTTTGGTTTAGGTTTAATCGACCATAATTCCTGGCAGGTTTAATCCTTTTTCACGAGCACAGTCAAGGGCGATTTCGTAACCAGCATCAGCATGTCGCATTACACTGGTCGCGGGATCGTTCCACAGCACCCGCTCGATTCGCTTTCCTGCTTCCGGAGTACCATCGCAGCAGATCACCAAACCGGCATGCTGGCTGAAGCCGATTCCAACACCGCCCCCGTGGTGGAAGCTGACCCAGGTGGCTCCTGATGCGCAGTTTAAAAGAGCATTTAACAGTGGCCAATCAGAAATGGCATCGGAACCGTCCTTCATTGCTTCCGTTTCACGGTTGGGCGAGGCAACTGAACCGCCGTCAAGGTGATCACGTCCTATTACCACCGGAGCCTTGAGTTCACCCTTGGCGACCATTTCGTTAAAGGCGAGTCCCAGCCGGTGGCGGTCTCCCAGACCAACCCAACATATACGGGCTGGTAACCCCTGGAAGGCGATGCGCTCTTGCGCCATGTCGATCCAGTGATGCAGATGAGGGTTGTCCGGAATCAACTCTTTCACTTTGGCATCAGTGCGGAAAATGTCTTCGGGATCTCCCGAAAGCGCAGCCCAGCGGAAAGGACCTAAGCCCCGGCAAAGTAAAGGACGGAGGTAGGCAGGAATGAATCCAGGAAAGGAAAAGGCATCTTTTAGTCCTTCTTCAA
>ENA-UPTF01002412-UPTF01002412.1-marine-metagenome-genome-assembly--contig:-NODE-2412-length-10802-cov-3.288485_pt1 | contig 10802 bp, 10 predicted proteins | sample MGYA00238166_ERZ767019 | MGnify/ENA primary metagenome ERZ767019 (study PRJEB28930, sample SAMN06266391) | marine metagenome | isolation source: Sea water from 250 m depth | place: Atlantic Ocean... | reverse complement strand
GACCGTTTTCCGGTCCCTCAGTGCCCCACTGGCTAACGAAACCGCCTTCGGAGGTAAATTTTTGGATGCGGTGGTTGAAACTGTCTGCAACTAAGATATCTTCATCTCGGTCGAAGACGAGTCCTGCTGGGCGATTCCATTCTCCGATCCCGGTGCCCTGCTTACCCCACCAGCGCAAAAAATTGCCGTTGGGATCAAATATTGAAATGCGGTTGAGCCATTCATCAGTGACATATACATTGCCTTCGGAGTCAACAGCGAGGGAATTAGGCCACGTGAATTCTCCTGCTGAGGATCCTAGAGAACCGAATTCGCATATGAAATCTTCGTTCTCATATGTAAATTTCGCGATCCTTTTGTTGTTGCTGACATTTTCTGCAGCGTGGGATAAGACATAGATCAGGTCATCCTTACCCAAGGCAATGCTGACCGGATTTCTAAACCCTATTTGTCCTGGTGCTGCTGCGTTACCAATAGTTTTAACATATGCATACAAGGAGCGGGTTATCGTATTATCGTTCATTTCGTTATTTTCCATAGTTGCTACTTTGAAATCAGATTGTATCGATTTATATAGTTATTGAGTGGGTAATTGACGCTTTGGTTATTAAGTCAACTGGTATTCCGGGGCTGATACTATCAGTTGTAGTAACTTGGTCACCCGCTTAGTAAAATCAGTCTCGCTTTCGGGGGTATCGAACGATACAGGGCCTCCTTTCTGGAATGTAGTAATTAGTTCGTTCTTTCGTTCCTGTGATACCGGTACGCGGCCGGTCAGATTAAGGCAAGCTTCAACTAAAGACTCTGTTGGGTAAGACGCATTATATAATTTTAATCTTTCGACAATCCTTTGAACTCCAGGATTTTCGATGTCTCCAACCTGGTCTGCGGCGAAGTTAATTCGCTCAACCATAGCTCCACTGTCTATCCATTCTTTACCCGTGTGCCATCCTTCAACTGTGGGTGGGTTAAGCAATTCTTGCCCCATAAAATTGCACGCAGCGGAAATCAAGTGTATGTAAGGTTTAGGTTGCGTATAGTTATCTACCAGGCGCATGATTCCAATCACTAAATCTACAGGGCTCTTCACCTTGGAGAACCGAGTTTCTTTGAACCCGCGGGAATGTAATAAAACTCGCAGCATAGCCCTTATGTCATAGTTGGACCTGAAATATTCTCGTTCTAAGAGTTCTATAGTTTCCAAATCGCGGGGAGGAACGTTTTGCCACGACGGCACTGGCGGTTCATCTGCTATGAAAAAACTATACATATGCCTTGCGATGAAGCGGGCTGTGGCTGGTTGCTGGCAAATTATATTTACTATATCTTGCCCGTCCAGATTTCCTTGGTGTCCTAAGAAGGTCTTTTCCCCCTCATCATGGTCTTCGCCGAGATATTGAAACTCACGCATGTATTCGCCGTAGGGATATCTAGGTAGTCCTGGGGCTATTGTCCAACCAGTGAAAGCGCGAGCACATTCTTGAACGTCTTCTTCGGAATAGTTTGAGTGGCCGTCCATGCCGACACCCATGGAAAAAAGTTCGAGTAGTTCTCGGCCATAGTTTTCATTTATTGCATTTTTGTGATTTTCACAATTATCAAGCCAGAAGATCATTGCAGGATCTTTAGAGACTTCGACCAATAAATCTGAAAATTTACCTAGACCGAATTTACGAAACATCTCAATTTGACGTTGCATTTCTGGTGCGTTTTCAACTTTTGCAAATCCGGTGGCGAAAATCTGATGCCAAAACAACACCATCTTTTCTTCCAATGGGCGATTTGTACTTGTCATACGTAGAACCCAGTGACTTTGCTGACTTGGTAGGGCTGTCGCGATCTTGAAATAAGGGTAGTAGCGGTATATCAAATCTTCTGGGAAAGGTTCTTGGAGTTCTGGATTTAGCAATTCTTCAACCGACGTATCATAACCTTTGGCTACATAGCTTTCGAGTTGATCCTCATTGCAGCCAAAACCCGCTCTCCGGATCAAATGAGCCATAAGCTCTATTTCCTGTGAGTTTGGCATGGTCACCGCGGCTTTTTCAGGCATATTATCGTCTCTATAAAATCAATGTACTGCCGATTCGGGTTCTCGGCTCGCTTGATAATCAACTGTATATACTCCATTATAGCCTGAATAGTATATTAATCCGAAACATTATTTGGGGGTAGGTCTGTGATTTCGAAAGATGTGAACGATATGATGACCAGAGTTGGTCGAGGCACACCGATGGGGGAGACTTTACGAAGATATTGGATCCCTGCTTTGATGTCATTTGAAATTCCGGATCCGGATGGTCCCCCTTCTCGCGTGAAATTATTAGGTGAAGAATTAGTTGCGTTCAGGGATACAGAAGGCCGAATTGGGCTGATTGATGAATTTTGTGCTCACCGATTGGCTTCTTTGTGGTTTGGCCGTAATGAAGATTGTGGTCTGAGGTGTGTTTATCATGGTTGGAAATACGACGTAGACGGCAATTGTGTAGAGCAGATGAATGAACCGAGACAATTTTCTGACAAAGTTAAGCTTACTGCCTACCCTACCTTGGAGATGGGTGGAATAATCTGGACTTATATGGGACCCAAAGACAAAATTCCTGCTCCACCTAATTTTGAATTGACTCGCGTCCCCGATAACCATAGATATATGACTAAAGTCGTTCAAGAGTGTAACTGGCTCCAAGCTTTGGAGGGTGGGATAGATACTTCGCATGCTCCGATTTTGCATCGCACCATAACCAAAGACACCAGCCAGCCTGGGATACCGATCGATTCTGATTTTGTTCAGGGTGCAGCTCCCGATCTGGAAGTGGATTTAACTGATTACGGTTACAGATACTTTGGAATAAGAGCTTTAGGTGATCAAGGTAATTTTGTTAGAGGATATCACTTCGTAATGCCATTTACTCAGTTAAGACCTGGTGGTGGTGGGAAACCTATGGTGGACGGACACTTTTGGGTGCCTATCGATGATTACAACGTAATGGTTTATAACTGGGGTTATTCTTATGGAGCTCTCGCCCTCGACCCGGAGGACTGGGAATTACGAGGTACAGGAAACAATTTCGGAACAGATATCGATGTCGATAACGGATTTCGCTCGATCCGTAACATGGATAACGATTATATGATAGATAGAGATGTCCAGAAGACGGAGACTTTTACCGGAATTAGAGGAGTAAATACTCAGGATCGAGCAGTTCAGGAAAGTATGGGGCGTATAGTTGACAGAAGCCGTGAGTTCCTGGGTCCTGCCGACATGGCTATTGTTACTACTCGCAAGCTTTTAGAGGAGGCGGCGAACATTGTATCCGACGGGGGGGATCCACTCGGATTGCTACCTAGTTATTACAACATACGTTCTGCACAGGACACGGTGCCGTATGGTATCAATTGGAAAGATGTGTTGATGAATAAAATGTATCCAACTCAAGGTGAATAGGAATGTTAGGTCAATTATCGCGGTGTGAATAGTAATGGTAAGAGACGGCATTAATATTTATCTCATTTGGATGATTCGGATAATTCTTGGATTGGCAGTTGCGCTCCTTTTAGCGGTGGTTGGTGACATCTCAGCAAGGGTATTTAATCTGCTGTTGGGATACCCTTGGCATCCTTCCGTTCATCAAAATATCCAAGTTATAGGTATTGGGGTGGGAGCAGGTATTGCGTCTTATCTAGCTTGGCCCAACTTCAGTTTTGGAAAAGGCTGGATAGCAGGCACTTTGTTTCTGATATTGATAGGTGCAATTTTTGGAGCTTATATTGGTGATATATACGGTCCGGGACCCGCACCAACTTACTGGTGGAGCAGCTTTGCCACCGATAAGGTTGTTTATCCATCTGCAGCTATCGGCGGCATAATAGTATCGGTCGCGTTGGGTATACTTAGAGAACTCCGTTAAAATATACAACCGGCATTTCTTTCCTTTTAAGCCAGAATCGTGACTATCGGGCTAAATTTTTGGTGTAATTAATTTCCAGGAGACCTTCCGAAAGTCAAAAATCAATGAGGCAATCTTGATCCAAATTCCGGTTAGTAATAGGAATTTACAAGATGTTTCAGTTGTGGGATTTTTGTAACTTTATTACGAACCTCAATCTTTAAATACGCCAGCGATTATACCGAATTTTCGAAATAGCCTACGAATTATAACCCATGTTATTAACCTTGATGTTGCAATTTAAATGTTGACACTGCCTCTTTAGCATGCTAGCATCGTCTGAATCGACGAAATTTTATGATGTTTATATATGGAATAAGTAGTATTTCGTCATTAAATATCTCTTAAATGTCGTAAAACTACCTAAATAGACATATTATACGTTAGAGTATGGACTTATTTCGATAGCCTGATATATGTGATGGTATGGAGGAAAAGGTCATGTTGCGTAGAAAATTGCTGACTAGAACAACGTTTTGCGTCTCTTTGGTTTTGGTATTGTTATTCACAATTGCATGTAGTTCGGCCGCGCAGGATACAGCACCTGCTGCTCCGGCATCGGCTCCTCAGGCCGCGTCTTCTGCGCCGACTGCTGTACCTGCGGCAGCCGCTGGAGCGGTCGTGTCAGGTACCACGGTTAGCCCCGGACGAGTGACGATGATGTTAGGTGGCTTCAACGCAGAGGTATTTGATAACACTATTGGCGGTCTTTCTAAGGAACCTCGGAAGCATTTCCACGGTAGTCTCAGTTCATGGGACCGTATTGACGGTCAGATGCAGATTGTACCTGGGATTGCCAAAAAATGGGAAATGTCGTCGGATCTTAAAACCCTGACATATACGATAATGGAAGGTGGTAAGTTCCACGATGGATCTGATATCACTATGGATGACGTATTGTGGTCTCTTCAGCATAGTGTCGGCCCTCAGGCTGGAGACTACGGAAGCAGCGTAGCAATTGCTTTTTCTAGAATTTCGGAAAAAGTAGAGTTAGGCCCAGGTCCAAGACAGGTTAGTGTTACTGCGAAAGTGCCGATACCAGAAGTGGCAGTCTATTGGTCTGAGAACGAGGGAGGGGCGTCTTCTGGTCAAATAATGCCCAAGAGACCATTGATCTATAGCCAAGAACAGAGCGATGCGTATAATCTGGACCCGATCGGGTCTGGTCCCTTGGACTTGCTTGAGCATATCCCCCAAACTTCAATGCTCTTCCAAAGGTTCGACGGCTTTTATTATCAGCCAGACAATGGTTATCCATCGGACAAGCGTATCAAGTTCGAAGAAATGATGATGACTTTGGTGCCTGAAGAAGCAACCAGGGTCGCCGCGTTGGCAACAGGTGAGGGAGATATCGGGCGTGTTAGTCAGGCCACTTTTAATCAGGTTGAATCGGGTGGAGGAAAGATAGTTTTCAGCCCCGAGTCAGTGATTATAGAATCCTATCTTTTCGGCTGCTACGATGATTCGCTTCCCTGCCATGACAAGGGGGTCCGTCAAGCTCTTAACTACGCTATCAACAAGGAGCAGATGAGAGACGGGTTATTCGGGGACGAAGTATTCAAAATAAATGGTTTCTGGATTGTAACCGAAAGCACTATAGGATATGACACTGATCTTGATCCGTTTAAATTCAATCCAGCTAAGGCGCGCGAGCTGTTTACAGCGGCCGGTCTCAAGAATCCTGATAATCCTGGTGGGAAAGATTTCGGAACCATGGTGTTGAACACTTATCCGGATCCTTTGCTACCAACGTTAACCGAATCAGCCAGAATGGCAGCGGCGAATTGGGAAGAGGAATTGGGGTTGACCGTGGAGGTCAGAGTGTTGGATAAAGTGACTTATACTAAGTTACGGACCAAGACACCAGAGCTTCTTTCCGGACAAGCTGTATGGGTTGCCCAAAATACCAGGATGGATGGGGCTGGTATTACTCGTGCCGTTGCTATAACTTCTCAACGGGAGACTGATTACAATAGGAAATTCCAACCCAACACTAGAATTCATAATGACACGTCACTCTTTGAGATGTTGAAAGAAACTATGCTTTCAACAGGTCAGGCAACAGCTGAGGAAGACTGGCATGCGGCATATGTCAGGATGCGGGATGAAGCCTATCATCTGTCTCTTGGCTATGTGAATGCTCCTTGGGGCACGGGCCCTCGTATTCTGACCTGGGATCCCTTCCCGGTGTGTGAATATGCCTGTGCTTATCACACAATAACCATTCCTCAGTAAGGTGATGGTGGAATTAAACGGTTTGTTTCAGTGACTTAAAACTGGTTTGCGATATAGGCCCTACGTGCTATCAATGTAGCATGTAGGGCCTAAAATTACCCGGTTTCATGAATGATTTCTGTCAAGAGGTAGGATGTGCAACGCTATATCTTAATACGATTGGTTCAAGCTGTAGTCACGCTACTTGTGCTTAGTATAGCTGTCTTCTTGAGTTCGCATCTCACCGGTGATCCTGGTCTTTATCTTTTAGGACCGGATGATGGATTGGCTGAATATGAGGAGATGAGAAAGAACCTCGGTTTAGACAAGCCTCTCGCAGTACAGTACCTGAAGTTCTTGAGTGAAGTTGTTCGGGGGGACTTCGGGCGGTCACATACCATGAATCGTACTGCTGGAGAACTGCTTCTACAGGCCGCTCCCGCTACTTTTCAACTGGCGATTGCTGCGTTCATACTTGCCGTTATTGTAGGTGTGCCGTTGGGAATTTTATCCGCTGTAAAACGGGATACAATTTGGGATACTATGGGCAAATTCTTTGCCATACTGGGGATTGCCACACCTAGTTTCTGGATAGCGATAATGTTGGTTCTGTTGTTTGGTCCTATTTTGGGATGGCTTCCCACTTATGGAAGGGGTGGTATAAGCCATTTCATATTGCCAGCATTTGTGTTGTCATGGGCATCTATGGCCGGAATAGTGCGCCTGGCAAGATCCAGCATGTTGGAAGTTCTGGATAGTGAATACATTAAATTTGCTCGTATCAAAGGTCTTAGAGAAAGGGTAGTGGTTTACAAGCATGCCCTGAAAAACGCAATCATACCGGTACTGACTTTCGGAGGTCTTACTTTAGCAGGACTTCTTAACGGTTCTGTAGTTGTCGAGGTTGTATTTGCATGGCCAGGAATTGGGCGATTATTACTTCAAGGTATTAACCAGAGGGATTTCCCTGTGGTTCAGGCCACGGTACTAGCAGCTGGAGCATTTTACATTATTACGGCCTTACTGGTAGATATTCTTTACGCGTATGTGAATCCAAGGATCAGGTACGATTAAACGGAGTAATGGCAGATGGTTTCACTGAATGTTACAAAAGGCAGAATAGAACAGATACGAAATATCCCGAGGAAGGCTATACAAGCAAAATTGCCGTGGATTCCTCTTAGCATAATGTTTGTTTTGTTAGTATGCGCGTGCTTCGCTCCCCTGTTGGCACCCCATGATCCGCAGAAAATCAGTATTCTTGAAGCTAAATTAGCACCCGGGGAGAACTGGACTTATCCGTTAGGGACAGATGTATTGGGCCAGGATATGTTGAGTCGACTCATATACGGCGCCCGGACGAGTGTCTTTATCAGCCTGGTAGCTTTAGGAACAGGGGCAGTGGTAGGAACTACCTTGGGTTTGGTAGCAGGGTTTCGGGCTGGATGGTTAGACGTGATTATTATGCGGGCCTCGGATGCTGCTCTGGGCTTTCCTACTATTCTGGTAGCAATGATTATTGTTACCATCCTTGGTGCTGGAATGGAGAACATCATATTGGCGGTAGCAGTAACTGTCTGGGCCAGGTTTGCCAGGATGATACGCGGAGATGTGCTCGGGATTAGGGAATTGGATTTTGTGATTTCCGCACAGATAGCAGGGGTATCTACAGCTATGATCATCTGGAGGCATATTTTCCCCAATACGATTAATACTGTGATGGTCATCACTAGTCTGACTATAGGACAGGTTATCCTGTTGGAAGCATCATTGAGTTTCCTTGGGTTAGGATTGCCAATAGGTGCTCCGGCCTGGGGGATTATGGTTGCGGAAGGGCGTGCCGTCGTTTTGGATATTTGGTGGCTCGCTCTTTTCCCAGGTCTGGCCATAACTATAGTCGTGTTAGCCTTTAACTTTTTTGGTGATTGGCTGCGAGACACATTGGATCCTAAGCTCCAGAGGATCTAGGGCTTGAGAGGTGGTACATGCTCGACATGCGTACCAATGGTAATCACATATCAGGCTAGATTGGTCTCCTCTATATGAATGGCTTTTGGGATCTAAAGGTCATTCGAGAGTTCTTAAATTAATTGGGAATATAATTTGCTGATATAGGAATGGGGGTCGAGAGAAGACAATGACAGGAATAGATGTGGTATAGAGGAGGCTTAATATGGGTATTGAAGTTGAGAGAGTAGGTCATATCGGTATATTAGTATCCGATTTTGAAAGATCTTTCAAATTCTACACCGAAACTATGGGGTGTAAGGTTACTAACCGACGGAAAGGTGCTGACGGTCGGGAGACTGCGTTTTTGAGGTTTGGGGAGTGTCATCATGACTTTGTCATCGCGACCGCTCCTCAAGGTGCAGATGTTACCTCCTCCCAGGGAGGAGAAAGGCTAATCCAACAGATAGCTTTCTTAGTAAAAGATCGAGAAGCATATTTGGAGGGATTAGCTCATTTGTATAAGCATGGTGTGACTCCCGCAAGCAAGCCTTTAGTTCACGGGCCCGAGGGTGGCGGTGGAGTTCAAGGAAGCGGCAGCCGGTCCTTCTATTTCTTAGATACGGATGGAAACGGTTTGGAACTCTATACCGATTCTGTTATTGTCCGGAATGGAGAAGAGTTCCCACGATAAGATATTGCTGAGGCTTTAAATGCCTTTTCTAAATGGGAACCGGCGTAAAGATAGAGTTTACTAGAACATGGGAAAGGATTCTACCAAGTAGTGGCGTGATCCTCCTGGGTCCAGCTCAGTTCTCATCAGGTCTACTGTCTGGTTAGTCCAGGAGGGATTATCCGGTAGGTCAATAGTATCTATCAGCTGCCCAATTTGGCGTATATGACTTTCCGATAAGTTACGGTTTACTCTCCCTAATGTTAGATGTGGAGAGAATTCGCGTTGTTCTCTGGGTAACCCTACATCGCCGACTAAACTATCAATTGCAATATGCAAATCTCGCAAGACACTTAAATTGCCTTTTACTCCCGCCCAAAGAACTCTGGGACGTCGATTATTCGGAAAGCAGCCAAGCTCTGCCATCGTAAGTTCAAAAGGTGTGAATCCATTGGTGACTGCCGGCAATAATGAAAGGAGTTTATTTATTACCGTGACGTCTATGTCACCCATAAATTTAAGGGTCAGGTGAATTCCTTCTGGTCTTACCCAACGGATCCGTCCCCCCATGTCATCATCCAGATTTTTTATCGTTCCTCGGAGCAGTTCTCTAACCGGATCTGGAATTGGAAGTGCTATGAAGGAGCGAATTTTAAGGTTATTAGATGTTGCCATAGTAGTTAGTTCGTGTCTGACGATAAGGATTGGCGTATCTCCAAAATCATAGGATAGTTATATTATCTGGCTATTCCATATGCCACGGTATTGACGGAAGGGTCTGGATTATTTCGCATATATTCAGCTAACGACATCACTAACTTTCCCATGGCTGTATCAGACCAGAACCAAGTGTGGATATCTGCATCTGATCCGTCGGGCCGTTGGGCCATGCGAGCTTCGTAATAAAAGGCCTTTAGATCGTCTACACAATATCGTACGAACTGGGGGATAGCTATGTCTGCAGATCGTTCTTTCATGTCCGGGTCTTCACCATTTATATAATTTTCAATAAATCGTACTATACCTCGGAATCTTCGCTGAGGAATTCCAGTAAGACCCACGGCGGTCCGGCCATTTCTAGAGTTGGACCACTGTTCGTAATAAGCCCGAAGCCCCGTGAGTTCGTCAGCTGGACTGATATCTGGTAAATTAATTCCGTCGTCATTAGGCGTTTTATCTGCTTCAGATCCTTGAATCATGACATCCGGAATTTTCTCTTCGGGATATCGTTCTAGGACAGGCCCTTGATCACTGCTTAATAGATCAAATGCAGATTGTAATACTTTATGTTGTAATTCCGGGTTGTCTGCTTCGCCTAGTGTGTTCCCAAAATAGAAAGGAACGGCCAGCATACGAGGTGGTTTAACTCTCTGGGCATGTTCCTCTATGAGTACCAGACCCGTGGTTGTCAGTCCTTGTTCTTCAAAACTACGGGCGACCACGCTAACAGCGTGTGAACACGCTGGTCAAGTAGGTGTTAGTAAAACGACTTCTACGCCGTCGTCTTTAAGATTCTGGGCCACTTCAGGCCCGGTATTTTCTATTATGCCTGTGACGTCTCTCAGTGCACCCATGTATGAATAATAATGGTCGGCCAGGGATCCTATTTTACCTTGCACTTGTAATTCATCTAGGCGATCGATGGGGAAGGTGACGTTTATGTCCCGGTACATACCGGTATGGTCAAATCCTATACTAGCATGACTTTGGACTATGTCGCGGGCAGGGGTGCTTCTGGGTATTTTCCGGTAAGAAGTATCTCCTCCGGGTTGGTTAGGAATGAATGGTTTGTCGCCTCTTACATGTAATCCTGCTGTAGTCACAAGTCCTACTCTGCTCTCGGAGAGTGGTTTGGCCATGGGAGTCCAAGGGGTATCATCATATTCAACACATGGCCACATTAGCATTTGTTTCCTGACTATTTCGCTGAGGTGTTCTAACTTGGGCATCAGGTCTCCCCTTGAAATACAGAATTAATGATAACTAACGAAATAACGAGATCGGAAGAGCGTCGTGAAGGG
>ENA-UPTF01002411-UPTF01002411.1-marine-metagenome-genome-assembly--contig:-NODE-2411-length-10805-cov-3.558352_pt1 | contig 10805 bp, 10 predicted proteins | sample MGYA00238166_ERZ767019 | MGnify/ENA primary metagenome ERZ767019 (study PRJEB28930, sample SAMN06266391) | marine metagenome | isolation source: Sea water from 250 m depth | place: Atlantic Ocean... | reverse complement strand
GCCTGAATTTCAGAGCGCGGTCATGGTAAAAAAAGAATGGCCGGTATAACCGGCCATTCTTTTGATACTTCTGATGTGTTTTGCAACTAGCTTAGGAAGAGTAACCTACCGCAACTGCTGCATAGGACCTCTTGACGTCCGCTACGAACCCGTTGTTGTTGATGAGTAGGCAAGGACATCTTGCAACCCTGACAGAGGCCTCTTTCAACCTTGGCCACCGCTAGGCCACCCTTCGATTTTCGGAGAGTTTCGTATCTTTGAAGAGTTGAAGGATCGAGACCTTCCGTCAACTTGGACCGTTGTCCTTCGAATCCGGCCTTTTCATCGTTTAGCTCTTTGAGTGATGCTTGGAGTTCGGTACGGCGGATCTCCCAGGCTGCTTTGGCCTCGTCAAGTTTGCTTTCTAGCATGACCTTTTTGGTCTGGGCTTCTTCCACCTTAACAGTAATTTCGGCGAGCGCGTTCTCTTGCTGTTCTACTAGTTCTAGGACATTGGAAGCTTCGCGCTCCAGAGTTTCTAGGTCTCTGGGATTGGTGACTTCTCCACCATAGAGTTGAGAGTTAAGAGATTCCGACCTTTCTTTTTGTGATTCGGCCTCTAGTTTGGTTGCTTTCTGCTGTAATTCAGTTTCTTGAAGTAATTCGGAATCTCGTTCCAGCTCAGATTCTAAACTTTCAACGATGTCGCCGTTGTTCAATTCGTTTTCTACTCGGTCGTGCTCGTTCTGGACTCGATCCAAGATGATGTCTAGTTCTTGTAGTGCAAACATCTGCCTAACGGTAGTCATCAATTCTGTCCTTGAAAATACCTGTATCCCCTCCGTCAACCCTACCCGATTCTAGGAAGGCCGAGGCCTGTTGTCAAATTTGACAAATCTCTCAAAAGAGCGGAGAGATTTTGTGAAACCGGACTTAATGATTGGGAATTTTCCAACAAGACTCTTGTTTATTCGTGATCTTAGCCGACATAATCTGTCCAGTGATTAACTCGAATTCATAAAACACAGCGTTCTCGGGTCAACAAATTAATTCGATAGGGCAATCGTTATGAGAATCCTACATTTCTCCGATTTACATATCGGAGTAGAGAACTACGGCCGGATTGACCCTGAAACGGGATTGTCTACTCGGCTCGGAGATTTTTTAGATTCGCTCGACCAAGTTGTAGAGTTTGCACTGAACGAAGGTGTTGATTTAGTGTTGCTGGCTGGCGATGCTTATAAAGGCAGAGACCCGACCCAGACTCACCAAAGAGAGTTCGCCAAACGTCTGAATCGATTATCTCAAGCAGGGATACCGACTTTCTTGCTTGTGGGCAATCACGACCTGCCTGCAGCGTCCAGCCGGGCAACTGCCGTGGATATTTTCCCAACGTTGGAGGTGGCCAACGTCTATGTTGGTAACAACCTACAGAACTATGACGTTGAAACGCCGTCAGGCCCTCTCCAGGTATTAGCGGTCCCCTGGCCGAGGCGAAGTGCGATACTAAGCCGAGAAGACTCAAGAGGGATGTCCATAGAACAAGTGCGGCAGGCTCTAGAAGACCGCTTGACAGAAGGGATCGAAAGGACGGCAGCAGAACTAGACCCCAACATACCCGCTATCTTGACGGGGCATGTGACGGTAAATGGAGCGACAGTGGGTACGGAACGGTCAATGATGCTTGGGCAGGACCACGTTTTACTGGTCAGCTCTCTTGATCGACCTCAGATTGAATACGTAGCTTTAGGCCATATCCACAAACACCAGATTCTGCGCCATGATCCTCCTATGGTCGTTTATTCAGGTAGCCTACAAAGAGTGGATTTCAGTGAAGAAGGTGATGATAAAGGTTTCTGTGTCGTCGACTTAGATCCTAACGAACCTCAAGGTCAACGGATGACCAGCTTTCAGTTCCACAAATTGGAGGCCCGGTCATTCGTCACAGTAGATGTTTCAGTAGAACCCCAAGACGTGGATCCGACCGCCACGGTAATCAGGGCTATCGCTAGGAAAGAAATCGCTGACTCTGTTGTACGAGTGCGGATTGCCCTGACAGCTGAATCAGAAGCTCACCTAAGGGAAACAGAGATTCGGGGAGCATTGGGGCCGGCCCACTTCATCGCCTCCATTTCGAAGGAGGTAGCGGGTGCCCGGCGTACTCGGATATCTGCAGCCGAAGGAGAAGACTTGCAGCCTATGCAAGCACTTGGGCTCTATTTGGACAGCAGGAACATAGAAGGTGAACGCCGCGATAAGATCATGAGGAAGGCGGAGGAGTTGATTGAAATGGACTTGGCCGACCCAAATGAAGTTGGCTAGACCAGTTTCCTTGCGAGAGAATGACTCCCGTCGACGAGATCTTTAAACACTTCTGCGACTGTAAGTATTTCTGAAATCAAACCGGCTCCAGCGCCAGTATAGGCGACTCCGGTATCAAAGTCTCCATCGATGAAAGCTGCCCTAGTTCGGTCGATGCCCAATTCTTGTTCCCAGGCCGTCGAGTCGTCTCCGCTGTCCAACCTTGACTCTTTCATTTGCAAGGCTACGCCTTGTTTCAGGATTCTAGTCGGCCATTTGTCTCCGCCAACTACAATGGTTCCGCTGTCTATGGCCGCCAGCATGGCGGTTTTGTAGAGTTGATGTGAGATGCATTCTTTGGTCGCCACAAACCTAGAGCCCATTTGAACCCCCATGGCGCCTAGAGCGGTTGCGGCTAAATAACCTCGGGAATCTACTATTCCTCCAGAGGCTATCACCGGGATTGCTATGGAACCAACAACTTGTGGGACCAATACCATGGTAGAGACTTTATCCACTCCACGCAGGCCTCCTCCTTCGAATCCTTCGGCAATCACCATGTCGACACCTTGGGCTTCAGCACCTCTCGCGTGACGCACGGTTGTGACCTGGTGGATAACAGTCATACCGTGCTCTTTGAGCGTGCCTGTGTATAGTGCTGGACTGCCGCCGTACGTTATAGCGACCCCAATGCCTTCTTGTGAAGCAGCCTCGATTAGTTGTTCAATTTGAGGATGTGCGAGGTAGAACGAGACTCCGAACGGTTTGGTCGTTAGGCGTTGTACTTTTCGTATGATGGCGTGCAGGTCGGCAACTGGGTCTCCTCCAGGTTCGACACCGGCGGTAGGATGTAAAACACCCAGGCCGCCCGCGTTTGATACCGCTGCGACTAACTCCGCGTTCGATACCCAAGGTAGACCGGCCTGCAAAACTGGATAACTGATCCCTAGAGCGGTGCTAACCGGGGTACGTTTCATCTAATAAATACCTACAAGTAATCCGTGGATTTTCGTAGTATGCCGATTTACGATTCGGAGTTCGATCGCAGAATTTCGACCGATCATACACTTAGAAAAGGCTGGATTTAAAGTGTGACCGATTGTAGGGCTGTGCATATGTGGTGTCAACTGATTTTGTATACCTAACTGGCTCCATTCGCATAAGCCTTGATCTCGTCATGACTTGCTTGCCCCTGTGACGGGGCTAAGGGATAATGCGGTTACAAAATCGTCTGTGGCGGACACAGTTGAACGGAATTGCTGCCGATGTTCAACAGAGACGACAATCAAATATTAACTAGTACAGATCGAGAGACCTCAATGGGCGATGTCATGCGCCGTTATTTGCAGTCCGGCTCTGATATCTAGTGAGCTTCCAGAGCCAGACTGCCCGCCTGTTCGGGTCCGATTGCTAGGAGAGCAATTAATAGCCTTCCGAAATACCGAAGGAGAAGTTGGCTTCCTTAGCGAATTCTGCCCTCACCGTCTTACGTCGTTATTCTTTGGTCCAAACGAATAAGGGGGTCTACGGTGTGTTTATCATGGATGGAAATTCGACATCGCAGGTAATTGCCTGGCCATGATGAACAAGCCGCAGGGAAGTGACTACCACACGAAAATAAAGGCCACCTCCTACCCAGTGGTGGAGATAGGCGACCTCGTATAGGGATACTTGGGACCTGAAGAGAAACGCCCGCCGGAACCGAAATTCGAATGGACTTAGGTTCTCGGCTTCGCGATGATGACGATAATTCAATCGGGAGGGACCAATCATGAAAGCAGCCGTCCTCTACGAAAAATTCCAACCACTGGCAATTGAGGATCTCGAGTTAGGAGAACCCAGAGAGCGTGAAGTTTGCGTGAAGCTCACGGCCAGTGGAGTCTGCCACAGTGATCTCCATTACATGAAGGGAGATCGGGAACATCCTATGCCTGTGGTACTAGGTCACGAGGGAGCCGGGATAGTGGAGTCGGTGGGGCCTGGAGTCGGCTACGCTCAGCCTGGAGACCACGTAGTACTATCTTTCGTACCGACTTGCGGTCAGTGCTCTTACTGCGTGAAAGGCCGCCAGAACCTTTGCGAGGCCCGTTATAAACTCCAAGGTAGGATGTTGGACGGCAGTACACGCCTGCGTAACGGGACTGAGGAAATATACCATTTCAACGGTCTTTCCACCTTTGGCGAGTACGCAGTTGTTCCAGAAGATAGTCTCGTAAAGATAAGAGAAGATGCACCTCTAGACCGGGTAGCCCTGATTGGTTGCGGCGTTCCTACTGGAGTCGGTGCTGTCATCAATACCGCCAAGGTAAAGCCAGGCAGTAGTGTCGTTGTAGTTGGTTCTGGAGGTGTCGGTCTGAATGTAGTACAGGGGGCTGTACTGGCAGGTGCTGAGGCGATTATCGCCGTCGACATCCACGGAAACAAACTGGAGCACGCTCTCCAGTTTGGTGCGACTCACCTCGTCAATGCAGCCACGGAGGATGTGATTGAGAAAGTGCGCGACATTACGAGAGGTGAGATGGCGGATTATGCATTCGAGGTAATCGGATCTACGGACGCCATCAACCAGGCCATGCTTACCACTAAAAGAGGGGGCACTACAGTCGCGGTAGGCGTTGCTCCGGTTGGCGCCGAGTTAAAAATCGATCCGGATTTTTTGCACCTGGATCGGGTTCTGATGGGATGCACTTACGGTTCGGTTTATCCTAGGGCCGACATGCCAATGTTGGTCGACCTTTATATGGCCCGCCGCTTAAAACTCGATGAACTTATAAGTGCTACCGTAAAGCTTGACCAGATCAACGACGCTTTCCAAGCTTTGGATCAAGGCGAGGTGGCGAGGACGATTATAAGGTATTAGGTGAGACTAGGGTAGCCAGGGCGCTAAGTATTTGTCATCTTGATTGCAGACGTAAGTTGGGAAAAATCAATCTGCCTGAGCCCATCTTGCATTCTCTGTCTATTGAACAATCAGTAATTAGTCCTGTTCAAGATGACCGAGAGGCGTATTGCACCTCTCTCGGTCTACTCGTGTGCCATGGAGTTGCCTGCTCGTATGCATGGGCAATTTTAAACAAAGTTCCCTCACCCCTAGGTAAGGCCCCGATTTGCAACCCCACGGGCATGTTACTGTCGTCGAAACCGCAGGGCACGGAGATGGCCGGGCAATTTGCTAAATTGAAAATTCGGGTGAACAGGAACCCTAAACGAGACGAAGATTCTTTGCTGGTGATCGGCGGATCTTCCATGATTGGTTGGGCTGCCTTACCTGCGGTTGGCAGCACTAACGCATCGTATTGATTGAATGAGTCGAGCACCTGTTGGCGCAACATGCTACGTAGCTGTTGCGCCTTGTAGTAAGCCTGGGCCGGAATCAGACTTCCGGTCAGGAGCAGATTCCGGACATCGTGCCCGTATTCTTCTATGTGTTGGTTGAGCCATTCTTTCTGTGCCAAAGCAGGCTCTACCGCTAATAGTATTGCTGACGACACACCAGCATCTATAGACAGAGGTATGGAGACCTCTTCCACGGTCGCCCCTAGTTCTCTAATCGCGGCGAAAGAATCGGTTAATGCTTGATGGACGTCGGGTTCTACAAGGTCTGAATCCATAAATTCTTTGATTATGCCCACTTTTAATCCCTTAAGGTCTTTGCCCAACGATTCGCGGTAGTCAGGTATCGGGTATCGAGACGAATAAGGGTCTTTAGCGTCGTGGCCAGCGATGGCGTTCAGTGTGATGGCTGCGTCTTCAACAGTGCGAGAAATGGGTCCAACCGTGTCCATGCTCCACACACCTCGCATAACGCCATATCGGCTCACGAGGCCCCAACTAGGGCGTATACCCACTAGTCCGCACCAAGTCGCAGGGAATCGGATAGAACCTCCAGTGTCTTCGCCTAACGATGAAGCGCACAGGTAACCTGCGGTGGCAGCGCCAGAACCACTACTAGAACCTCCGGTATAAGTGTCTAAGTTCCATGGATTACGGGGAGTGCTATACCTGTGAGAGAAACCGGTGATGGCGAATTCAGTCATATTGGTCTTGCCCAACACGATCGCGCCGGCGTTTCTCAAATTGGTGATTACAGTGGCGTCATCATTGGGGACGAAGTCAGAGAGAATGCGGGAACCTCCCGTGCTTCGTACTCCCTTGCTCCAGAACTGATCTTTCACCGCTACCGGCACTCCATGCATTGGACCCCGGGATTTACCTGAAGCGATGTCAAGCTCAGCTTTCGTTGCATCCGCTAGGGCCTGCTCACGCATCACCGTCAGATAGCTGTTGTACCGGAAGTCCTCGGCCTCGATGCGCTCGAGGTAGGCTTCTGTAGCCTCGACAGGAGAGATTTCGCTGGATTGGATCAGGTGTGATAGGTCGCTTGCGGAGAGAAATGGAAGTTCAGACTTGTTCATAAGGCCTCCGTGCTTGGGGTTAAGGGGGCCGTGAAATGAAAATGTCCCCAACGAGTAGGGACATTTTCAAAAGCGGGTTCCTAAATAATGTCATGCTGGGGGAAGAATAATTGGCAGAGGTTCTACTTCATTGAGCCCAGGAGGATTTATAGCGTCCAACGATTCAAGAAGGGCATTCAAGCTATACATAACCTCGGTTAACTCCGGGTCTTGGATGTCTAGGCCGACGGCTTTGCCCATAGCGCGAATCTCGTCTTTGGTCAAATCAGCCATAGTTGCCTCCACGTCATCTTAAAACTGAGCCCATCTTGCTGCAAAAACCCCAAATCGTCAAGATAGCTACCAACTTTCCCGGAGGGTGCCTTGAGGCACTATACCAGGTCAGCTATACTGGCCGGAACCTAATTTAGGGTGCAATAGCTAATGGCTAGTTATAAGACTATCAACGTCGACCTGGGACCTGAATCCGATTTCAACAAACTCCCAGCACCAGTCACTGTTGGAGACTGGTCATATTTCCTGGTGAGAAGCAGAAAGGGAGTCTACCAACTCCTTTCCAACATCTGCCCTCACCAAGCGGAAGAGGTTGTAGACTGGACTGGGGTATTCATGTGTCCCGCCCATGGTTGGCGGTTCGAATACACAGAAGGAGTTTGTGTAAACGGGCCTAACGCTAGACTGGTAGGTTTCGCAGTTGCCATCCAGAATGGCCATTTGATCGCGGAATTGCCTGACGATTGACTCGCTGCCACTATGCCACGGCCGAGGAGCGAATATGGATAAGAAAGAAATCCCGTTTCTTACAGCAACCGACCTCTCGAAACTTATAGAGTCTAAGGAGGTCTCACCTATCGAGGCTACAGAAGCTTACCTAGATCGTATTCAGGAAGTTGACGGTAGCCTAAATTCCTACATCACAGTGACTGGAGAGCAGGCATTAGAGTCGGCCAGACTTGCTGAGCAAGAAATAACTACTGGAATCAACCGTGGCCCATTGCACGGTGTGCCGGTAGCTGTGAAAGACCAATTCAATACTGCAGGTGTGCTGACCACTGGCGGGTCCAGTATCCTTAAAAATAACATACCTGAAGAAGATGCTACGGTCATTTCCAAGCTGAAGGATGCTGGGGCGGTCTTACTTGGCAAACTCAACATGAGCGAATTTGCCATGGCGGAGATCTATCAACACCCTTATGGGACTCCCCGTAACCCTTGGGACTTGGAGCGAAACCCTGGAACTTCAAGCAGCGGCTCAGGTGCTGCAACTGCGGCCTTCTTATGCGCGACCTCCTTAGGGGAAGACACCGGCGGTTCGATTCGCGGCCCTGCCAACTTCAGTGGCTTAGTAGGTCTACGCCCTTCTCAAGGCAGGGTAAGCCGCCACGGGGTGCTGGGCGGCTCGTGGTCCATGGACACGGTGGGTCCGATTTCACGTAGTGTAGAAGACGCAGCGATCACGCTCCAAGCGATCGCGGGTCACGACATCAAGGATATTTATTCTAGGAATTTAGCAGTCCCGGACTATCGGAACTCTCTGACAGTTGACATCCGAGGCATCAAGATGGGGGTGCTACTAGAGCGCATGGACTCTTCAAACCTGGACCCGGAGGTTCGGGAGTCTGTGTCCAAGGCTATTGGCGTCCTAGAAGAGATGGGTGCATCTTCCGAAGATGCCTCCATTCCACTGGCTCCTAATGCAGGGGCATTAACTATGTCGATCTTGAGTGTGGAATGGTCGAACTTGCACCGGAGGTTGTTCGAGGAGAACTTTCAGGATTTGGACCATAACAACAAAATTAGATTTTTAACTGGGAGCATCATTCCAGCCCAGTTCTACTACAAAGCCCAGAAGATTCGGGCTGTACTACGGCAGCAGATACTTGATGCCCTACAGAAAGTGGATGTGTTGGTGTTGCCCACCGGACCTGTAACAGCTCCTCCTGTTGAGTACTCTCCTGGGATACAGAGCAAAGAGCACGCTCTGAGCGGTTTGGCCGGTCGCATTAGTTTCACAGGTCCTTTTAATCTGGCTGGTACCCCTGCTCTTTCAGTACCTTGTGGGTTTAGTTCGACTGGCATGCCTATGGGATTGCAGATAGTAGGTAGGCCATTCGCGGAAGAAACCGTGCTAAGAGTAGCTTACGCTTATGAACAAAGCACCGATTGGCATACTCGTAGACCGCCCATATAAGAGTTTGTTTGATGCGATAAATGCTACCGGTCAGATGTCGGAATCTTGGTCTATATAAAAACGGGAGTGAGTGATGGCTGAATATATACCTAGTACCAGAGAGTGGGTCAGAGACCAGGTGGAATTATATGAAAGTAGCGGAGGTAAGGAAGGGCTGACACTTAGAGACACAGGTATGCCGTGCATCATCGTGACTAATAAGGGAAACAAAACAGGAGCTATTCGCAAGACACCCCTGATGCGGGCCGTTGATGGCACCAACTATATCTTGGTGGCATCCCAAGGCGGTGCGCCGAAGCATCCCGTGTGGTATTACAACCTAAAGGCTGACCCCAATGTGGAGATCCGCGACGAAACGGAAGTATTCTCGTTACGGGCCCGGGAAGTACCCGAAGGCAGCGAGCGTCAGCGTTTGTGGGATATTGCAGTCGCAGCGTATCCTCCTTATCAGGAGTATCAAGACAAAACCGACCGGCTCATACCAGTTTTCATAACGGAGACACGATAACACCGCATCGTTAAAGCAGGCAGCTAATTCTTAGGGGGAGACCATGGACGACATTGGTGTCTTCGAGGTTATCTACAATCAAAGACAGTTCACTAGGTACAAACCTGACCCAGTGCCAAGAGAGGCAATCGAAAAGATAATAGATGCGGCTACTAAAGCCCCTAGCGGTGGAAACAAGCAGCCGTGGCACTTCGTTGCTGTCACTGAAAAGGATCTCATTCAAAAGATCGGAGGCCTTTACCGAGATTTGTGGTTGGGGGCTATGGGAGCAACTCCTCCACCAGGCGAGTCACCGGCATATACTTCGGCCCGCTACCTAGCCAATCATATGCCGGAGGTTCCGGCTATGGTTATCATCTGTGCCGATCACACTATGGGATCAGTTCCTTACACAGAAGGAGAGGCTATAGAACGCGGGCGATATGCCTCATCTGTGTGGCTGGCGATACAGAACTTATTCTTGGCGGCCCACGCATTGGGTCTGGGAACTCGCATCACTACAACTCACCTCCGAGATGAGCAGAAAGTGAAAGACTGGTTGAGTATTCCTGATCATGTGGAAACTCTCTGTTTGACCCCTTTGGGGTACCCTAGAGGGCGCTTTGGACCAACAGATAGACTGCCTTCCAAAGATGTGTCGTCTTTCAACCGTTATGGCGAAAGGTAGGAGGCTACAAGTTTATTTACCCCAGGTGTCCCCGAATTCGGCTCTGAGCAAATATTGGCCGGTCATGCTGGAGGCGTCTTGCAATGCCAGGAAGACGGCACTGGGGCCAACGGCTTCCGGTTCTACACGCTGTTCCCAGTCCCGTTGTGTCCAAGGTATGGCCGCCGAGCCTTCGGTTTTAAGTCCGCCTGGGGAGAGTATATTGACGGCGATATTGTGTTCATGTATTTCGCGAGCCAGGCAGTAGCTGAACATATGGACCGCTGCCTTGGCGGAGCTGTAGAGGACGCCTCCTCCTTGTTCCGGGTCGCTTCCCATTCTTGATCCGATATTGATGATGCTCCCTCTTCCATGTTCTATCATGGTTGGTACTACAGTACGGCAACACAAGTATGTCCCTTTGAGGTTAGTGTCTACACTTTGATCCCACTCATCTGGCATGATGTCGAGCAAGTCTTTCCCCAGTACCATTACTCCTGCGTTGTTCACCAACACGTCGACTTTGCCGTACACGTCGATTGTTTGCCCTACCATATGCATCACCTGTTCTTCGTTGGTAACGTCGCAGGTTAGTGCCATGGCTTCTCCTCCTCCCGCACGGATCTGCTCGGCAGTCTCTACAGCGGTTCCTGGTAAACCAGTTGGCGAGTCGCGGCGCGCTGAGACTACGACCTTAGCTCCTTCGGACGCATATTCCTTGGCTATAGCTCGGCCCAAGCCTCGGCTGGCTCCTGTGACGATTGC
>ENA-UPTF01002410-UPTF01002410.1-marine-metagenome-genome-assembly--contig:-NODE-2410-length-10809-cov-4.731457_pt1 | contig 10809 bp, 8 predicted proteins | sample MGYA00238166_ERZ767019 | MGnify/ENA primary metagenome ERZ767019 (study PRJEB28930, sample SAMN06266391) | marine metagenome | isolation source: Sea water from 250 m depth | place: Atlantic Ocean | study... | reverse complement strand
AAGAGGCAAACTATTTCAGGAATACCTAATTTTGTAGATAACTAATTTAGCAGCCACGGAATTTAATTCAAATAGAATTAAACCCATGTTTCCCACAATTAGTTTCTAAGGGACAATCTGAGTGAAAAAATTTAAATTTAATAAGATGAACACACTTTAAAATTTGTTCAATGAGGTGTGCTAAACTGTCCTCTCAAAATTATTTCTAAGAAATCAAAGAATTTGATGAAAACCCTGAAAATATTGGGAATCAGCCTGGTTGTACTGACAACGACTGCATGTGTTAATATCATACGATATGAGAGGCCTGAGTCCGGAATAAAGCCGCTGAAAACCACTTTGAAGCGTATCATCCTGCATGAAGATTATATCAGTGCGGAAAATGATACTCTTGGAATCAAAGTGTTTTTCTTTAATGAATTGGCAGATCAATTGTCCAACATGAAAGCCCGTGAAGTTATTGTGCTCAAGTCCGGAACTCCTTTACCTAAATTGGGAGACAATAAAGGATCGCTCTGGATAGTTGGCGACATCTGGAGTCGAAGTACAAAGCAGTCCGGAAGGAATGTACACCTTAAAACTTTGAGCAGCCGCTCACCTGGTTTTTCCAGCAGCAGGGATGTTCTGGAACATTTGCATTGGGAACAGGATTCGGTCATGTCTTACACAAACTTGTATTTCATTGAACTGTCTGAAAATCCCAAGCTGCTTAGAAGTTCAATCACTGCTTCCAATTTTACTTCATCCAAAGTAAATGGTGACAGGGGGACAGTATACAGAAACATTTTGACACGAGTGGAGTTCAAGAACCCCGATGAAGAAGCCAAATCGTTTTTTAGCGGTGCAAGTACAGATAAACGACTTGCAGCAGGTTTTCAGGTAGTCAGTGTTATTTTAAATGAAAATAACCGGCAATTCGCCCTCAAACAATTAGCAGAAGCTTCAGTTAAAAAGCATTTTCCTGTACAGCAATGACTGTTTTGTGAAAGTTTGATGTCCGCACAGTCATTTCGACTGTAGAAAGAAATCTTAATGATATTAGTGTGGTTGCTTATATAAGATTTCTCGGATCGCTCGAAATGACATCGATTTAGGACTTTTTTTGACTCCATCAACAATGATTTATTAACAAGTAGCCCTATGAGTGGTTTGAAAATTCTTAAAATTCTTCCTTTGATCTTAATCTTTGGATTAGTTTCCTGTACTGACAAGCTCCAGTTCAGTACTTCGATTTCGCCTTCAGTTGAACTGAATTCCATTAGGACTCTTGCAATTGGTGATGTTCGGATTTTGCAGAATGATGAACTAACCATGAATGACCAACTAGGTAATTGGACCGTGAGGCAGAAAAATCTGGAAACGAAGGGGCTGGAAAAATTTGTTAAACTTTCCCTGATATCCAATCTAAGTCGTTTTTCTGATTACAACATTGTGGACCTGGCTGAGTTCAGCACAATGTTCAGCGATGAATTGAAGTCTATCAAACCTGTCGGTGGGATGAGTATCAAAGAAATTGATGCAGTACTGAATCTAAAAATTGCTGTTCGTGTGGTTACTCAGAACGGACAATTTGAGAGAGTCAAAAGTTTTTCAAGACGAACTTCAAGAAAAGTTGGGAAGAAATGGAAAACTGTGGAACATATCTCTCAGGACCGCAAAATTACCGAGCCTTACCAAACCAGAACTGCTTCGATTTTCATGACTGGAGAACTGGTAAAGGTTAGTGGTGGAAAAATTAGATTGTTGAAAGCTTTCTCAGAAGTTTTAGTGGTTTCTATGGGAAGCGGCTTTGTTCCAGGTAGTTTTACTCAGTCGGTTGATGGAAATTTTCTATCGTTTTTTAATGGAGATGATCGCAGCAAAGAGGAGAAAATAGGCAATTTGCCTCTATTAGCATTAGACCATGAAACGCTTGGAACTCTGCCGAATGGTTCTGCCAATATGTCATATCGCCTGGCCCTGCAAATTTCCAACATGATTCTTCCCAAGTTTGCACGTTATACCGTTTTAGCTACAAGGACGATTGACAGTGGTGGAGATGAAGCTGCAGTGAATTACCTTAAACAAGCCAGGGTGATGAAAGCAAAAGAGAAGTTAGAAGAAATTATTTCCAGTACCGAAGATAAGTCTGCGGAGAATCTGTACAACCTGGGGATTTGCTACGAAGCATTGGGCGAACCTCGAATTGCAATCCAGTTGTATGAGGAAGCTTTGCGGTTGGATGAAGCAAACAGCAATGTCATTGAAGCTTTAGGTGCTTTGCAAAACAAAATATTATGAAGCAAAATTTCTTGAACAACAAAATTATTTTTCCACTAATTATGCTCATGTATTTTACGGGCTGCACCACTAAAGTGGCAATGAGAACCTGGGTTCCTCCGCAAAATACAGGGCAGAATATTGCTGCCAAAGCAGATTATTTGATTATAGTTAATTCTCACAAAGGTGAACTGCTTTACGATATTATGGAGGATGCATTGCGTGAGCGTTTTTCCGAACTGCCGTTCCTGACAGTTGAAGGCTCATTCAGCCCTGTAGAACTTTCCGGACAACTAAAGGACTTTAACTTAAGACCAAGAATTGAAATGCAAGGCAGAGTTGCTTTTCTGAGGTATGAAGTAAAAGAAAATTTTGAAGTGCTGCGCTCACAATCGGTTAGACTTGTTACTCTAAGACGCTGTAATTATCTTCTTGAAAAGAATCAATGCGCTGTTATCGGAACAGCAACTTTGCGTGAAGGTTTACAAAAAGTGAATTATGTCCAATCTGTATCTCTCAGCCTGAAAGATGCGGATGGAAATCAAATTGTTCCGGATCAGAGCTTTGAGCGGGGATATTCCAAAAGTATGAAAATGGTTCCGGATGAGATTGTTTTGCGGAAAAAAGTCAGTAATCTGATTGCAAGGGAGTACACCAAACAAATATTACCATACAGAGAGAGTTTTGATATAGTGCTGCTGGATGGTGACAGGATTGCGTTGGAGATGATTGAGAAAGGGGCTTATAGCCTTGCGTTCAAAAGGCTGGAAAAACTGATTACCCGAGATGCTGGAACAGAAAAAACAGCAGAAAATCTCTATCTTCAGGGAGTTTCACTCGAGTTTCAAAGTGACCTGACAGGTGCTTCGTCATTTTACAACGAAGCCCTGCTTTTGGATCCTGGGAACGAAACCATTCTGGAGGCCGTTAATAGGATTAAAAAAGCCGCTTTGGTATCCAAAAAATCTGTTTAATTACTTTTTGGTGACTCAGGCTTTTCTATGGTTTCTTTTTCTGAGGAATCTTTGTCGTTTTTAGCTTTTGATTAAAGACTTTCTTCAACTGCATCTTTTTTTTCTTTTTTGGGAGCAGTTTCCTTTTCTGCAGCTACGTCAGTTTTTTCCACTGAAGTAGCAGCTTCAGCTTCAACTGCATCTTCCTTTTCTTCTACCGGAGGAGTTTCTGCTTCTGCCTCAACTTTATCTTCTATTTCACCCGTGGTTACAGACTCTTTTTCTGCTTTTTCTTTATCTGTTTTTGGAGGTGTAGCTTCAGCACTAACGGATTCTTTTTCTTCCTCTGCTGAGTCAGCTTTTGCTATAGAGTCTTCTTCTGGAGCTTCAACAACTGGAGGCGGAGTCGAAAGTATTTCAGTGATACTCAACCCTAAACGTCTTTCTTCCAGATCAATCTTCATTACTTTTGTTTTTACTTCTGTCCCTACAGGATATATTTCATGGATTTTGTTTTTCTTAATGGAATCGTCTATTTCAGAAATATGTACCAAACCTTCTACTCCATCGGATACTTCAACAAAAATACCAAAGTCGGTTAGATTTACCACTGTTCCGGTTATATCTGTGCCAAGAGGATTATTTTCATCAAGATTTTTCCATGGATCTTCTGATAACTGTTTGATGCCCAACGAGAGACGCTCTTGTTCTACATCAATATTAAGTACTTTCACCTCAATTTCATCACCTTTACTGGCGACGTCAGTTGGTTTAAACTGGCGTTGTTTCCAGGAAATATCTGATACATGTACCAGGCCGTCAATTCCCTCATCAAGGCCAACAAATATACCGAAATCTGTTACATTGCGAATAGATCCTTTGACGATACATCCCACAGGATAGCGATCAAGAGCAAGTTTCCACGGATTTGCCTGAACTTCTTTAAGTGAAAGTGAAATTCGTTTGCGTTCCACGTCAAGATCTTTGACGATTGCTTCCACCATTTCACCAAGTTCAACAATTTTTGAAGGATGCCGAACTTTTTTGGTCCATGACATTTCAGAAACATGGATGAGACCTTCTACTCCAGGTTCAATTTCGATAAATGCACCATAGTCTGTCAGACTAACAATTTTACCGGTAATTTTTGTTCCAACAGCAAATTTTTCTTCAACCATTTCCCACGGATTTTGATCTTTTTGCTTGAGTCCAAGTGATACTTTCTGATCTTCAGGAAAATACTTCAGTACTACAACATCTACCTCGTCACCAATTTCAAACATCTCAGACGGATGAACGATACGTCCCCATGTCATGTCTGTGATGTGCAGCAAACCATCCACTCCGCCTAAATCTACGAATACACCATAATCGGTGATGTTTTTGATATAGCCCGTAATAACTGCTCCCTCTTTGAGGATATCCAGTGTTTTAAGACGTTTTTCATCGCGATCTATTTCCAGCAAAACTCTACGGGAAAGGACAATGTTTCCGCGTTTTTGGTTGAACTTCAAAATTTTAAAATCAAAATCTTCTCCCAGCAGTTTATCAAGGTTACGTACGGGACGTAAATCAACCTGAGATCCAGGCAGGAAAGCTTTAACTCCAATATCTACGGAAAGACCCCCCTTAATTCGTGCCACAATTGTTCCGCGTACAATCCCGTCCTCTTCATAAACTTCTCCAATTTTCTCCCAGGTTCTTACCTTTTCTGCTTTGCGTTTCGAAAGATAAGTTACTCCGTCTTCATCTGCCTCCAGGGCCTCAACATAGACTTCCACAGAGTCTCCAAGTTCTACCTGGAGTACACCTTCGGCATTCTGAAATTCGTTTTTAGTTATCAGACAGTCTGATTTGAAACCAATATCAACAGTAACATAATCACGGGTTATTTCCGTTACCGTACCGGAAACAATATCTTCCTCGTGAAAACCCTTCAGGCTCTCTTCATAGAGTGCATCAAAGTCCTCATCTTCTTCTAAAAATACAATTGGATCTGGTTTGGATGGAGCGGCGGGGGGAACTTGGACTGTTTTTTCTTGAGTGGTCACTTTTACCTTTAAGTTGCTGGAACAGCTTTTACAAAAAAAGCTGGTTAGGGTTGTTGGCAGTACTGAAAATTAACAGTCAGTTAAAAACAGAAAACAGCTAATTCAAGAATGTTTTTCCGCTTTATGAAGTTGTCTTCCAGACAGGCCAATAATTTATACACTTCTTCTACATGAAGAACTGCAAATCAAGAGAGCCTATGATTCTCCGGATTTTCTTTCTAAATGTCAATATTATTGTATTAAAAAATTGACTGGTGTCAATTTTTCCCGGTACTGTTTTAGCTAAGGAGGGAAAACTGTTGAAGAGGTCAGAAGAGTGGAATTTATTTTTTAATGTACATAATGATGCAGCACCCGCTGTTCTACTACATAAGCGATGAGTTTGAAAACAACACCATAAACTAAGGTAATTACTGCCATAGTTACCTTAAGTTTCCAGTTATCCAAATCATGAAACATGAAAATAACAATTAGAAGCGTTCCTATAACTCCCATTTTCAGGGAAACAAGACCCATAACGTTCAGGCAGCGTGCTACAGAACGTGCATCATTGATCGTAACCCGCTTGGCACTTCCAAATGTGTAAGTCCAACAACGCAAGTATGTACGCCAGGAGGTTGCCGATATACCAAAAAAAATGGCTGCAGGTAAAACAAAAATCAAGGACGCAGCGTCTAAAAAGTACAATCCATTGGAAAAAACAAGGGTAATTTCTTCAACGTCCACAACCACAGCTGCAGAGATCATTGTAAAGAAAAACAGAATACTAAACCACATCATATAAGCTCCTGACTGATGATTTGGCTTGCGGACCTTCTTGCTGGCGCTGTGCCGAAGAGAAGGGTCCCGCAACAATTGATCGACTCGTAATTCAATGTAGGCCCACTTGGCTTTAGTTTTATCGCCACCGGCATGAGACATTGCCTTGAGCCAGAGGGCTTCGTCAATTTCTTTTTGCTCGATGTCCTTGTAGGCCACCAGATAAAGTTCTTCGTTCATAATTCTATCTATTTTGTTAGGCCGAAGCGCTTGTCAAATGAGAGTCGTTTATCACTGACTTTTGTTACCTGAAATGCTTTAGGTGTTGTTCATTTTTTTATACTTGCATTTTTTTGACCGTTTTTCTCAAAAACTTCCATGTTCTTTGAAAACATTAACTATGGGACATTGAAATTACTTAGGATCTCTGTCAGAGACGAAGCTTCAAGTCCAATCCAAGCCCTTTGATTTGTTCTGTTAGTTCTTCCACTTGTTTATCTAAAATCGGGGCAAATGGCGGCAGCATATTTTCCCATTCTTCTGCGTTAGTTTTAGAAGCAAAGAGGCTTTTGAGTTCAGAGACAAACGGGTAATTTTCTAAAGTTTTTCGTAAATCCGTGAGATTTATTTGGGCTTGCTCTGCGACTTTTTGTTTATTATTTTTCCAGGCTTGATAAACACGCTGACACTCCGGTGCAATCAGGTTTGCTGTGGCGGTAATACAGCCCGCTCCGCCTTTTTTTAATATGTCCAGCAGAAAAGTCTCAGTACCTGTGTACAGCATAAAGTCCGGAATGTTTTGTACTATGCCCAACATATTCTTCCATTCTCCTGAACTGTCCTTGATCCCCGCGGCAATGTCTCCAAATTGCTGTTTTAATTCCTGTAAAATTTTAACACTGAAATTATAGCCGCTTAGTTTTGGAAAATTATAAAAAATGATTCGCAGTCGTGGGTCATCCACAATGGATATCAACTCAGAAAAAAAACGGAGAACACTTTTGTCGCTTTGCGGTTTGTAATAAAAAGGAGGGAGCACCAAAACTGCATAAACACCTGCATCAATGCTGGCTTTAGTTAAGTGTACAGCATCCTGAAGAGCACAAGAGCCAGTACCCATCATAAGACGATCCGTTGGTAATTTCTTTGCAGATAGTTCAATAATGGCCAGACGTTGTTCAATAGTCAACGAATTGGCCTCGCCGGTGCTACCAAGTAACGCTACCCCATCAGACCCTGATTCGAGTAACCATTGTGCATGACGAACTAATGCTGGTAAATTTGGTTCAAATGAGGCTGTGAGAGGTGTCAAGGAAGCTGTATAGACACCGTTTAGAAGGCGATTCATATGCAAAACTGTTAAAGGTTGAAGAAAAGATGATATGACAAAAACGATTAGTTAAACTATCAAATTTTCAAAATAGTATTTATTTTTGTGAAAGATCTAAACACAGAGCTTATTCTGATACAACTTGACGAATTTGCTCTAGTGCCTTGAGAATTTGATTCTCTGTGACCATCAAGTTTGTGACGGCTCGGATTGAAGTGTTGTCCCACGGTAGCATGTGAGTATCATGTTCGCTCAGACGCTCGGCAAATTCATGTGAAGACATTGCTGACAAACTGAAAATTAAGATATTTGTTTCTACATCTTCAGGATTGATTTGAATTCCCTTAATTTCTTCAAGTCCTCTGGCAAATAATTTTGCATTCGCATGGTCTTCATTCAATCTTTTCCTGTTATTTTCGAGCGCATACAAAGCTCCTGCAGCTACAATTCCAGCCTGTCTCATCCCGCCACCGAATTGTTTCCTGAATCGCCTGGCCTCCATTATAAAATCGAAGCTGCCCACCAAAGCTGAGCCCACTGGTGCCCCAAGCCCCTTGGAAAAACAGACACTGACTGAATCAAAATGACGTGCAATATCAGATTCTTGAACTTTTAAATTTGTTGCCGCATTCCAAATTCGTGCTCCATCAAGATGCAATTTTAAATTTTTTGATCGGGCAACTTTTTCCACTTCAGCTATTTTTTCAAGTGGCCAAACTTTTCCGCCTCCACGATTGGCCGTATTTTCTAAGCAAATCAGTTTTGTTCGAGGTAAATGCAAATCCACTGGTCTCAAAATTGTTGTATGAGGTTCTTTTTCTGAGATAGCAGCTTCCATTTCTTTTGCTCCAAAAACTCCTCTTTCTCCCGAAATTAAGCTACAAATCACTCCTGAAAGTGCCGCCGTTCCGCCAGCTTCATAAAAATATATGTGTGCATTCTTGTCGATTAATATTTCATCTCCGGGTTCAGTGTGTGTTCTTACTGCCACTTGATTGGTCATTGTTCCGGAAGACATATAAATAGCTGCATCTTTTCCGAGAATTTCTGCAACACGTTCTTCCAGAGCATTGACGGTTGGATCTTCACCATAAACATCATCACCCACAGGAGCTTGTGCCATTGCTTCCCTCATTTCAGTAGTAGGTATGGTAACTGTGTCACTACGCAAATCAATCATAGTTAAACTTTTATTAAATATAAATTCTAAGTGTTCGAAAAAATGGATAGAATATAGGACTTGGGAGAATCCCTGTCCTTAATTTTGTCAGGACAGGGATTTGAGGAAGGATCAGCTTTATGAAAGTTTCGTCAGTGCACGTTTGGTATAAACTTGAGCCATTGCACGTCGGTATTCTTCACTGACAAAAACATCACTGAGAACATTGTGACCCTCAGCAGCTTTAGCTGACGCGGAAGCAATCGATGACTCGTTAAGAGTTTGTCCCTTGATAGAGTCTTCAACTCCAGAATCCCTAAAAGCGAATTCCCCCACACCACTGTATCCAACACGAACATCAGAACAGTTTCCTCCGGATGAACTCATTGCCACCGCACAACCAACATAAGGATAGCGGGATGCTGGCTGAGGGAATTTGAGATAGCAGGAATTAGCATTTGCGCTATCAGTTGGAATCCTTATTTCTGTCAGGATTTCATTTTCACCAAGAGCAGTTTCCCAAAGCCCTGTAAAATAATCAGTGGCTGCAATTATACGTTCTCCTGAAGATCCCTGTGCTACAATGGTGGCATCAAGTGCCAACACTATCCCTGGATAATCTGCTTGTGGATCAGAGTGTGCTAAAACTCCACCAATCGTACCCCTGTTTCGAACCTGAACATCGCCAATTTGAGAGGCTGCCTGACTCAATCCGGGAGCTTTATTCTGGATCAAATCTGAGGATTCAATAATCCAATGAGTCGTTCCGGAACCAATCGCCAGGTAATCGCCTTTGTCGTTAATGTATTTTAATTCCGATATACCTCCAATATCAATCAGGGTTCCTGGAGTTGTCAAACGCAATTTCATAGTTGGTACAAGACTATGCCCACCTGCAAGGATTTTGGCACTTTCCCCATACTGCTGCAGGAGCGAAATCGCTTCGCTCACTGAACTTGCTCGTTTATAATCAAAAGATTCAGGTATCATTGTCACCTCTTATTTGTAGAGTTATCAATTCATGTATTATGATCGAGTCAATTAGATTTTTGCATAGCAGCCCAAACATTTTGCGGCGCAAGAGGCATCTGAAGATCCTTCACACCGAAATCTGAAAGTGCATCAATTACTGCATTAACGACTGCTGGTGTCGATCCTATAGTCCCTGCTTCACCAATACCTTTAACTCCCAATGGATTATGAGGGCAAGGTGTTACTGTATGATCTGTCTCAAAGAATGGCATGTTGTCAGCTCTTGGAATGCAATAATCCATCATAGAACCATTCAACAATTGACCAGAGTCATCATAGACTGCCCCTTCGTAAAGGGCTTGGCCTATGCCGTGAGCTACGCCTCCATGAACTTGTCCGTCAACAATCATGGGGTTTATAATGTTCCCTGCGTCATCGACAGCAATATACCTAAGGATTTTAACTTCTCCAGTATCTTTATCCACTTCCACCACGCATATATGTGCACCGAAAGGATAAACAAAATTTGCTGGATCGTAAAAACTTGCGAAATCGAGACCAGGTTCTTCATTTTCAGGATAATCGTGAGGGACATATGCCGTAAGAGCAACATCACCAAAACCGACAGATTTTTCTGTCCCTTTTACAGTCCAGGATCCATTAGCGAATTCAAGGTCTTTTGGAGAGCATTCCAGTTTATGAGCAGCAATCCGAGCACCTTTCTCTTTTACTTTGTCCACACTTTTCATAATGGCACTACCACAAACAGCTATGCTACGAGAACCATATGTTCCCATTCCGAATGGTACATTTTCTGTGTCACCGTGGATTACATTGACGTCATCCATACCAATCCCAAACGAATCCGCTACAATTTGAGCGAATGTAGTTTCATGTCCCTGTCCGTGTGAATGTGCTCCAGCGTGAATGGTCACTTTTCCAGTAGGTTGAACACGGATACTGGCTGCATCATACAATCCCACGCGACATCCCAGTGAACCAACCACAGCTGAAGGTGCAATACCGCATGCTTCAATGTAAGTTGAAAAACCAATACCCATTAACTTCCCATCACTACGAGCGGCAGCCCTTTCTTTTTTGAGCTTTTCATAGTTGGCATTTTTTAGAGCTTTCTTCAACGCGCCTTCGTAGTTTCCACTGTCGTATTGCAAAGCAACCTGAGTTTGGTAACCTGGTTGTTTTACACCATCAAATGGTGGAATGAAATTTTTGAGGCGGAATTCAGCTGGATCCATGCCAATTTCCCGTGCTGCTGTTTCTATAAGTCGCTCAATGCTATATGTTGCTTCAGGACGACCAGCTCCA